>Ga0307487_1002150_pt1 | contig 12945 bp, 10 predicted proteins | sample CBIW12metaG_FD_203665 | JGI IMG/M metagenome (GOLD analysis project Ga0307487, IMG submission 203665) | Sea-ice brine microbial communities from Beaufort Sea near Barrow, Alaska, United States - CBIW 1.2 | ecosystem: Environmental > Aquatic > Marine > Coastal | place: USA: Alaska | collected... | reverse complement strand
TTTTGTTATTGTTAAAGTCAACTAAAGGAGACCAATTTATGCCATCTACCGAAGCTTGAATATCATATTGGTAATAGCGCGAACCATCATAATAATTAACAACAACAATTTTATTAAGGTTGTATAAATTACCTAAGTCCACTTGCCACCATTTGGGGTAAGGATTAGCCCCCCACCAACTGCTTAGTGAATAATTATTGTCAACAGCTCTTCCACTTGGGTTTTCACTACCAAGTGAAGAGCTGGTAGGTTTGTTCAAAGCGATATTCGCACCCACGGGGGCCACATCCTCACTTGTGATGTAAACCGTTGCGCTAGATGGAGTGCCAATAGTATAATCATCACCGGAAGCTAATGTTAAAATAACTGTTTCATTAGGTTCCACTTCTGTGTCGTTCACGGGTGTTATCGTTACCGAAGCATACTGCTGACCGTTGGCTATAGAAACTATTCCTGAAAGTATATTATAATCTGTTCCCGAAGCAGCGGTGCCTGAAACATTATAATTTATAGAAATTGCGGATCCGGTATTAATTTCGGCAAGACTTAGTGTGAAAGTCCCGGTATCCAAGGGCGATTCTCCAGAAATAGAATCTGAGGCAGTTAAGCTCACTTTGGGTTTAAGGACAGACGATTTAGTTCGGAAATATTGTTTCCCAATCCAGACATTATGAATGTCATCCCAGTTACTATTATTATAAGGATAATCAGAAATTCCGGAAGCCGTAGCGGCCCAGGTGCCTGCATTTATTAATAAATCATCGTTTAATACATTTTGTGGTTTGAAATCAGTAGCATATTCTGTATATAAATTCATTTTGACTCCTCCCATACTTTGGGCTACATCTTGGAGGATAAGTGAGGAGTTAATATGATCTGAATGATCTCCAGGATTTATGGAAGAGTCATCATCGGCTAGGTGAAATGATATTTCGTCAAAGGGATCAGCTTCTGTTTCGATAATAGATCGAATTGTTGCTTCTAAATCGCTTAGGGAATTGTAGGTAGCACTTCCATCAATTGCTGAAATAGTGGCTATGGTGCCGTTGTATAACTTTCTTAGACTGGCACCGTTATGTAAAGGATATCCATTACCATTTGAATTTCCATCAGGTAACCTTAAGAAATAAGCAATAGCATTTCGATAAGAAAATTTAAGTATTTGATGGCCGTTTATAGTCACAGTAGTTTTGTTCATATCGCTTCCAATACCGGCAGTAAACGTATTTGACATAAACCTAATGGCCCTCAAACTCCCTTCTTCCCTCGCTAAATAAAAATTAGTTCCCGTACCACTGCCGCCGTCTCCTGCTGTAGTATGTAAGAATATAACTTTTTCATCTGGATTTTTTAAATCGGTATAGGCATTAGGATTCATAAATAATTGCCAGTCATCAGGATGTGGGGATACAAACACACTCGTGCTTTGGCTAAATAGCGTAGTAAAATTTAAAAGAAATATTAATAACATAAAAGATTTATGAATTCCCTTACATCTAGTATTACCAGAATCAAAAAAAGAATTTCTTGCGACGTAAGCAAAGCGTTTATCAAAGGACTTCTTATTCTCAGTTTTCATGATTATTTTTTTTAAGTTATCAATGGTTTTAAAAAATCAGTAATGCTTATAATTATATCTCATTGCATAAAATTATAATTTATATCGCAATAAACTTGTTATGGTATCCAACCTGATTTACAAGGGTTTTTTCTGTAGCGATTGAAGTAAGTTCCAAACCCTGTTCCTCGGTTAAACAGAAAGGTTTTTATACAAAAACATGGATATTTCGGGATAATCGCTCCTTTACAAATTTGAAATGAAATTTTGTTGGAGTTGCAACAAATACAGCTTCCGGCTTTTCCTTTTCAAGCATTTTAAGAAAATCTGTATAGCAATGGAATTTACTATATTTTTCTAGAGCACTAAGTGTAATTTTAGAAGTATCACATACACCAACAACCTCTACGTTAGGATGAGTTCCTAAAATTATAAATGAGATATTCCCATCTTTCCTGCTCCTATTAAGCCTATTTTAATCATATTTTTATTTTTGGGATATTTACTAATTATTTTTATAATCTATTTTCAAATGTCAGAAGTGATAAAAATTAGCCATAGATATGAAATAATTTCTTTATTATTCTAGCCGCAGTTTTACCATCCCACATTTTAGGCATACCTCCTTTTTTCCATTCACCATTATTTAATTTCTTAATATAGGGAGGAATATTATTTGGGTCTACTCCTACTAACTCGTTTGTTCCAATAGATATGGTTTCTGGACGTTCTGTAGAATCACGCAAAGTAATACATGGAATTCCTAAAGCAGTGGTTTCTTCTGTAATACCCCCGGAATCTGTTATCACGCACCTCGCATTTTTAACCAAATAAATGAATTCTAAATAACCTAAAGGATCCATTTGTAGTAATTGCTTATCTTCATAAGAAATTGCTTCAAGTACTTTTTTGGTTCGAGGATGCACAGGGAACAAAACTGGATATGGATCTGAACTTCTTAAAATGACATCGAGTAAATTTTTTAAATTCTGGGAATCATCGACGTTGGCAGGACGATGTAGAGTAACTAAAAAATATTTATTTTGTTTTAGGTTATTTTTCTGCCAAATTGGAGGTTCGATCAAATATTCAATATTCTGGTACAATGTATCAATCATTGTATTTCCCACTAAATGAATTCTATCTTCCGGAATTCCGTTTCTAATTAAATTAGAGTTTGCTAACTCTGTAGTAGTGAAGAAATGATCACAAATAGAATCAGTAAGCATTCTATTAATTTCTTCTGGCATTCTCATGTCTCCCGAACGGATACCAGCCTCTACATGTACAACATCGATACATTCTTTTTTGGCAGTAATGGTGCAAGCCATCGTAGATGTAACATCTCCAACAACTAAAACAACATCAGGCCTGTGAAGCTGGATTTCTTTTTCAAAACCAATCATAATTGCAGCTGTTTGTTGGGCTTGGGTTCCTCCACCAGCACCAAGGTTTACATTAGGCTCCGGGATACCTAATTGCTTAAAAAAATCACCGCTCATCTTTTTATCATAGTGCTGTCCCGTATGCACTAGGCGATACTTAATCTTTTTATTTTTTTCGTTGAATTCATGAATTGCTTTAATGATTGGTGCAATTTTCATGAAGTTTGGCCGAGCTCCGGCAACGATTGTTATCTGCATAGATCCGTTTTTTTGGAAATGAATAATTATTTTTATTGTTTAATTGACTTAGGCTCTTGATTATTAATGCTGAAAGTACTAGATACCACTTATTAGAACAAAAAGTGGAACGCAAATCCTACTAAAAGAATCATATATGTTCCCTATCCAAAAAGATTGATTATTGGTGTTCTCAAATATTCCCTTATTTACATATTCGCCAGATACATGTAATAAAATAACCAAAAATGTTGCTACGGTCCTTAAAGTGGCAATTGTGTGGTTTCTTTTGATCTGTTATTTCAAAATTCTACAAAAATGTATTTGTCTTAATTAGGATTACAATTTAATTTTTTAAAAGTTTATATAGCTATCATCTTGGCTTTTAGAAAACAAGTAAGGAGGTTTGCAGATATTTGTGTTTTGTAAAATAAACAATCAAATACACCCCTTATGATCTAAATAGCATTAAGCAAAATATAATAGAAATTGAAATAATCCCACCTGTTAAACTATATGGAAGGGGGTAATAGCACTGTTCCCTGTATGAAAATAAGCAGAACCAAATAAAACTATCTCCAGTAGACATTTTAGGATCTAAAACGTTCCTTAAGAACCATTAATATAAACTTTGTGTTTCCTATAAGGTAGCGTTTCCACATTCTTTTAGGCTCTTGTGCAAACCGGAAGAACCACTCCAATCCAGCATTTTGCAGCCAAACAGGCGCTCTTTTTAGTCTTCCCGAAACCACATCGAAGCTTCCTCCTACTCCCATAATAAAATTAACCGTATGAAGTGCCTTTTTGTTTCTGTACAAAAAATTCTCTTTTGTTGGCGAACTTATAGCCACAAACAGGATATTAGCTTCGCTCCTGGAGATCTGTTCCGCAATTTTTTTCTCTTCCGTTCGATCGAAATATCCGTTGCGATACCCAGCAATGATATCAGGTGAAAACTCCACGGAATATTTGTCAACTACAGCTTTGACCACCTCTTCCTTTGCACCCAGAAAAAAAATTTTATGTTTTTTAATGTGAGCCACCTTCACAAGGCTTTCCATTAGATCGATTCCAGCTACTCTTTCTTTTAGTGGTTTGCCTAAAAATCTTGAAGCCCATACCACGCCCTGTCCATCTGCATTGATTAAATCGCTTTCATTTACGCTTTTTTGCAACTCCATTGCGTGTTCAGCATCGGCCACATTAACCATCCCTTCCGGATTTTCTGCAATGGAAGTAGGTGATGTTATTAATTTAGAAGTACACGGTACTACATTAACTATTCAAGGTGCTTCGGGAGTAACCATTAACGGACAATCTGGAACGAGTTTTTCTAAAGGAAACAATCAATTGTATGCGGGTGGGATAATTAGAAAATCTGGTAATAAATATTGTATTATAATGAGAATACAGCTTTATATTTTGTTATTTTTTCTTTTGTGTGGTAATCCAATAGTTGCTCAGAACTATTACTATTCTCTGAAAACAGCTCAAGAAACGATTTCTCAAAATGCAACAGTAATAAGTACAGTTGAAGAGTTAATTGCTGAACTTAAAACATGGGCTAATTTGTATTTGAAAGCAGGAAACTATCAATTAACTAACACCCTTTATTTAAACGATCTAACGAACGTTACTATAAAGGGAGAAGATGGTGCGGTAATAACCGGAAATTTAGTTACACTACTTCAATTTAGAGGTACTGTAAATAGTATAACATTTGAGAACATTGCGTTTAATTCTACTTCCAGCTATACATCGGTAGATAAAGGTGCAGGAATTGTCTATTTTGATGGTAGTTTTGAGGATATACTATTTGAAAATTGTGAATTTACTTGTCCTAATGTGGTATCAAACCGCTTAAAGTTTTTAAGTGAAGGTGCTTCGAAATCTAAAAATATAACGATCTATAATTGTAATTTTCATAATAATATGATAAATAAATAAAGGACCATAATATAAATAGCGTTTCCACATTCGTCGGGGTTCTTTGAGCAATCGACCAAACCATTCCAGACCTAAATCTCTCCATAATTTTCTAGGTCTCTCTACCGTTCCTGCATAAAAATCGAATACGGCTCCTATCGAGCAAATGGCTTTTGCTTCTACAAAATCTTTATATGATATAGCCCATTTTTCCTGCTTTGGTGCAGTCATACCTATAAACAAAACGTCTGGACTAAACTCATTTATACGTTCAATCATTTTTTGATTGTCTTCTTCTGCAAAATCTGGTTTAAACGGGGGTGAGAAGGTATTAATGATAATATTAGGATATTCTTCATTACATCGTTTTCTTATTTTCTCAAGGGTTTGGTTAGTCGATCCTAAGTAAAAGCATCTCCAATTGTTTTTGTTTGCTTTTTCTAGAAGGTATTTATGCAAATCTGCTCCAGTAATTCTATTAATTTTTTTCTTAGTTATAAATCTTGAAGCTGCAACTATTCCTATACCGTCTGGAAGCAAAATGTCTGAATCCATTAAGGCTTTTTTAAAAGATTTATCCTTCTCGGCAAGGCAATAAGAATATTGATTAATGGTATTTATCACTACTTTTTTAGTGGATTTAATGTTTTCAAGCGATGCTGAAAAAATATTATATCCGAGAACATCGGTGCTGTTATACTTAATTTGTTTCATTTTAAAATTATTTTTGTAATAACTTAAAATATTAAATTCTATAAAGTGTTTAATAGTTATTTGATTTAAAGGATGAATAATACTTTTCATCTTTATTAAATATATACGGGTTATTTATGGCCCATTATCTGATGAGGTAACGATTGTGAATCATTTAAAAAAATTGCTCGTATGCCATTTCTTTAGCGAGTTTAAAAATCTCACTAAAGTTTATAATACACTTTTATAAGTACTCTTTTCATAATACTATACCGATGTTTTCGAATAGCTTATATTGTATAATCTTATATGCTCGGCCAGATCTTCATCATTATCAAATCGGTCCGCCAATTTCTTTGCGGGAATGCCACCATAAATTGAAAAAGATTCAACATCTTTGGTAACAACTGAACCGGCTGCAATTATACTTCCCTGACCAATCTTGACACCACTCAAAATAATAGATTCATATCCAATCCAGACATCGTCTTCAATAACTACTTTAAGATTTAGACCCTTCCAAGAATAATCAGGATGTCTGATTTGTGAAGCAAGACGAATTGGAACTCCTATTTGCTGGTAATTATGGTCATACCTACCAATAAGAGCCACTCTATTGGCAAATATAACATTGCTACCAATTATTGTATCGCATTCAATCTGCGAGAACTTGCCTATATAGAAATTATCTCCAATGATTAATTCTTTTTTTGCCCATAGAACCACCGATCTGCCAGAATGAAAATTCTTACCAATCTGGTATTTTCTCCAGATTGTTTTTACAAGAAGGAGACATCTTAGTTTCTTTAGCAGACGTATTAACATTGAAGTCATATAAAAGAATAATCTATTTTGCTATTAAATATTTGTAAAATGAATAAATTTATTCATCATACTTTCTACACTATGATTAGAATAGATTAGAGATTCAGAATTAGGACCCATCCTTTTCCATTCATCTGGTTTTTTCGTAACAATATATTTATATGCATCATTTAAGTTTTTATAGATGTATCCTGTTTCATCGTTAAAAACCAAATCCTTTTCAGCTCCATCTGCAACACTGCAAACAACCGGGACCCCAAATGCCATTGACTGATTTATAGAAAGACCTCCTAACCCTGGCAGAATAGCGAAACTAGCTAGTTTATAATATGGGTTCAATTGTTCCAGTTTTTTGTATCCAGTGAATTTATGATTTGTTCCTTTAAATAATTCCTTTAATTCAGATCGATACTCTGGTTCTCCATCTCCTACAATTATCAAATAGTATTTTTCACCAAGCATCCTTAAAAGTTCAGCCATTGATTCAATATTCTTACTTCGGAGCAAAGTACCTACAAAAATAAAAAAGATATAATCGTCTTTTGATTTCTTTTCAAGCTCAAATGGTACTTCATTAGCTGTTTCAATTCTTAATTTTTTAATTTTTCTAGTATCAATAGTATTATTCAGAATTATAATTTTATTGTTGTCAATTCCTAGAGAATTGTAATAAACTTTACTTTGCGAATTATATCCGTAGATATAATAGGAGTGTTTCAAAATTACATTATAAAGTTTCATATATGTTCTTCTTGGAAAGGAGTTGCCAAAATCTGCATAGCCTTTACCCAAATCCCAAATGATATATTTACGTTTAAATAACATACAATATAGAAATACTTGAATATTGTTAATTGTATTCTGTCCTCCTTCAGTAATAATTATTTTTGGGTTATTTCTAATTAATGTGAGGAATAGAAATGGAAAAACCACATAATTCTTTCCTAGAAAGAAATATATTATGCCTAATATATATGATTTGCTTTTTGCATTTTCATGGACTTTTACTCTTCCTTTAGAAGTAGTAGCATTTATTAGTCTGAAATCAAAGTCGATATCCGTTAAATAATCGAAAAATCCTTCTCTAAAATTGTAATAAAAACGTTGTATGATTAAGACTTTTTTTACCATATTAAATTTCTTAAATTCATTTCTAATAATGTTTTCAAGGCTTTATGTATACTGAATGTGGATGTTATTTTATAAAATATTTTATTAAATCAATAGAATTTAATGTATTAAATGTCTTGGTTGTATATGCTAAGTTTAGCAGTCCTTGACTAGATAAAGTTTTTGGATGAGAGATAATAACCAGAAAATGTGATTTTCGAAAATGTGATTTTATTAGAAACTTGAAGAAATTGTTACTTGATTTATCAAATTGTAAAAAGGATCTTGAAAATTGTAACCTTCGGAGTAATGATACTAAAAAAAAATTAGGAACTTCTTGTATCCCCGTTCCATTACCAAAAATTTTATCTTTTTTAAGTTTTAGCAGAAACTTATTTGTTAAACGGTATATAGGGTTGTTAAGATAAGTACTTAGTGGTATTTCAACAAAAAGTCCATTTGGCTCAGGTATTTTTACATTATTTTGAAAGTGATAATAAGGGAGTTTTGGAGCGTCAGAAAAATCATAATCATAAATATTGCCACTATTTAAAAGCATTCCTGGAGCTACTGAAAAATCATAAATTATGCCGCATTCTTCAAAGGCTCTTTTAATTGGCGCAAATGGCTCAATACAAAATCCACCAGCTCGGAAACATTGAATTTTTTGAAGGGTAATGCTTTCCAAAAGTTCTATAGATTTCCTAAATAAATTAAGAATTTCTATGTCGCTCAGAGAATGTAATCTATAGTTATCAAACGATTTAAATTCAATTTGGTCACCATTTTTACAGGCATCTAACCATTGAGGATGTAAATGCAATTCAACGGAAGACCCTGCGTTTATGATGTCTTTGAGTTGTTTAGACACAAGTTTGAAGTCTAAAGGAGAATTTTCCCTAAGAAATAGGAGCCATGTTGCATCAACAAAAAAAATGGCTTTTGCATTGTATTCTTTGAGAATTTCTAAAGCATATTGTGTCGGTTCTATTACAGAATTCTCGATTGATCCTGTTTCACTTCCTAAGAATACTTCATAGTCAAATGTTATTATTACGTTCTTTTTCATTCTAAAATAATTAAGTATAAACCAATATATTTTATATTACCAGTTCAACTAATAGTTCTATATATCATTATAAGACAGCTATATCAATCATTAACTAGCAGGCTGCAAAAAATAAAAATTATCGTAAAATGTTAATCATTTCTTTGTCCAATTTTTCAATAAAGAAACTCCAACTATACTTATAACAAAATTTTTGAATTTCCCGAGAATTCCTCCTTAAGTCAATTTCTTTATTTTTGATAATTTTTATTATTCCATCATATGTATTATAGATTTGCATAAAACCACATGAACTTAAGTCTTTAAATGCACCAAAATTAGGGCCAATAATATTTGAGCCCATTCTTATTGAATCCATTAATGCCCCAGAGCTTAAGACAGAATCGGATTTATGTGTAAATAAAACATACCGAGATTGATTGGCAAATCTGGAAATCTCTTTGATGTCATAAAAACCATCTAAATGAATTATATTTTCCGACAAATATTTATTTAAATGCTTTTTATATTCCTTGTCGATACATTTTCCTACTATTAATATTTTGATTAACGGTGATTCATTTGAATCTGTAATAGAGTTTAGAAAATGAACAATTCCTTTATATGGATGAATGACTCCCCATATAAGAATATCATACTTTTTAGTTACTTCTGATACCACAGGTATTACTTCCATAACAGGATGCATTAGAAATCTAACCTTCGATGAAAATTTTGGATATTTTTTTTCTGAAAAATCAATACCTTCTAAAGAGTGTGTTATAATTAAATGGGAATGCTTCATCATTAAAAAGAACATGAAGTTTATCCAATTATTATTTTTAATGTTATGTAAGCCTTTGTTATGTAATATCCAGACAATTCTTTTTCGTAAAATCCTAGCTCCTAATATAAAAAACAAAAATATTAGAACTTGAAATTTCCCATATCTGCGATATGGAATGTTTTCAATCCAATTAAAAAGAAATATATCGCATTTTAATAAATATTTAAACAAATTTAGTACCCCAATTCTATTATTTGATTTGTTGAAAATAGTATGGGTTTTCGATAATGATCTCTCAAAATTTAATGTGTAGGGATTAGATGATTCATCCATTTTAGGATCACTTTTTGGATAAAAATAGATATTAGCCATTGAACTTGTTTAATAAGGTGGATATGCAACAATGGCCTGCAAGGGTAGCCAGAATTTACAGGCAGGAGATTATAACAATATGTTTATATATTATTAGTATTTTTCATATTTATTCCCTATAAATGTTGCACTAAATATCGTTTTACATGGAACAATAGATTCTTTCTTCGATTCTGAAATTCTAATAATTAATTATTTTTTTTTAAATTATTAGTGTAAACATTAATTCAATTCCTTTTGTTCAATTCTTCTCAAAACATCTTTTAAAGAGGTCTGATTGCCTTCATAATAAGTAGGATAATGCTTAAAAAATATTTCAAATATTTTTTTCGGGGTTTCCTTAAAATCGTAATCTTCTTTTATGTTTTTTAATTTTGTTTCTAAATCATCTTGGCCACTATATAGAACGAAGCACTCGGGAAGTAAGCCTGGACCATATACCTTTGGATTTTCATCTAATCGCCATGCCATTGGCCATGACGAATCGGGTGTAAAAATATGATTTCCGCAACATAAACATTCTGCAATAGGCAACCCAAAGGATTCCAATGATTGCATAAAATAGAAAGTAGCTTGCTGATAAATACTTCGAATTTCAGATATAGTGTATCTTTTTTCCAATGAAATGTAAGGGATATTTAATTTCTCCAATGCTTGTATTTGTTCATTGCGATAATGTTCGTGACCCGGCTGCGCAAAATCCACTACAGCCATAATTTGTTTTTTAACATTCGGCCTTAACCCCGTCCCCTTAAGATAAATTCCAACTTGACTCCACGGTGGTGCTGGTTTATTCTTCATTTCCGTAATGTCAGTCACCGACAGGTGCCAATTGTATCGCTCTATTGTCGGTTGTTCCTTATTTTTCAACATCTCAAGTACATTAGGTGCATTTCCCAAATAATATACTTCATAAAAAATTATTGGTATACTACCAACAATTTCGTGTAGCCTTTCTATATCATATGAATTATGAAAAAAACCTAACGGAGAACTATCAGAGATAATAATTGCGTCAAAAGTCTTTAGCTTATGTATAAAAAGCCTATCGGTAACAAAAAATATGATTTTATAAATAAACCATTTATAGTAACTATATCTTTGACGTACCACACTATATTTTAATAGACGCTTAAATGCATTAATTCGATAAAATATTTTTGAGTTAATATCCAATAAAGGAAGTTGTTTGGCTAAACTTTCAGCTAAAACTTTAGGACTACTATTTTGTGACCGGGTTACGATGGCTATCTTAATCATAAATACTGTCTTTTTTTTTGTTGCGTAAATTTTAATATTAAGATGCTAAATTTATATCTTAACGTCCTGTCCTATTTTTGGGAAATACCATAGTCTTTTTTCTTTTTCTCGTATTAATTACATAATCGCTTTAGATAAATTATTAATATTATGCACAGTAACTATTTTGACCCAATTATATTCTATAATATTTTACGGTAACCAATAATCGATTTTTCAATTTGGCAAGCCATAATGCTGAACAGAAGTTTCTTCCGTCTTTCGGGCTTTTTAGAAGTTGGGATAGTAATAAATATATTGTTCATAATCCTGCATTTTTCGAATTTTAGTCCATGCTATTTAACTTTTTAATGTAGAACAGATTTCATTTCTGAATTTTGTTGTAACTTTCGTTGAGTTATAATTTTTTTCAGCCATCAAAATGGCATTTTTTGCATATTGTTGTCTTAATTCCCTGCTTTCAATCATTTCTTTAATCCCAATTGAAACAGCCTTAATACTATTTTCAGTTATAATTCTCGCCCAGTTGTATTTTCTTGCATTTCTTACAATCGCAGTTTCCTCAGGAGCAAAAACGATAATCGGCGTTCCGCTGGCCATATATTCGGGTGCTTTTGTTGGCATCGAGTATTTAATAAAACTTAGGGATTCTGGACTAAAATCATAGGGGAGAATCAAGATATCAGCCTGTGCAAAAACACTGGGAAGTTCTTCATAGGCTACAAAATCCTGACGCTCAACATTTTTAAAATTCTTGATCCAAATAGGGTCATCTTGGGTTTGGATTATAAATTTCAAATCGGTATGGAGTTCTTTGTTAAGCCTTTTTACCGCTTCCGCTATATTCCTTAAAGATTTATCGATACCAAGACCTATCCTTCCGGCATATAACAATGTTGGGCTTTTGGCAAGTTCATAATTGTGCCTTTGTGCCTTTTTCCAAAAGCCCAAGTTTATAGGGTTATGAAAAGTGACAAATTTTTTCCCATAACGTTTATTATAATCTTCGCACATATAATCACTAATACCCATCAGCAAGTCTGCCCTATCCAATAGGAGTCTGAATTCTTTGTCTATTTTCCTTTTCCAAAACTTTTTAAGAGCACCTCTTACTCCTATTAAAGTAGGCCAATCATCCATCATGTGGAAAACCATTGGCCGCTTTAAATATTCATGGACTGCAATACAAAACAAAATACTTTCCCGCGTTGAGGCCTGAACATAAATAACGTTTGGGTTAAAATCATCCAACCACTTACAAAAACTTGAAGACAACTTTGTTTTTGCTTGAAAATGGGAAAATCCCATAAAATCAAAAATGGGGAGCATGTAGTCCGTTATCAACTTTACCCGTAGTTTTGATTTTTTAACAACAACCTTGTCCTTAGAAGTTGCTTTGTCTTTAATATTTATAGCCCCTGAATAATATTTTTGACTGAGGAGATTAAATGGAAAAATCCATTTTCGTTCTTTAGAACCCAGCTGATAATAGTTATTACATAACTTGGGATCCATATCTTCGGCAAGCAAATATCCCGAGCACGCAACGGCCAGTTTTTCCCTATCCCAGTTACCGAAAAGATTTGAAAGGGTAATCCCACCGCCGGTATTGGAATTGAAGGGTTGATTTATTATTAAAACTTTGGGCAAGAGCATCTTTATATTTTTTAATGGGTTTGATTTTGGATATCTTCAGAAATTTCTTTAGGATCTTTATATCCCTTAAAATAATCGACAAGAATCT
>Ga0307487_1002148_pt1 | contig 12958 bp, 12 predicted proteins | sample CBIW12metaG_FD_203665 | JGI IMG/M metagenome (GOLD analysis project Ga0307487, IMG submission 203665) | Sea-ice brine microbial communities from Beaufort Sea near Barrow, Alaska, United States - CBIW 1.2 | ecosystem: Environmental > Aquatic > Marine > Coastal | place: USA: Alaska | collected... | reverse complement strand
CCCGCTCTCCATTTACGGTTTGGGATGGGTGATCCCGGCTTTTCTCGCCTTCTTTATTGCCATTCTATGGCAGAATAAAGTTGGGCGGAGGACATAAATATCAGTTAATTCGCGCTAAGCATATAATTCGCTTTTTAAGCCACTAACCTGCCTGCTGGCAAAGGCAGGTGCACGAGTATTATATAAAATCATCAATGCAATCCGTTGTTTTAATTCATAATTGCAGCATTATCAAAATCAGGCGAATAAAAAATATCGAACAGCACTCCAAGAAATCTATTATTCGTGCATTCGTGGCTAATTTTCAGTCATCTTAGTATTCAAAATTTTATGAATTGATGCTCTACAAAAAAAGGAACCCTCATTCAAAATTAAATCAATTTCGAATGAGGGTTCAAAAAATAAATTTTTTAAAGAAGGAGTTATGAGTTCATCAAGTCTTCAATTTCATCTGCTTCAATAGGAATATTGCCCATTAAATTGATGGGCTCTCCTTTTTCCTGAATTACAAGATCATCCTCCAACCTTATCCCGAATCCTTCAGCTGGAATGTAAATTCCGGGTTCAACGGTGAACACCTGATTTGCCATCATTGGCTCGGTCAAAATCCCATAATCGTGAGTGTCCAAACCAATATGATGTGAAGTTCCGTGCATAAAATACTTTTTATATGCAGGCCAATCCGGATCCTGGTTCTTTACATCTGCTTTGTCCAACAGCCCTAAAGTCAGCAATTCAGAGGTCATCAGGTTTCCTACTTCAACGTGATAATCGGCCCAGATTGTTCCGGGAACCAACATTTTGGTCGCGTCCTTTTTAACCCTGTTCACGGCATTGTAAACTTCCTTTTGCCTTTTGCTGAATTTTCCTGAAACCGGAATAGTCCGGGTCATATCACTGTTATAATTTGCATATTCTGCTCCTACGTCCAATAAAATCAAATCGCCGGCTTTACATTCTTGGTTGTTTTCGATATAATGCAGCACATTGGCGTTGTTTCCGCTTGCAATAATAGGAGTATAGGCAAATCCGCGTGAACGGTTTTTCAAGAATTCGTGCATGATTTCTGCCTCGATCTCATATTCCCATACGCCCGGTTTTACAAAACCAAGGGTTCTGCGGAAGGCTTTTTCGGTAATATTACAGGCATTTTGCATCAATTTCAATTCGATTGGATCTTTTACAGAACGCAACCTTTGCAAAATAGGATTGCTTTTGGCAACTTGGTGTGCAGGGTATTTCTTTTTGCTCCATTCTATAAAACGGGCTTCGCGGGTTTGTGTTTCAGTGGAGGCTCTATAATGCTCATTTGTGTTGTAATAAACCGTTTCACATTGTGTCATTACCTCAAAAAATACTTTTTCAAACTCTTTTAGCCAATAAACGGTTTTTATGCCGGTGGCTTCAAAAGCTTTTTCTTTTGTTAATTTTTCGCCTTCCCAAACGGCAATATGCTCATTGGTTTCGGTTAAAAATAAAATTTCACGGTGTTTTTCAAGTGGGGCATCTGGAAAAAGAACCAAAATACTCGCGTCCTGATCTACTCCGCTTAAATAGAAAATATCCCTTGCTTGTTCGAACGGAATGGTACTATCGGCACTTATGGGATAAATGTCATTCGAATTGAAAACAGCTAAACTTTTTGGCTTCATTTTGGCCATGAAATTTTTGCGGTTTTTTATAAAGAGTTTACTGTCAATTTGATGATATTTCATTGTACTGAATTTGATTTTCCTCAAAATTAAAGAAGCTAATCTCAAAACCTGTTAAACTTAGATTAAAAGATTTCACATTTCTTTAACAAATTTCTATTCGTATAGATTCAACCTGTTTCGCAACTGTAAATTGTTTTTTTGAAGGTCCTTCAGCTTTTTTAATAAATGCTGAATTGCCTCCAGGCCTTCCAAGTTGATGTTTAGATCGTGATAAAGCCGGTGCATTTTTTCAAATTCGGTTATTTTATCGCAATGCACATATTCTTTTTGTTCCAGGCTAATCACTTCGATCAGGCCACTTTCGCTTAAAGATCTTATAAAAGTGTGCTCTACTTTGTAGCGGATACAAAGTTCATCGATTGCTATTAAATCATTTAAATTCATGAGCGTAATTTTTGCAATTCTTTAAATAATTCCTTTTCGCGGGCGGTAAGATCGGTTGGCATTTTAATTTGATAGGTAATGTACAAATCTCCAAATTGCCCCTCCTTTTTATATTTCGGAAAACCCTTTCCTTTCAATTTAATTTGGGTGCCGGGTTGGGTTTCAGGTTTTACATTGAGCTTCACCTTTCCGGTAAAAGTATCGATCGTGATCTCGCCACCCAATATGGCAGTGTAAAAATCCACATCTACCGTGCTATATAAATTTTCCTTTTCCCGCTTGAATTTGGTGTCGTTTACTATGTTAAAAGTGATCAGGAGATCGCCTTTTGGCCCGCCCTGAATCCCAGGACCACCGTGTCCTTTTATTTTTATGGTTTGGCCGTTTTCCACCCCGGCAGGAATGGTTATCCGGATGTTTTTTCTGTTTACGCTAAGGGTGTTTTTTTTGCTGGTGTAAACATCAGATAATTTAAGTTGAAGTTCAGCATTGAAATCCTGCCCTTTATATTGTGGGCTCCTGCCTGTACCCCTTGATCTTGCACCGCCCCCGAACATTTGTTCAAAAAAATCGGAGAAAGTATCATTGTCAAAATTCCCGGAATAGGATTGTTGCCTGCCACCGCCAAAACCCCGGCCGGTTTGTTGCTGTTGTTGGCGCTGTGCATGTTCAAACTGCTCTGCGTGTTGCCAGTCTTTTCCGTGCTTGTTGTATTTTTTGCGTTTTTCGGGATCGCTAAGCACCTCATTCGCTTCGTTTATTTGCTGAAATCTCGCCTGTGCGCTTTTATCGTTTGGGTTGAGGTCCGGATGATATTTTCGCGCAAGTTTCCTATAGGCTTTTTTGATGTCTGCCTGGCTGGCCGATTTATCGAGTTCCAGAATTTTGTAGTAGTCTATAAACTCCATTTAATTTTTAGGATATTGGTTAGCTCTAAATTAAGGATTCTAAAACTTATTGAATAGTAAAATAATTTTAAATTTATCTATTGACAAATAAATTTACTAAAACGGTTTTTCATTAATGGATTGTTAATTTTAATTTCATATTATTGAAATTTTCAAGCGGAATACCTAAAAACGGGGGGTTATTTTAATCAGTTCTAAATTGAATTTATAATAACCTAAAAATTTGTTAAAAACTAGAAGTAGCTGTATTTTTGGACGTAAAAATTTTATAAAATAATTAAATCAATGGGTGGATTCCTTAAATCTTCAGTAGCAAAAAAGTATGCTATGGCTTTATCAGGACTTTTTCTAGTCCTTTTTTTAGCTCAACACTTTATTATTAATATTACATCGGTCTTTGGGCCTGATGTTTTTAACGGGATTTCCCATTTTATGGGTACCAACTTTCTTGTTCAGGCCATTGTGCAACCCATACTTATTTTTGCCGTGGTGTTTCATTTTATAATGGGGTTTGTTCTTGAAATTAAAAATGGGAAGGCAAGAAAAATTTCCTATTCAAAATTCAACGGAGGCGCAAATTCCAGTTGGATGTCCAGAAACATGATTTTTTCAGGTGCTGTGATCTTAGCTTTCCTTGGGCTTCACTTTTATGATTTTTGGTTTCCGGAAATAGCTCATAAATACTTGGAGTCACATCCGGAAGATGCTACAAGATATTTCGGGGAATTGGTGTCAAAATTTCAAAGTCCTGTAAGAACTGGATTGTATGTTGTGTCCTTTATATTTTTAATGCTTCACCTGCTGCATGGGTTTGCTTCTTCATTCCAGTCTGTTGGTTTTAACAATAAATATTCGAAAGGATTAAAAGGATTTACCGTTGCTTTTGCGATAGTTGTTCCGTTAGGGTTTATTTTTATAGCTCTCTTTCATTATATTAACGTTTAATAGGTAAGATTTATGTCAGTTTTAGATTCAAAGACACCTGAAGGACCACTTGCAGAAAAGTGGTCAAAATATAAAGACGAGATTAACCTGGTTAATCCCGCGAATAAAAGAAATATTGATGTTATTGTTATAGGAACCGGTCTTGCCGGTGGAAGTGCTGCCGCAACCCTTGCGGAGCTTGGATATAACGTGAAAACATTTTGTTATCAGGATTCCCCGCGTAGAGCGCATTCAATTGCCGCCCAGGGAGGAATTAATGCAGCAAAGAATTATCAAAATGATGGGGATTCTGTTTATCGGCTTTTTTATGATACGGTGAAAGGTGGGGATTATCGCTCCCGTGAAAGCAATGTATATCGTTTGGCCGAAGTTTCGGGAAATATTATAGACCAATGTGTTGCTCAGGGAGTTCCCTTTGCAAGAGAATATGGAGGATTATTGGATAACCGCTCATTTGGTGGGGTTCTGGTTTCCCGTACGTTTTACGCTAAAGGACAAACAGGACAACAATTATTGCTGGGCGCATATTCTGCGATGAATCGCCAGATAAATCGTGGAAAAATTAAAGCTTACAACAGGCACGAAATGCTTGATTTGGTGGTTGTAGGAGGAAAAGCCCGTGGAATTATTGCAAGGGATATGGTTTCCGGTGAAATCCAGAGACATAGTGCTCACGCGGTCGTGATCGCTTCCGGAGGTTATGGAAATGTATTTTACCTTTCCACCAATGCAATGGGAAGTAATGCAACTGCAGCCTGGAAAATTCATAAAAAGGGAGCATTTTTTGCAAACCTTTGTTTTACGCAAATTCACCCAACCTGTATTCCTGTTTCAGGAGATCACCAGTCTAAACTGACTTTGATGTCTGAATCGCTTAGGAATGATGGAAGGATCTGGGTTCCAAAGAAGATAGAGGATGCAGAGGCCATAAGGACCGGGAAATTAAAACCTACAGAACTTAAAGAAGAAGACAGGGATTACTATTTGGAGAGGAGATATCCTGCATTTGGGAACCTGGTGCCACGTGATGTGGCTTCCAGAGCAGCAAAAGAACGTTGTGATGCCGGTTACGGTGTAAATAAAACGGGTGCTGCCGTTTATCTTGATTTTACCGCTGCATTTATGCGATATGGAAGTGAGACTGCTAAAACTCAGCATATTGAAAATCCTACCAATGAAAAAATCATTGAATTAGGAAAAGCCGTAATAGAAAGCAAATACGGAAACTTATTTGAGATGTACGAGAAAATTGTAGATCAAAATCCTTACGAAACCCCAATGATGATTTACCCCGCGGTTCACTATACCATGGGAGGAATCTGGGTAGATTACAATTTACAAACCACAATTCCCGGATGTTATTCTTTAGGGGAAGCCAATTTTTCAGATCACGGTGCAAACCGCCTGGGAGCTTCAGCTTTGATGCAAGGTTTGGCCGATGGCTATTTTGTATTGCCTTATACAATTGGAAATTATTTGGCTGATGATATCAGGACCGGACCAATTTCTACCGAATCGCCTGAATTTGAGGCGGCGGAAAAGAATGTTCGCGATCAAATGGATAAATTGATCAATAATAAAGGGACAAAATCTGTAGATCATTTCCATAAACGCCTTGGAAAAATTATGTGGGATAAGGTTGGAATGTCCCGTAATGCAATACACCTTACTGAAGCGATTGATGAAATTAAAGCACTTCGGGAAGAGTTTTATAAAGATGTACGGGTTCCCGGGATTGCAAATGAAATGAATCCTGAACTCGAAAAGGCTGCCAGAGTATCCGATTATATGGAACTGGCGGAATTGTTTGCCAAAGATGCTTTGCACCGGAATGAATCCTGTGGAGGCCACTTTAGGGAAGAATACCAAACAAAAGAAGGGGAAGCCCTTCGGGATGATGAGAACTTCAAGTATGTAGCTGCCTGGGAATACACCGGAAATCCGGCTGAGGCTATCCTGCATAAGGAAGAACTGAATTATGAAAATATTGAACTTAAAACAAGAAGCTATAAATAATAAGATTTGAGATATTAGTAGTGAGTATTTAGAAACCTAAATCAAAATACTCACTACTCACTACTCATTACTCAATACTAGAAAGTATGAAGCTTACACTAAAAATTTGGCGTCAAAAAAACGCTTCCGCTAAAGGAAAAATTGAAACCTATAAAATAAACGGAGTTGAACCCGATATGTCTTTTCTGGAGATGTTGGATGTACTTAATGAAGGATTTGTCGCTAAGGATGAGGAACCTGTGGTTTTTGACCACGATTGCCGTGAAGGTATTTGTGGTGCCTGTAGCTTACAAATAAATGGAGAACCTCATGGACCGGACAGGGGAATTGCAACCTGCCAGTTGCATATGCGAAAATTTGATGATGGAGATACCATTGTAATTGAGCCATTCAGAGCAACCGCATTTCCTGTAATAAAGGATTTGATGGTGGATAGAAGTGCTTTTGACAGGATTCAGCAAGCCGGCGGATATATCTCGGTAAATACCTCTGGAAATACCCAGGATGCCAATAATATTCCAATCAGCAAGGAAGATTCAGATCTTTCTTTCAATGCTGCAACCTGCATAGGTTGTGGTGCCTGCGTAGCAGCTTGTAAAAATGCGAGTGCTATGTTGTTTACCGCTGCAAAAGTGAGTCAGTTTGCTTTGCTTCCCCAAGGTAAATTGGAAGCCACCAGGCGGGTACTTGCCATGGTGGAACAAATGGATAAAGAAGGTTTTGGAAATTGTACCAACACCGGCGCCTGTGAAATTGAATGCCCAAAAGGTATTTCTCTTGAAAACATCGCGCGTATGAACCGTGAGTTCTTGTCTGCCACCACAAAAGGATAAAATTTCCCTTTAAAAATAATTCAATCCCGGTTTCTTTTAGAATCCGGGATTTTTTTTGCATCTTATTTAAAAAATAATCAATGCACCTTTCAAATCTTTTCGAATCAAAATTACAAGGTGAAAAAGACAGTATTTTCACCATAATGAGCCAAATGGCCCAAAAACATAACGCACTGGACGTTTCTCAGGGTTTTCCCAATTTTGAGACTGACGGTCACTTAAAAGAATTGGTGACAAAAGCGATGAAAACCGGCCATAATCAATATGCTCCAATGGCAGGCGTATTGGGACTTAGGCACGAAATTGTTAAAAAGATAGAAGCTTTATACGGAAAAAAATATGATGAAAATACCGAAGTAACGGTCACTCATGGCGCCACACAGGCAATTTATTCAGCCATAACGGCATTTGTACATAAAGGAGATGAAGTTATTGTTTTTAAGCCCGCATACGACACTTATGAGCCAAGCATCAAGTTGAATGGAGGCATCCCGGTTTTAATTCAGTTAAAAGGAATTGATTTTAGTATTGACTGGCAGGAGGTGGAGGAGAAGATTACTTCAAAAACCAGGATGATCGTCATCAATACCCCTCACAATCCCAGCGGCACTTTACTGAGTGAACCTGATATGAAGAAACTGGAAAGTTTATTAAAAGATACCGATATTATTTTGCTGAGTGATGAGGTTTATGAGCACCTTATTTTTGATGATAACAAACATTATAGTGCGGTTTCATTTCCCGGTTTGGCAGAACGGGCCGTGGTTTGCGCTTCCTTCGGAAAAACCTTTCACAACACGGGCTGGAAAACCGGTTACTGCGTGGCCCCGGAAGAATTGATGAGGGAAATTAGAAAAGTTCATCAGTTAACTGTTTTTTGTGTAAATCATCCCATGCAGCAGGCTTATGCTGAATATCTTAAAACCCCGGAAAATTATCTCGACCTGGGGAAATTTTATCAGCAAAAAAGAGATCGATTTCTGGAATTGATAGAAGGCAGTAGGTTTAAAGGAAAAGCATCTGCGGGTACATATTTTCAACTATTGGATTACTCGGATATTACGGGAGAAAATGATATTGAATTTTCCCATCGCCTGATAAAGCAGTACAAAATAGCCACCATCCCGGTTTCAGTTTTTAATATTGATAATAAGGATAATAAACAATTGCGGTTTTGTTTTGCGAAAACCGATGAAACCCTTGTAAAAGCTGCGGAAATATTAAATAAGATCCAATAAGCTCCTTTTGCCCAGTTATTGCCTTTTCAAACGTTCATTCACATAACTGCGAACCAATTCTGTGGTAATCCCAAATAATACGTGGGCGAATAATTCATTGGCCTGCATCCTTACCGGAATATTTATTGGTTTTGATTCCAGGCCCAAAGCGGGGAGGGAAGTTTCGTGGGTGGAAACCCAGGTTGTTGCTCCTAAAATAGCTCCATCAATCAACCGGAATTCATCTTTATCCTTCTTTCCATATCCGTAGGCTGCCCCAATGCTGGCTCCAAAGGGAAAATTCACCAGCTGTTCAGCCAAAGCTTCATGATCGCCGCTAATGGGACTTCCCAGAATCTTGGTGGATAGGTTGTCCACTATTTTTATCTGGGCAGATCGTTGTTCAATTTTTCTCACTGGAAGAAACAGTTCAACAGTACTCTTTACAGCAGTTCCGGCCAGACCGCCCAAAAATCCGGCAATTAAACCCCTTGAGGTGCTGGATGCGAAAGAATTTCGTTGGAAAAAGCTATCTTGGTTCATATTATTTAATTTTCTAATAAAATTATTTATATTCTTGTTTTAATCCAATCATTTAACAAGCATTTAGCAGGGAAGAATTAAAATTTTATAAAATTTGAATATGTACAAAAATTTAAACATAGCCATAATCCAGGCAGATCTTGCTTGGGAAAATATAGAAAAAAACCTGAATTTATTTTCTGAAAAAATCGATTTTATTGATAAAGATGTCGATTTGATCGTATTGCCGGAAATGTTTAGTACCGGTTTTTCCATGAATGCCGAGAACCTTGCAGAACCACCGCAAGGCCCTGCTTTTAAATGGATGCAGGAAATAGCCAGAAAAAAGAATGTCGCTGTAACAGGGAGTGTAATAGTTAAGGAAAATAATAATTTTTACAACCGGTTGTATTTCGTATTCCCGGATACTACTTTTAAAACCTACGATAAGCGACACACCTTTACTCTCGCCAGGGAAGACCAAACTTATACCGCCGGCAATGAGAGGTTAATTGTTGAATATAAAGGTTGGAAAATATGCCCGCTTATATGCTATGATCTTCGGTTCCCGGTTTGGGCCAGGAATACCGTGGATTACGATTTGTTGATCTATGTTGCCAACTGGCCAGAAACCCGAATTCACGCCTGGGACATTTTATTGCAGGCAAGGGCCATAGAAAACATGTCTTACTGCATTGGGGTTAACAGAACCGGTTCTGACGGGAATAAGTATCAGTATAGCGGTCATTCTGCCATATACGACTGTTTGGGGGAACCTCTGTTTAAAAACAATCGGGAAGTTGAATTCACACAAGTGCTGAGCCTGGAAAAATCACATGTTTCCGAAACCCGTGAAAAGCTGAAATTTCTTCAGGACAGGGATAGCTTTAGTTTAGGATAAAAGTTTCGTTGATATCCCAATTTGGCCGTATATCCAGTAGATCCGGAAAATAAATAATTTCCTCGGGCTTGATTTTCAAAAGGTAATTTCCGGTATCCCACTTCCCATTTTCATTACTGTCATAGATCACCCGGATGAGGTACTTTCCGGGAGGGACCAATTCAAACCGAAGGTTGCTTTCTGATGTGGAAAACTTTTCGGCTTTTATAGCCCCTTTTTCATCAGTAAGTTGAACTATAATTGGGAACTTTTTGATGTTTTGTATTTTGAGGCTCAGGTTTCCGTAATCGGAAAATGCCTTGGTTCTTATGTTGGCCTGGATGGTATCGTTTGTAGAATTGAAAAAATCGGTCAATGCACCTGGCAAAACAGTAATACGATAGGTATCATTTTCATTTTGATCAAACTTCAAAAGAACTGAATTTTCATAAGGGATCAATTCCGAAGAAAATTTTACGGCTATCGAATCCTTGTTCAAGATATGAATCAGGGAATCATTTTTCCCCAATAAAGGAATTGTGGATTTTAAAAATACTTTTTTGCCAAAATCCAGATTTCCTGAAGGTTCAAAGGTAATTCTCAGGGAATCTTTTGGCTTCTCCGATATTCGAGTTATCAAAGTATCTATACGGTTTGGCGCAGACACTTGCATCCAAAGGCTATCTGTTTGCAATTGTGGTTTAAACCACAAATAAAGGCTGTCTTTGCCGGTTACTTTAGAAATTCTGTAATCAAAATCTGTTGCTTGTGCGTTCAGGGGTTTAAATTTTAAACTGTCCAGATTTACTTTTCCCCGGTAACCTATCAAAATTTTCTGCTGACCTTCCTGTTTTGGTCGTTCTGCCTTAAAGGCCAACTCCTCCTTAAACATTACCAGGTTATAGGTAGTATCTGATGGTATATTTATAGGATGATCTATAAAGGCAATTTTTTCCTTCCCCGGATTGTATTTGTAATTGCTGTTTAAGTCCTGCACCGCGACTAACTGATAGGTTCCTTCCTTTAAATTAGAGAGTTCAAAACTTTTAAGGCTGTCCAGGGTATTTGTTATATATCTGGGAGGGTCTTTATAAACCAGGGAATCTGAAAAATCTTCATTTACTTCATATAACATCACCGAAATGAACGGATTGGCTTCCTTTAAAAGCGCATCTGAAACCGTTCCGGAAATGCTCAGGGAATCTATATAACTGCCTGTAGAAAATACGTATTTAAAATAGGGCAGTGGGTTGCCTTCGTTGTTGTCCACCACGCTATTTCCAAAGTTAAAAGCATAGGTGGTATTTTCCTGCAGGGTGTCACTAATCCGGATCCTGACATATTTTTGCGCCGAACCCAGTGGGGTTATATCCGGTTTTGGGGCCATTGGCGGTGAAATGATGATTTGTTGTTGGGGTTTTTCCAGTTTGATATATTCATCAAAATATATTCGAATTTCCTTTTTATTAAAATTCACCGAATAATTTTCCGGTGCCGCGCGCAAAAATGCCGGCGGAATGGAATCCAGCAATCCTCCCGTGGGAGTGCCTCTTTTTGCACATTGCACAAAAAGCAACGAGATAAGCAGAATTAATAATCCGGAAATATGCTTTTTCATGAACACCAGAATTTTAAGCAAAGAAACAATTATTTTTTCTTTCTTTCAGCCTGCAACTGCCATGGTTGCAATGCTTATTTTTAAACCTCCTGCTTGTTTAAGTGTGTTGGCGCACGCTTCAAGAGTGGCTCCGGTGGTGATAAGATCGTCCACCAATAAAACGTGTTTATTTTTAATGTCCTGAGGCCTTGCAAGAATAAAAGTTTCTTCAATATTTCCCCATCGTGCTAATCGCTCCTTTATAGTTTGTGTGGATGTAAAAGATTTTTTTAGAAGCACCTGGTCTAAATAAGGAATTTTTAAGGCGTCGGCAATTTCCTTTCCAAAACCCTCCACCTGGTTGAAACCCCTTGAGCGTAATTTCAATTTATGCAAGGGTACAGGAATAACCACATCTATTTCCCGGAAGGCTGGTATTTTTTCCAATTCTGCGCCTAGCCAGGTTCCCAGGAAAGGGCCAATTTCTTGCTGACCTTTATATTTTAACTGATGAATTAACTTTTGAACGCTGCCTTTCTTTTTAAAAATCAACAGGGATGTCGCATTTTCAACGGGAACCCTGCCATAAAACACTTTTTTAACAGGGTTTTCGTTATAAAGATGGTAATTGGTAACAGGAAGCTCATGTAAGCACTTCAAACAAACAATTCGCTCACTTTTGAGCAAAATCCCATCACAGACCTGACAGGTTTTTGGATAAAATAAATTGAATAATTCGTGAAACATTTGTTAATGAATTGTAATTTGCATTTTTTAACTCCTAAATTTACAAACTAAATTACATATTATGATGACTGAAAAGAAAAGTAATAATGCGCTTAAGATTTTAACGGGGGTTTTGGCTGTCGCCTTGATCGCTCTTGGGATTTATACCATTAAATTTTACAACGAAGAAAAAGAGAATAAGGCAATTCTTCAAAAAGAAAAAACTGTTATTGAAGATGAGCTTAACGATTTAATTATTAAATATGATGAGGCCATCGCCACCAATGATGTGATGGATCAAAACCTGGTTGATGCCCGTGAGCGCATTTCAATGCTTTTGGATTCTGTAAAGGATAGTGAGGCCAATCTAGTGCTTATTTCCAGGTACCGCAGGGAAATAGGGTCTTTAAAAAACGAGAAAGATCGCTTGTTCAGGGTGGTAGATAGCCTGAGCAATCAAAACATGATGCTAACAACTACTATAGACAGTACAAATACAGTATTGGCTCAAAGAGTTCGCTTATCCGATTCCTTGCAGGAAACCAATCAAAATTTATCAACCAAAGTTGACAGGGCCGCCCAGTTAAAGATTACCTCATTAAAGGGGATGGGAGTAATTGTTCGCAACAGCGGTAAATTGGTTGAAAATGACAGAATAAGAAGAATAGACCAAATAAGGACGTGTTTTACCATAACCGAAAACGCATTGGCAGCGCCAGGGGAAAGAGATATTTATGTTCAGGTATATAATCCTAAAAATGAACTTGTGGGCGACCAAATTGTCGTTCAACACGATGGTGGGCCAATGGTTTACAGCGCACAATCCAAGGTATTCTACGAAAATGAAGAACTGGATGTATGTATCCTGTCAAATACCATAGAGGAAAAATTGATGGAAGGGACTTATAAAGTCTACATTTATGCGGGACCACAATTAATTGGTACTTCATCCTTTAACCTGAAATAATAATAATTAAAAAAATCAGGAACCGCCTTGAACTTTATCAAGGCGGTTTTTTTATTTTTGCATTATGGCAAAACAAGAAGACTTATTTAAAAATGTGATTTCCCATGCAAAAGAGTATGGATATATTTTCGCATCCAGTGAGATTTACGATGGTTTAAGTGCGGTTTATGACTATGGTCAAAACGGGGCAGAATTAAAAAAGAACATCAGGGAATATTGGTGGAAAAGCATGGTGCAAATGCATCAAA
>Ga0307487_1002147_pt1 | contig 12964 bp, 8 predicted proteins | sample CBIW12metaG_FD_203665 | JGI IMG/M metagenome (GOLD analysis project Ga0307487, IMG submission 203665) | Sea-ice brine microbial communities from Beaufort Sea near Barrow, Alaska, United States - CBIW 1.2 | ecosystem: Environmental > Aquatic > Marine > Coastal | place: USA: Alaska | collected... | reverse complement strand
ATCAACGATTTTATAACGCTTACCCGGTATAAGAATCTTACGGTAAAATTTATAGAATTTATGCCTTTTAAAGGCAATAAATGGGACTGGAGCAAAGGGGTTTCAGAAAAGGAAATTTTAGACACCGTTTCCAAGCGCTTCGGAGAGGTGCAAGAACTTAAAAACCCAAAGCACAGTACCTCTACAAATTTTACAGTGAATGGTCACTTAGGAAATTTTGCAGTCGTGAGTACGATCACGAATCCTTTTTGCTCTGAGTGTAACCGTATTCGGGTGACGGCCGATGGGAAAATGATGAACTGCCTTTTCGCCAATTCTGAAACCGATTTGCTCACTCCGCTTCGAAATGGAGAACCTATGGAAAATATCATTATTAACGCGATCAAGACCAAAAAATATTCCCGCGATGGCATGGATGTGAAAATGGATGCCGAGCATTACGAGAAAAACAGGTCCATGATTTCAATAGGAGGTTGATGATTACAATTGAAGAAGCATTAGGGATCATCAAAGATCAAGAGGTTAGTTTAAAAACTGAAATCAGGAATTTGAGTGACTGTCTGGGTTTTTCCCTTTCAGAAGACATCCTCGCATCCTTTGATATGCCTTCTTTTGATAATTCCGCCATGGACGGTTATGCGCTGTGCGGAATTTCAAAAGAATATCACATTATTGGGGAAGTCGCAGCCGGAGATTCGGGTGAGTTAACATTAAAGGAAGGAGAAGCAGTTCGGATCTTTACCGGTGCGAAAGTTCCGGAAAACACGACTGCGGTAATGATGCAGGAAAAAACCAGCCTAAGCGGAAAGCAGCTTTTTCTCGAACAGGAGCCGAAAAAAGGCCAGAGTATCAGGAAAAAAGGTGAAGAACTGAAGAAAAACCAGGTTGTTTTTGAAAAGGGATATACCATTACGCCTGCCGGAATAGGGATGATAGGAAGCCTTGGAATTGATAAGGTGGAGGTTTTTAAGAAACCTGTCATCAATTTGATCACCACAGGGAACGAATTGGTGAAACCCGGAAATCCAAAACCGGAAGGACATATCTACGAATCCAACAGCTATGCTTTAGCAGCTGCCGGTGAGAACTACGGATTTTCCTGTCAGGACAAAAAACAGATTGAAGACGATTTTGAAGCTATTAAAACTGGAATAAAAAAATCCCTTGAAACTGCTGATATCCTGATCCTTTCCGGCGGAATTTCGGTAGGGGATTATGATTTTGTAAAACAGGCACTGGAGGAAAACGGTGTGGAAGAGCAATTCTATAAAGTTTTTCAGAAACCGGGGAAACCTCTGTATTTCGGGAGAAAAGAAGATAAATTCGTGTTCGCTTTACCCGGAAACCCTGCTTCCTCGCTCAGCTGTTTTTATATCTATGTTTTACCGCTTCTTTTTAAGCTAAGCGGTTCAAAAAAGTCCGGACTGGAAGCTTATTCGTTTCCTGTTTCTCATAATTATGAAAACAAATCAGACCGGCCTTCATTCCTGAAGGCAAAGATCACCAATGCAAAAGCAGAGATCTTAGATGGGCAGGGATCTTCTATGATCCTGTCCATGGCGCTTGGGAACGCTTTGGTGTTCCTGGAAGCTGAAACCCCGGTTAAAAAAGGGGATACTGTAAAATGTTTCTTAATTTCCTGATATGCCCATTGAGTACCTCCCGTTCATCTTTTTCTTCATCGCATTATTTTACAGTTCCGTAGGTTTTGGTGGCGGATCCAGTTACCTGGCGATCCTGAGTCTTTTTCTCACCGATTTTTATGAAATACGCTCTACGGCCCTTGTGCTTAATATTTGCGTGGTTAGCATTGGCACGATCATGTTTATAAGGCACCGGGTATTTGATTTCAAATTATTCTGGCCATTTATGATATTCAGCATCCCGCTTGCATTCCTGGGGGCGCAACTCAGGCTTTCGCAGAAAGTCTTTTTCCTGATCCTGGGTTCCGCTTTGATACTTTCCGGATTATTCCTGATCCTGAAATATCTTCAGAATAAAATCGAATCAAGGAAGTTCTCCAATCCCAAAAAATTTATGCTGGGAGGTTTTGTAGGTTTACTTTCCGGGGTTTCCGGGATAGGTGGCGGAATATTTTTATCTCCGGTGCTCAACATCCTGAAATGGCAAAATCCAAGAATAATCGCATCGCTGGCTTCCATATTCATTTTGGTGAATTCAGTGGCGGGCCTTGTAGGTTTGAACGTGGCAGGGACTTTTCATATAAACTATGACCTCATCTTTCAACTCATTATTGCCGTTGTTCTGGGAGGAAGTCTTGGATCGTATCTTTCCAACAAAAGATTCAATCTTAAATTTCTTGGGATCCTAACTGCGATCCTCGTGTTCTATGTGGGCTTACGTTTGGTATTAATGCACGGGTTTGGGATTAGGATATAGTGGTTTAAGGTGAAAATAAATACGAAGCAGTACTGGCAACATTCTTAAACGCATTTATTTTCGGTGTTGGCAGTTGAGCGAATTTAATCTATACTTTTTGGAATTAACTCAAAAGAATTCTGCGGTTTAAACATTCTATACAAATTAATATTGGTTAGATTTTTATTACAGAAATTTCTAATCCAGATTTCATCATTTTCTAATATTTTGTTCCCTAAATAAATTTCGGAAATACAAGATTTATCAAAATTGAAAAGAGTCTTATTCTGGTTATCTAATTTCAAATTAGTAAACATTATTCTAATTTCTCTTTCATAGGACCAAATATCTGATTTTGTCTTTACGAGGTACTCAATATCCTTAAGTATATTTTCTTTACTCATAAATTTATTTAAGCTTTACTGCCAACTCGTTATTTCCTCTTTCTTTCATATCAGAATTTTAGGTTAAAAGCAAGTTTATTACATTTCCTGTAAATCTATTAAAATTTTAGGGTCTGTTTAAAAAAATTGTATAAATCAGCTTTTTTTAACCGCAAAGTGCGCAAAATTTCCGAAAATATCGTAAAAGCTTTCAATCTCATTAGGTACTTCTGTCAAATAGTCCCATTCTCATTTCCTATTCAATTCAATAATTATCCTATTGCATTATTTCCGCTTTCATTTTCAACAATCCTTTTTTTTCTCTGCGCCCTCTGCGTTTTTTCTCTTGGCGAGCTTTGCGGTTAAAAAGAAACGAAGCTAAATTGCAATTAAAAAGGGATCTATAAATAATCCATATTGTTCTAAAACATAACCAAATTTTATGAATACCCCTTATGGGAAACCTTACTATTAAAAAATGCACACTCATATTTAATTGCTAAAATATTTCAGGGAAAATCCGGGATCGCCTGGTTTTGTATTTTCAGATCTACAAAAAAACTTGTTTAAAAGCCTTGAATGTTATTGAAAATCTAATCTGGTTTAAAGTGAAAAATTAGGGGCTTGTGCACTTTGTCCAACCTCTTCAATATGTTTGTCTTTCATTTGGTAGAGTGTTATCATTTTCATTTTTTTTCTTCTTAGTTTCCATAACCATAATTGCGCTGCTTACAAATGCTATAAATAAGGTTAAAAATGCTGTTTTTTTCATTTGAATAATTAGTTTTGTCAGGTTCAATACCGGTTTTTTAATTCGGCCTGGTAAAAGGCTGAAGCTTAAATGGAATTGAATTAATATTGAAAATGATGAATATGAATAAGACAATAACAACAATAGATGCAAAATATGAAGCTCAAAAATTAGCTTTTGCGCCAATTTATTTTCAGTGCATGGTGGCATTACGGGACCTGGGCATTTTGGAATATATTTCTAAACATAGTAAAGGGGTTCAAATTAAAGATATTTATACCGGGTTGGATCTTTCAGATTACGGGGTAAGAGTGCTGCTGGAAGCCGCGAAAATTTCTGATGTTGTGGAATATATTGATGATGATACTGTTAAATTGAGTAAAATTGGTCACTTTATTTTAAAAGACGAGCTTACTAGAGTTAATATTAATTTTGTGAATGATGTATGTTATGATGGAGCAAAATCATTAACTGAAAGTATTAGAAATGGAACGCCGGAAGGCTTAAAGGTATTTGGAACCTGGGATACCGTATATGAAGGCCTGGCTCATTTACCCGAAAAGGTGAAAACATCATGGTTTGAGTTTGATCACTATTATTCTGATGATGCTTTTCCATTTGCGCTAAAAATTGTAAATCAAACCCCTCCTAAATACATCTTTGATATTGGAGGTAACACTGGAAAATGGGCTTTTGCATATTGCGATTATGATCCCAATGTAAAAGTTAAAATACTTGATTTGCCGGGTCAACTGAATGTTGCCAGAAAAAATGTTGAAGAAAGAGGTTTAACCGATAGAATAGATTTTCACCAGATCAATTTACTGGACAGCTTTCAAAAAATACCTCAGGGGGCAGATACCGTTTGGATGAGTCAGTTCCTGGATTGTTTTTCAGACAGGGAAATTGTGCAAATTTTAAAGAATGTATGCCAGGCATCCAATGAAAATACCAATATATATATCATGGAGCCGTTTATTGACAATCAGGAATTTCCGGCTGCCGAATATTGCCTGGTTGGTACCTCGGTTTACTTTACAACAATAGCCAATGGAAACAGCAAAATGTATAGCATAAAAGTGATGAGAAACCTTGTGGAAGAAGCAGGATTAGAAGTGGTACAGGAGTTTCCGTTAATAGGAAACAGTTACCACACCATCATTAAATGTAAAAAGCGGGTTTAACCAACTGCTAAATGGCCTTTTGTGATGGAAACCTATTCTTTGGGAAGGGCTTCAGATAAACTTTCTAAAAAGATAATGAAGTTGGTTTCCTGAACTTTTAATCTTTTTCTTACCCGGTACCTGGCTGTTTCCACACCCCGCACCGAGATATTGAGCAAGGGAGCTATTTCCTTGTTGCTGAGGTTCATTTTTACAAAAGCACACAAACGCAATTCCCGTTTGGTGAGATCGGGATCAATAATCTTGAGCTGTTTAAAAAAGTTCTTGTGGATACGTTCAAAATTCACGTCAAAAATAGTCATATATTCCTCTCCAATGCGGTGCTGGTGGAGGTTCATTAAAATATCCTGAAGTTTTTTTCTGGCCGGAGGAGTTTTTAGGGTGGTTTTAAACTCTTTCAGGTTCGTATAGGTTTCAGAAAAAACATCCTTCTTTTTTAGCAGCAGCATAGTGTAATTGGCCAATTCTTTACTTATCCGGATATTGTCTTCTTCCAAAACCTGTTTATCCCCAATTATCCTGTTTTTGTCCTGTTTAAGTTTAAGTTGTTCAATCTCCAGTTCCAGTAATTTTTTCGATTTTTGTGCTGTGATCCTTGATTTATTTCTTTCCTGATGTATTTTTCTTCTGATGGAATACACAAGGACAAGGATCAGGAAAATAATAATAAGGCCATAGGAAATGAAAGCTGCATTGGTTTGATACCAGACGCGCGGAATGCTGAAATTAAAACTGCTTTCTTCACCGGTATTTCCGGTAAAATCACGGCTTCTCACCTTAAACACATAGTCTCCCGGGCGTAAATGGGTGTATTCCTTATAAGCGGCTTCATCCCATAAGGACCATTTTGAATCGATACCTTCTAAAATATATTGATATTCAATAGTTGCAGAAGGAGACATGCGGGGTGTCGCAAATTCAACCCTAAAAATATCGGTTTTATTTGGCAGGAATAATTGCTTTTGATTGTTTAAAGGAATTTTTTCCTCCTGCTGTTCTTTGAAATAGGAGGCTTTGGTGATCTGGGTTTTGATTTTATAATCGGCTGCTTTTTTATTTGTATCATAAAGATAAAGCCCGGTGTTGGCTCCCACAAGTACTTTGTTGTTTTCCAAAGGCAAAATGCTTTCCATGCCGCGGTTAAGGTATCCTTTAAGATTTAGGAACAGGTCTTTGTTCAGTTTTGGTTGTTTTTCTTCCGAAGCAAAAAAACCAACTTCATCATCCAGAACTACCCATGTTTTTTCATTATGCTGAAGGAGTTTCCTTGTGTTATATGCCGTATCCAGTATCCTGTTGAGGGCTTCAAAGGGCTCAAAACGGTTGGAAGCCTGATTAAAGGTATATATGCCGGTGTTTGAAGTGAAAACTATATCCTGGTTCCAATTAAAAACATTTACGTTAAATGGGGAAGTTAATCCGTTTTGGTCTGTATAATGCTCCTGGGCATAAACCCTGGTATAGTCTTCATTTATTTTGAGCTTATAAACCCCTTTAAAACCGTGGCACACCCAGTAAGTATTATCCCCGGGAGCCTTTAGGATATCCCTGGTCGATTCGTCAAAACCTTTAATTTTATGTTTAATTTGCCAGGTATTGTTTTCCCGGGTCAATAAATACAGGCCATTGTAATTAGATGCCAGGTATGTGTTTGGAACTCCTTCTACTGCCATTATTTTCCAAAATCCACCCTGGAGGCCAATTCTTTCAGGTTTGCCATCTTTAAATTGAAATAAGCCTTTGTCGTGGCTAATAATAATGCTTCCTCCTTCTTTTTGAATGGACCAGGCCTGGCCTTCCAGGCCTGAAATATTTTTAAAGCTCAATCCGTGATTTTTGATGTTATCTTCATGGATATCCGAGGTGTAAACCCCTTTATTGGTGGCCAGGTACAACATTTGGTCATCTATTAAAACATCGTAAATGGAAGCATCCTTGAACAAATGTGAAACGGGGGAGTCAAATTCAATATAATCCAATCCGTTATTGAGCAGCGCCCAAATATTGCCGTCGCTCTCGTAAAAATTTAATATTGAAGAATCAAAAACATTGGAAAATGAATCGGGTTGGTAGATAATGTTACCTTCTTTTGTCAGCAAAAGTATTTTGGAATTCAGGGTCCCAAGCAGGAAATTTTCACCGTGTTTTATAGCGGTGATTATCTGGGCATTATAATCTTCTTCAAAAATCGATTTCCAAAGTGTTATGGTTTTGGTCTTTATGTTTCCTTTATAAAATTGCCCCGTTTTGGAAATAGCTAAAATTTCATTTTTATTTTGAAGGGGTAAAAAGGATACTATCTTGTTATTGTCAAAGCTTGCGGCTTCAAAAATCATTTTCAGGCCCATCCCTTCAGGATCAAACTCTAAAATACCATTACCTTCATCCTGAACATAAAGGCGATTATTTACAATCCCTGAGAAGGTAAACGCCTGGTTTGAGGAAATATGGGTGGCATTATTGCCTGAAATTGCAATAAGTTCATTAAAAGAGCGGTAGATGATGTAGTCTTTTAAAATATGAACCTGCCAAAGATTCTCAATTTTTTCAATTTCCAGCTTTAAATCCTTCAGCAGGGACTTGTATTGGTAATTTCCTTCCGGATCTTTAACTATCAGTCCAATTTCATTGTACCCGCCGGCATATACCTTTCCGTCCGGCGTGGTTGCCAGGCTCCTTACCCCCGAATTATTGGGAAGCAGTACTTTTTGCCAACGCTCCCCGTCAAAAATTAAAGCGCCATCGTTATTTCCAAAATACAGGATCCCCTCATTATCCCTGGTCATCGTCCAAAATTGGGCATCGGCTTGAAAATCGGTTCTGGAATAATGAGTGATTTTGGGCAATTTCGCCAGATCTTCAAACTTCGCAAGCTCCTGACTAAAGATGGGGGTTATCCATAGGAATAGCCAGGTAAATATTAACCGGGTTACGAGTGGCTGGGTAATTATAAGGTTTTTAAACAATCGGAATGCTTATTTAAACATTACTCAAAAATAGCAAATTTTTTACAACATTAACTTTTTATTATAAGTATTAAATGGCGAGTAATCAGTTTTTTACAATTTTTGAAGTAGAAATGACGTAGAACTTTTATTTATTGGAGTAATCCAAATGTATTCATTTTTTTACTTAGTATGCTATCATATTATAATTTAGTAAACTCTAAGATGAATAAGAAAACGATTTCGGTTGCAAAAAGTTTATGAATTTAATAATTGTAAGCAAAAAAATTTTCCATTTTACTTAAGAATAATTTAACCCAAAGATTTTATGCAATTTAACAATTAATCCAATGAATAGATTCACATGTTTTTTAATTGTCCTTTTTGGTGGTATTTTTTCAATGTATTCACAAACTTTTCAGGTTCAGGGAAAGGTGACAGACGCTCAAAATATACCATTAATTGGGGTCAATGTTTTGGTCAAAAATGAGGCCAGGGGAACAACAACGGACTTTGACGGAAATTATTCAATTAATGTTTCCCCAAATGAGACTTTGATTTTCTCTTATGTAGGCTATGCTATTAAAGAAGTAGCAGTAGACAAATCTCAAACCCTGGATATAATTCTGCAGGAGGATAAAAGCAGTTTGGACGAGGTTATTGTTGTAGGTTATGGTACTCAAAAGAAAAGCGTTAACACGGGGGCTATCTCAAGTGTTAAGGCAGAAGAGCTCGAAAAAATTCCTACCGGCCGGGTTGAACAGGCTTTGCAGGGAAGGGTTTCAGGAGTGACAATCGCCGCAAATTCCGGTCAACCTGGTTCGTCTTCTACTGTTAGGGTTAGGGGATTGACTACTTTTAACACCTATGGCGGTAATCAGCCACTTTGGGTTGTTGATGGTGTAATTGTGGATTCAGGCGGGATTGGTTTTGTAAATCAATCTGATATTCAATCTATCGAGGTTCTTAAAGATGCCGCATCCTTGGCAATATATGGAGCCCGTGCAGCTTCAGGAGTTATTTTGATCACAACAAAAAAGGGGAAGGCAGGAAAGATCAGTGTTAATTACACTGGGTTTGCAGGGTTTTCATCTCCGGAAAAAACCCTGGATTTGCTTAATGCAACACAATATGGCGCATTGATGAATGAAAAATCTATTGCAGCCGGCGGGGATGTTGTTTACCCGAACTTATCTGCTTTAGGATTGGGAACAGATTGGCAAAAAGCTATTTTTAATGATAATGCATTGAGATATTCTCATGAGGTAAGCGTAAGTGGCGGTAATGAAGTTTCCACTTTCTTTGCTTCCTTTGGGCTTCAGGATACAGAAGGTATTGTTTCCAAAGAAATTTCAAACTATAATAAGAAAAATTTCCGTTTAAACTCAACACATAAATTGTCAGATTTTTTTAAAATAGGACAAACCTTGGGGTACTCTCATCAAAAGACTGTGGGGTTGGGAAATACAAACAGTGAATATGGCGGACCATTGAGTTCTGCAATAAACCTGGATCCTACAACTCCTTTGGTTGTTACCGATCCGGTTGAGGCTAATTCACCCTTATATACCAGTGATAATCATCCTTTGGTATTCAGGGATGCAAATGGCAATCCTTATGGGATTTCTTCAGTTGTGGGTCAGGAAATGTCCAACCCGGTTGCTTATGCCAAAACGAGATTGGGAAACTATGATTATGGAGATGATTTTGTAGGAAATGCTTATCTTGAATTTACTCCTACGGAAAATTTAGTATTCAGATCTTCCGTTGGCGGAAAGTTGGCATATTGGGGAGGCGATTTTTTTACTCCTGAATTTTATTTAAGCCAAACCGTATTTGCCAAACAAAATAGTTTGAGCAGAAATACAAATAAAACTTTTGCCTGGAATATAGAAAATACGGTTTCCTATACAAAAAGTATAAGTGAACATAATTTCACCTTGTTACTGGGACAAGGGGCTTATGTGGATAATAATTCAAGTGGGACATCTGTAACATACACCAATTTACCAGTTTCAAGTTATAGGGACGCTTCTTTCAATTTCCAAATAATTCCCGATAATAGAATAGGAAGTGGTTATACAGGACAAGAACATCGGGTTACTTCCTTATTTTCCCGTTTAAACTATGACTATAACGAAAAATATTTGTTCACGGGAATAATTCGTCGGGATGGTTCCACAAATTTTGGGTCAAACAATAAATATGGTTATTTCCCTTCCTTCTCTACAGGTTGGGTAGTTTCAAGAGAGGATTTCTGGAGAGATAACTTTGTGGTAAATACCTTAAAATTAAGAGCAGGATATGGAGTAACCGGAAATGATGCGATAGAGCCTAATGGATTTTTAGCCCTTATTGGCGGAGGACGAAATTATACTTTCGGCGAATCCGGAGATGTCATTTTTCCTGGAAATAGTCCGGACGCGCCTGCTAATCCAGATTTAAAATGGGAGGAAACTTCTCAACTGAATATTGGTTTTGACGCGAGGTTGTTAACCAATTTCACCTTAACTTTAGAATATTACGACAAAAAAACCACCGGAATTTTGCAACGTGTGGACTTACCGGGTTATGTAGGAGCTACAGGACTCCCTTTAGGGAACGTAGCCGATATGGATAATAAAGGGGTTGAACTGGAACTTGGTTTCAACAAAACTTTCGGGGAATTCAATCTTTCAGGGAATGGAAATGTATCCTATTTAAAAAATGAAGTTACCTTTTTAGGACAGGATAAGCTTTTTATTACTTCCGGATCAGCTGGATTTCAATCTATGGATCCATTAACAAGAACCCAGATTGGAGAGTCTTATAATTCTTTCTACGGATTTAAAACCGCCGGGATCTTTCAAACTATAGCAGATGTCAATGCCTATACAAATACTACCGGAGGTTTAATTCAGCCAGATGCAAAACCGGGAGATTTCCGTTGGACCGATACTAACGGCGATGGTACTATTACTAAAGATGACAAGCAATTCCTGGGAAGCCCTCTTCCAAAATACACTTTTGGTTTGACCCTTAATGCTGAATACAAGGGTTTTGACATGATGGTCTTTACTCAGGGAGCCGCGGGAAATAAGATCTTCCAGGGGTTACGCCGATTGGATATTTTGAATGGGAATTATCAAACCAAGGCTTTAAGCCGTTGGACGGCACCCGGAACATCCAATTCATTTCCAAGGTTAACTAATGATGATATCAATGGAAATTTTGGAAATGTATCAGATTTTTATTTGGAAGACGGCGATTATTTACGTCTTAAAATAGTGCAATTAGGATATTCCCTACCAAATAATCTTATAGACAAAATGGGAGCTCAAAAGTTGAGACTCTATGTAACCGGGGAAAATTTGCTAACTCTTACTGATTATACTGGTTATGATCCGGAAATTGGAGGTGATGTTATGGGAATAGATAGAGGATATTACCCTCAGGCCAGAACTTTTATCTTAGGAGCTAACATTCAGTTTTAATAAAAAATAAATAATCTATTTATGAAAACAAAAAACATCAGGTTTTTATTTATTGCTGTAGCAATGATAATCACAATGGGATCTTGTACTAAAGAATTTTTAGAGGTAGCGCCAAAAGGAACTACCCTGGAAGCAGTTTATTATAAAGATCAATCTCAAGCTTTGGCAGGCCTTGTTGCTGTATATGATATAATGAGAAAAAATTCCGGTGGTTTCGAAAATATGATCACCATGATGAATGCCGGCTCCGACGACTTTTACGCAGGTGGCGGTGGCGCAACCGATGGCGCCGGGATCCAGGGTTTTTCTAATTATACCTTAAATCCTACAACCATTCCCGGTAGTTTTTGGGGGGATCATTATCAAGGGGTTTTTAGGGCAAATTTCCTGCTCACAAAATTGCCGGATGTCCCTATGGATGAAGCTTTAAAAGCAAGATATGTGGCTGAAGCAAAAGCATTGCGCGCCAATTATTATTTTAATTTAGTGCGAATGTTCAAAAATATTCCATTAATTCTGGTCCCTCTTGAAACCTCAGAATTCAATTCAGTTCTTCAGGCAACTCCTGAAGATGTGTATACTCAAATAGAACTTGATCTTCAGGCAGCGATGGCAGATTTGCCAAATACTGTTCTTGCGGAGGAAGCGGGTCGTTTTTCAAAAGGATCGGCTCAGGCATTATTGGGAAAAGTATATCTGTACCAGAATAAGAATGATGAGGCGGTAGCTCAACTTGCAGCAGTAAACGGAACAAATGCCGGAATTGTTTTCACAAGCCAATACGGGTACAAATTGCTTGACAATTACAATGACCTTTGGATAGTTACCAATAAATTTAATACCGAATCTATATTGGAAGTAGCGCATACCAATGCTTCAAGTTCAGGTTGGGGAAATTGGGGAAGCGGATCGGATGAAGGAAATTCGGTAAATGTAATGGTTGGGCCCAGAACATACACCAAAATAGGAGAATCTGCTCCGGACATACCATCGGGATGGAGTTTTAACGTTATTACGCAAAATTTTTATGATGTAATAAAAACAGATCCCAGATTTAGCGCAACCGTGTTGGATTTGAAGGCTTTGGTTGCTGCGGGGGAAGCCAGTTATATTGGTGGGTACAAGGATACCGGGTATTTCCTCAATAAATTTATTCCAAGAAAATCGGATGAAACAACAGGTACAGGGGAGCCGGTCTTAAACTACAAGCAAAATTCTTATGTAATACGATTAGCCGACACTTATTTGATGGAAGCTGAAGCCTTAGGAACCGGAGCAAGAGCACAAGCATTATTGGATGCCGTTAGGGCCAGAGTTGGCCTGGCAAGTATTCCTGTTTCGCCAGCCACAATTGCTGCTGAACGCAGATTGGAATTAGGAGGTGAAGGCCATCGTTTCTTTGACCTGGTTAGAACCGGAAGAGCTGCTACAGTATTGGCAGGCAGAGGGTTTGTTGCAGGGAAGAATGACGTTTTCCCAATTCCGTTCAAAGAATTGGAAAATACGCTCATCGTTCAAAATCCAGGATATTAATTCATAAAACATGAAAAACATTAAATTAATCTTCAGCTTTGTATTGCTAATGGCATTTACAATAAGTTGTACTGTTCAGGATGGGATAGATCAGGATACTTCATTTTTGACTACGGCGAATTCAGAAGCTGTTGATGTTATTTTTGATATCAGCAACGACAATTCCGGGGATGTAAAAATAACTCCCACAGGAGAAGGCGTTACCTCCTTTAGTGTAAATTACGGAGATGGTCCTGCTGATTTTGTTACAATTGCACCAGGCGAAAGCACAATGCATTCTTACCCGGAAGGAAGTTATACAGTAAAAATAATTGCT
>Ga0307487_1002145_pt1 | contig 12978 bp, 12 predicted proteins | sample CBIW12metaG_FD_203665 | JGI IMG/M metagenome (GOLD analysis project Ga0307487, IMG submission 203665) | Sea-ice brine microbial communities from Beaufort Sea near Barrow, Alaska, United States - CBIW 1.2 | ecosystem: Environmental > Aquatic > Marine > Coastal | place: USA: Alaska | collected... | reverse complement strand
TTAATAAAAATTTCAGCAATAGATTTATCAATCAAGATTTCCATTTCGTTTTCTGCGTCTGGAAAATCATCAGAAAAAAGGTTTAAAAGCTCTTTTCCCTGGTAATAAAGCCTTATAGATTGACCTTTGTCCAGAGTAAAGTTTATCTTAACATGAAGTGGCTGGGGTCTTATTTGTTGAAGTTTCTTGTTTGCTTCATTAGATGTGAGTGCAGTCCAATTGTATTCACGTTTGTGTAATAGTTCGATTTCTTTTATTGGATTCGCTATGAGCTTAATTCCCTCTCCTGTAGTTTTAAGACTAAATTCTGTTGGAAACAACATCATTTGTGTAAATGGCATTCCTTTATGCTCAATTCCTCTACCCCATGCAATTTGTACACGTCGGTTATTTGGCATATTTTCAAAACTTTGCGCTGCATATAATATATCCCCCCAACTATAAGATCCTTCAGCATACGAGAGCTTGGATGTTTCGGGTGTAAATTTCTTGCCGTCAAAATTCCCAATAAAATATTCGGAAGATGCTCCATGCAAGACCCATTTTTTATTATCGGTATTTCCATCAACAGGTAATTCAAAAAAATCGGGACATTCCCAAAGCCCTTCAAAATGACTTTGTTTTTCCCACTTCTTCATGTCTGTAGAATTGTAAAATGACATTCCATCTTTTTCAAAAAGAATCATCACCCAAATTTTGGCTGGTTCATACCAAAAAACTTTTGGATCTCTTGTATCATTTGTTCCCATTACGCTATTGCTATCAAGAATAGGGTTTCCTTTATATCGCTGGTATGTTTTAGCATTATCTGTGCTATAGGCAATACATTGTACTTGTTTTCCGGTGACACCATCATATGCGGTGTAAAAGAGAACTAAAGCATCCTTACCCCAACCACCTACGTTATTTTTATCGATGAGCGCCGAACCAGACCATGGAGAACCCAGGCTGTCTAACATCAAGGCAGGAGGCAGTTCTTCCCAATGAATTAGATCCTTACTAACGGCGTGGCCCCAATACATATAAGCAGTATTCCAACTTAGCCCAAAAGGGAATGCCTGCCAAAACAAGTGATATTGATTGTTGTAAAAAATAGGTCCATTAATATCATTGCTCCAACCCCGTTTTACAGTAAAATGAAATTGCGGACGATTGATTTCTTTGTATAAACTGTCTGCACCAGTAATTTTCACATCCTGGTAGATACTATTAAACGATTTTGAAGTAACAGGAAAATTTAAAGTGATGGTTTGACCTTTAAATTCAGTGACGTCAATATATATCCAATAATCAATAGTATCCTTTGCCAATTGAACTGGAAATTCTCTTTTTGTTTTACCCTCAACATTAATTTTCATCACTTCCATTTTCGCTTTATAGCTAATTGGAATGTTTAGGTAGGGTTCTGTAATTCTTATTTTTAATTCTTGTGAAAAAATTGAATAACTCTGAAAAAGAAATACTATTGTCAACAAGATTGGAAAACCATTCCAGAATTTCTTTGAAGGTGAAAATAGATTTAGCTTTTTAATAATCATATTAATTGAAATTAAAGAATAAGTAGTTACAATATTTTTATTGCGTAAGTTTTTGTAGACGCGCCTGAGCTTTTTGTATGATGTCCAACGTCAGTCTTTCTAATCAAATAAGTTTACTGCTAATAATGGACCAAAATAGGCATTTTAGAACTTGGGCATCGGATAAGAGAAAGTAATGTTTAAATGATCAGCTGTGTAAAATACCATTTATCTAACTTTTTAAGCGAGGTTAACTTTTGCGTCGAAAAAAACTAGGATGTTTATTGATGCTACTTTCAATATATCATAATCACTTTTTATAAAGCTAGAAACAATATTTAATAACTAACCCCATCTTTGTCAATATTTATCTCAATCTATTATTACCAATAGATTCCTTTTCATTTGTTGCCTTTTTTTGCAACAAAACGCAAAATGGTGTAGGAATAAGCTGGAAAGCTATAATTGAGGGATCCTGCGGGGGAATCTATGTTGTTTTCAATTGTTTTATACTTTTCAGGTAAACCTGGTGTATTTTCTGAAGCAAGCGGACCTGACAACGTATAACTAGTTATGTTGCTGTTTGAAGAACTAAAACCTTCTATAGATAGAAGTGTCTGTTTCATTGTTCCCTCAATATTAACAACATGTATTGCAAGAGTATCGCTGTTTATGCTGCGGGTAGCAGTAATATCAAGTCCAGAAATTTTTCCCGAAGATACTAATAATGGCAAGTGGTTCGCAGATGCCATTTGTTGTGCATAGTATGGAGGCATGCCCCATACTTGGTTAGGAGTGAAAAATATTTGCCCTTGATCCCATCCATTGTCATTTTGCATGTAGGGTTGAAGCGCATTTGCGGGACACGAGGTAAGAAGGAAATCAGCATGTCGGCGAACTGCATTCAGTGTAGTGGCATGACCTAACGCACGTTGCATATTGTGCAGATTTCCGTTTTCTTCGAGTATTGCGCATTTTAAGGTGGTATTTGGGTCCCAATTGAGGAAATAGTTTTGCATATCGGATAGTTCCTTGTCTATTTTCGATCCTGAGTTAGCATCATCTGCCCACGGATGGTAATCCCAATACGATGCCTTCCCATTTATAGCATTAAAAACAGCTGACATATTTGGAGAACCAGGGCGCCACCAGGCGGAACAAATAAACTCAATGGAGGAATCTTTAGCATGCATTGCATCATACAATGCATTGAAACGTTGAATGTAATGCATATATGTTTTAAGGTCGTCACCTTCAAACAATACTTCTTCGTTACCAATTTCAATGTATTTAACATTGTAGGGCTCTGGATGTCCATTTGCTGCGCGCTTAGCTCCCCAGGTTGTTGATTTGTTGCCATTTAGGTATTCAACCATATCAGCTGCATCCTGGGCAGTTTCTTCAATGTTAATAGCAAAAGCTGAAGTAAAGCCAGCTTTTTCGCAATATTTTAGGAAGTCCTCAATACCAAAACCGTTGGTTGAATATCTATTCCAATGGCCGGTATAAGGTGGCCGTATGTCAGGATCTCCAATCATTTTCTTAAAACGGTATTCAGGAGCATTTACCATAGTACCTCCGTACCTTAAGAAGTTCAATCCCTGATTTACCATAGCATTGCCAATATCGGCCCTTATAGGTAAACCCATGAATTGCTGTTTTCCAGTTTGTGAAAGAACTACCTGGTCAACCCAAATTTTCCCAGGGGAGTCCATTAGTACTACAAACCTTGCTTTTGTGTCGGATGAAGTAGAGGTAAGGGAAAACGAGTATTTTTTCCAAATTTCGGTTACATTATTAATGGTATGCGATGCATAAGTAACATTACCATCAGCGCTTTGCAATGCAACAGTGATTGGACCTGTAAATTCTTTTGACCTCAAGTACAACCTGCCTTGAAATACCTGGTTTTTATTAATAGCTATTCCCCAACGGTTCAAGCTAAGGTTTGCTATACCTGCTTTGCTGGTTCCATTTACATATTGTATCGATTGAGAATTAGTACCATTGAATGGATTTTCTGTATCAACAGCATACACAACATTGTCGGTAAGGTTTTTAACCATATCCCACTGGCTGCTGATAAACGATGGGGTGGTTATTTTAAAAGTGTTCGAAATGGAGTCGGAAGAATTAAAGGCTTTCAGGTTTTTGAAAGTAACATCGGAGTTCCAGGTTCTTAAACCGAAGGTGCCTGAAGTTATAGGATTATTGGAATCGGTATAATTTATAGCAGGCGTAGTTTCCTGATTTATATACACTAGAATTTGAGAGCCTTTTATTTCAATTTTTAGTTTTGTCCATTCGTAAGGGTTGAATGTAACATCTACCTCTTTTAGAAAAGTATAATTGTGTTGGTGTTTTCCTAATCGAAGACGTTTGCCATTACGTAAAAGAGAGATTTCGTAGCCATTGAAATTATCGGCGCCCTTACCCGTATCCGAAACATGGAAAATTAAACCCGCGCTCTCTCCTAATACCCCGGTGAATTTAATATCTACTTCGGCACTGCCTTCAGAAAAAGGATTAGCAGTACTTATTAGTTTTGCACCAGCCCATGATTGAACTGAAACACCTCCATCTTTAATCCCCCATTGTCCTTCGTATTTTGAGAAACCGGCAAACTCAATTCCTGAGGCTGGTTCTTCAAAGCTTTCTCCAAAAATCTTTTGGTCGTATAGGCCGCCATAGATTTCGTGGTTTACATCTTCAATACACGAACCGTACATATTCGTTGGCAGACTTTTAAGTATTTTCGAAGCATCAACAGTAAGTTTAGGAGTTTGAGAGTAACATAATACGCCTATATTCATTGAAATTATCAGCACAAGTAACTTCCTTCCTGTGATAAAAAACATTTGTAATTTCATAAACTGTTGGTTCTTTTTTGTTAATCATATAAAATTTCAGATTGTAAATATATTAAAATCAATCAAACTGGTATGAACTGGTATGTTTTTTATTTAAAATTTATTTTAATATTTTTACCGACCAGTCCGAACCAGTTAAGTGAAAAGTTATAAGTGATGAGAAAAAACCAATCGAAATACAAACTGATTGTAGACCACGTGATTGATGGCATAAACAATAGGACTCTGAAGAAAGGAGATCGGATACCGTCGATAAACGAATTCAGAGAAAAATATAATCTTTCGCGCGACACGGTTTTTGCCGGATTGAGCAAACTCAAAGCCAAAGGCATTATCGAATCGAACCCAGGGGTTGGATATTTTGTAATAAGTACTAAAACAGAGATCAAGCACAGGATATTCTTACTTTTTAACGAAATCAATATTTTTAAGGAGGACCTATATAATTCCTTTATCGAGGCTATTGGAACAACGACTTCGGTCGATTTGTATTTTCACAATTATAACCGCGACGTTTTTGAGACCCTTATTAATGAGGCAAATCACAAATACACAACTTATATAATTATGTCGGGGAAATTCATGGGTATTGAGCCATTATTAAGCTCACTTTCTGGAAGGGTATTTTTACTCGACCACTTTCATCCCCAACTTAAAGGCCAGTATTCATCTGTAGCACAAGATTTTGAGAAAGATACCTACGAGGCATTGGTTTCGGGCCTGGAACTTTTAAAAAATTATAAGCATTTATTTATGGTTCAAAAAGAAGATTTTGAACCCGAAGAAAGGTTTAACGGACTCACCGAATTCTGCAAGCAATATAATTTTAGCTATGACTACATATCCACAGTCAAAAACCGACTTATTGCCAAAGGTGAAGTTTACCTTGTAGTCAATGACCGTGATTTGGTGTACCTTCTTAAACAGGCTGATGCTCAAAACATGACACCAGGAAGGGAATTTGGTATAATATCTTACAATGATACGGTTTTAAAGGAAGTACTGGCTGGTGGAATCACCACCCTTTCCACAGATTTTAAACAAATGGGCAAAACTATGGCTTCACTCATCAACAAGAGGAAATTGGAAACTATCGATAATCCCTGGAAACTAAATGTAAGGAACTCTTTATAAATTATGTTTTACATATTACTTTTTAAATTTTAAAAATTCTGCCCATACTCAATTTATCACCTTTTACTAATTAATTAAGCTTCTTTCAAAAAATCATAGAAAAAGAATAATATACTTTTTTTCCAGTGATAATTCATCGGTTTCCGAAATCAATGTTGTTTTTAGGAGAGTGTCCTCCGTTTCTGTACGACAATCATTTATTAAAACTACTCATTAGAAAATGAATCAATCCATTTGTGATTTAGTATAATTTATTTAATTATTTTATTTGAAAGGCTACCTGTTATTTGATATAAGAGTTGTTGTGCTTTCGTTATTTTCTGTTTCATTTTCAATTAAGCTAATAGTCAGATCACCATTTTCTAGTATTTTAATAAGTTGTTCTTTCAGTCCAATGTTATTAAAATTGCTAATGTTAAACCGTTTTTAATCACTTTATTTTTCAAAGTGACTTCAATATCTTCTTCGTGTAACTTGCCGCTAATTGCGCTTAACGGTCTTAGTGTTTAGGTTTATTGTACTAAACAATCAATCCGAGATCCGGTAAATTTAATTCAAGGGATAAAAACATTTCACTATCATTGGAAAAATCAGCGTTTTCGTTTAATTCATTCTTAAGAATAGCTGTCATTTTTAACCTTTTGTTCCAAACATCCAGTTTTATTTATTTTCTCAGAATTTAAATCGTTGTAAATATTTATTCTCAGACTGTCAATTTCCGAAGAATACTTTTTTTTCGTATCCATCATTTTCTTACCAGAACTTAAGGTAAATTGATTAAGACTATCAATCCTTATAATATCAGCGTAATATTTTTCTTTATCTATTCGAGAATTTCCGTTAGTAAAAAGTAAGACTAATATAATAAAAATGAGTTTCATTATAGCGGCAGTTTTTTGTCTCTAATTACTTACAGCGGTCTCGTATAATGACAATTGGCAATGAGTTATGAATTTTTTTCAATTTTCAGGTTTTAATCAGCTTTCTTCTTTGTTTGCTCGCTGTTGCCATCTTATATAATACCTCGGCTGTGATTTTTGAGTGGGTGAATACTTTCGAAGTAAACACCAATTGAACAACCGCTGGAATTTTCATATTAAATAACTAAAATAGTAGATTGCTTTAGACTTGCAATTTAAATTTTAGAATTAATGTGCTGGTATTTAGTTTTTTACAATTGGAATTGTAACCATAGTTCTCACAGGAATGCCAAAATCAGTCGCAGGAATTTCATTAATTCCTTTCCATAAATTAATGAAATCTACCTTGTCAATATTTCCTTGGTATGTTTGTAGTTTGACAAAATTTATTTGACTATTCCAATCAACTTCAATTTGGAAGTATGCTTTAAATTTGGTTGATACTTTTTTTAGTTCGTTATAAAAATATTCCTTTATTGAAACTTCTTTTCCTGCACCATCTATGAAAAAGAATACCGGTGCTTTATATTCGGCGGTAGAAACGGACATCTCTTTATCATATAAATTGTTCAAAGTTTTATTCAAATTTGTATGTAATGAATCTAATGAACTCATCTTCGGGTTTTCTACTTCCGTCGTGCTGCCTTTGAGTATTAACGAATCTAATTTTTGACAGTATGTGTTAATCGAAAGGCACGTTATTAGAATTACGAGGATTTTAGTGGTTATCTTCATTGTCAGAAAATTCCTTTTATTAAAGTTTTAATTCTTTAATTGGCCGACTTTATTTTATTATTTATCTTGTTTTAAGCTCTAAATCCGCATATTTTTATCTGCCTTGTTAGCAACATTTATTCTTTCAAAAACCTTATTAATGGTTTTATAAAGCTTTCAAATTTCTCAATATGTGGTAAATGCCCAACGTTTTCTATTTCTACTAACTCCGAATTAGGTATTGCCTTTTGAGTTTTCTTTCCTAATTCGCTATATAAGCCCATAGTTTTTTGCACTTCTTCTGTAACCAATGGTTTACCTAAGGCAGTTCGGTCTCTTGTGCCAATAATGAGTAAGGTAGGGGCTTTAATATTTTTAAACTCGTATACCACAGGTTGCGTAAAAATCATATCATAAGTCAAGGCATTATTCCAGGCTATGGTATTATAATTCGAATTTAATGTCCAACCCGCAAGTAAGTTTACCCATTGGTCATATTCAGGTTTCCATTTATTATCGTAATAATTGACTAATTGATACTTTTTTATGCCTTCGTAGCTTTTTTTAAGTTCGTTTTTATACCACCAATCTACAGATTTGTATGGCACTTTTAATTTCCAATCTTCAAGACCAATTGGGTTTTCTAAAATAAATTTTTCGATAATATCAGGATACAATAAGGCGAACCGCGTCGCTAACATTCCACCCATAGAATGCCCTAGAATAGATGTTTTTTCTACTTTTAAAGTATCTAATAATACTTTGGTATTTTGTGCTAATTGTTGAAAAGTGTAATGAAAATGCTGAGGTTTAGACGATTTCCCAAAACCTATTTGGTCTGGAACTATTACCCGATAACCTTCATTTGTTAAGGCTTCAATTGTGGTTTTCCAATATGCACCATTAAAGTTTTTTCCGTGAAAAAGCACAATGTTTTTACCATTATAATTTTCTGGCGCAACATCCATATAAGCCATTTTTAACTTCTGCTGTTGTATTTCTAAGTTGAGCGTTGCAACTGGGTAAGGATATTCATAATTAGATAATTCAATATCTAACCACTGTAAATTTTCTGATTGTGCTATAGAAACCTGAATTGTCAAAATTATTAATAATGTTGTAATTAAATATTTTTTCATTTTTTTAAATTTTTGCAAACGGTCTTGAATCTAAAAAATAGGACATATGGTCAATAATTATTTTCCGCACAAGCCATAATTTTTGCATTTTGTGACTACCTTTCTTTTTTAGTTGCCAAATTAAAAGATTTACCAGATATACCAAATACCTCGAATAATGAATTAATTGCCCTATTTTTTATGTACGGCATCGGCAGTGGTATTTACTTTTTATAATTTCAATTCAGTAAGATGTTTATCAATTTTTTGCCATTTTAGGGCATCTCCTCCTTCTTCATAGAAAGTAATTGTGTTGTCCTTATTAATTACAATATTTTTAGGATATGAATTTCCAAATATATTTTCTGAATTATCAGAAACAAAAGTTATATCATATTTAAATTCATGGTTTTCTAAAAACTCTGAAACTTTATCGACATCATCATTTGTAATGGAAATAAATTTTACATTTTTATCGGAATATTTATCAACTAATTTATTTAATCCAGGGATTTCTTCTCTACAAGGTGCACACCAAACTGCCCACCAATTAATTACAATGGTCTGTTCTTTAAATTTATCCAAATTAAGTTTTTCTCCATCCATATTGGTAAGTTCAATTTCGGGAAATGTTTTTCCATTTATTAGAGGTCTGTCAATTTTTTGAACTGTTAATGAATCTGTCAAATTTGATTGGTTCATCCATGAATAGGTAATTTTATTTGCTATTGTGTCTACTTCTTTAATTCTTAATGATACCCTGTTTGTGGAATTATTAAACTTTATATCAATATCATTTTCCTTTTCATTTTCTGGATTTTCATTAAAACTGACAGAACTGAACTCTTTAATATGGTCATTGACAGCTATGGCAATCCAATGACCAGAACGATTGCCTTGTTTAAGTCCTCCAAAATAAATATCAATTGAATCATTAGTAGACTTCAAAATAGAATGAGTTAATATTTTGAATGGTAAATCCTTTTTAAATGGTGTTAAAATTTCAGGAAAACCATCCTGTAATTTAGTGATTTTGTATAAGTTTTTTTGCTCTTTTTGACATCCGTTCAAAATTGAAAGGGTAAATATTAAAGTAAAAATTTTCTTAAACATTGTAGTGAGGTTTAAATTATTGCTAACATTTTTATATCAGAAAAGCCTTTTATATCTTATTGTTGAGATTTCCATAAGTACGACTTTTAGTTTTTATATGCTCTCAAATGTAATTGTTTCAAAATGAGCAGCCAAGGGATCTGGGGTTTTGCTGGAGATGCCAATTGTTTTAGCAAATTATATTTCTAAAGCTCTTTTTTGTTAGGAATTTCACTCTTTAAATAAAGATGTAGAATACCATATTGTCCTCTGGCTCCATAAATTGCCATTGTTTCTCCCCCTGAACTGAATTGATATTTAAGTACGTCTGACATCTTTAGTTCTTTAAGTGATTTTTCATCTAGAGGATTGCCGCTTATGACAACAATCGGAAGTGATAAATAATTCGCTTTTAGATTCTGTGAAATATGATGCAAATAACTTAGATTTAGAGCTAAATCATATGCTGTTACGGCTTCAGTAATTATGAAATTTTCAGGCGCAATCTCAGTTGTTTTATAATGTATGTTACTACATATAATGCCTTTAGTTCCTGTCTGTGCATTGGCAGCAATTGAGAACAGAAATAATATGAATAGGATGTTTAATTTTTTCATTTGTGATGTGTTTTCTCTAAACATAAGTTAGGTTTCTTCTCTCCAAAATGCTTTCCCCATTGAGTTGGTATGCTACAAGTTTCCCACCTTTTGCCACGCTATAGTCGAGGCAGCAAATATTGTCTTTGTATAGTGAGGGTTCACCTTTTAGCCAATAATGCCCAAAGAAAACTTTCTTGTCATCGGCACTATAGTAATCCAGGGATTGTAAATCGGATAAAATAATTGCTTGCTCGGTTAATACATCAAGGGGTTCAATGCTTATTGAATTGTATGTCATTTTTAAAGGATTCTCCCACCATTTTATCCTTATTTCAGTTCTTATTGTTCCGTCTTTGTCGGAAAAATTTGTTCCTTTTGGCATTTTTATTTCTTTCCCTTTTAGCGAAATATCAATCGCCTCATTCAATTCTGTCCCTTTTTTTACCGATTGGTAAATAAGTTCATCAGTCAATCTGTCGTTAACTAATGTCTTTTTTAGATATTCAATACTAGCCTTGTCCCAGCAGGCATGAACAGCTTTAAACGTGTCAGTTTCATAATAAAGAGGCAATTTTTTAAACCAATCTAAATATTCTTCATATTCAATTTGATTATTTTGAAACTGTTTGAGCGTTTCGTAATGTTGAATGATATTTTTAATTGAATGCTCTCTAAGGTTTCCACCTTCGGGATCCTTGAAATGAAAACATAGTGCATTGTATTCGTGATTTCCCATTAACGCAATTGCATTTTCATTCTCCACCATCGATCTAACTATCTGAAGTGTTTCCCTAATTTTCGGTCCGCGATCAATAAAATCGCCAACAAATAATACTTTCCTGTTCGGGTGAGAATAAGTTCGGTTATTTTTTTTGTAGCCTAACTTAAGAAGTAATTTTTTAAGTTTGTCTGCGTGCCCGTGAATATCTCCAATGAAGTCTATCATAATTATTAATCTTATTTAAATATATCATCAGCTTCCACATATTTCCAAAGATTGATGTTTTTACGGTATTAATTTGTTTGTTTCGGAAAACGAAATTTCTTTATCCGGTGTAAAGAAAATCTTAGTTTCAAAATTTGCATCTATAACCTCTAATTCTTTATTAGATGATGTTATAATAAACATTCGAATTATTTTATACTTTACAGTTTCACCATCATAACTTTCACTTGTAATTAACGTCAATCTTAAACCAGAAGCAATATGTAAAAGATTAAGTTCAAACATGCGATAAATTTCATCATCAATTTTCCTTTCAGATTCATTGTATTCTGAAGTGACATAATTCTTAAACTTAGCAGGGTCATAAACTGAGACAATAGGCGGAGTCCAAACCATTATACGTTTTAGTCCAATTGTCGATAATATTTTGTCTTGTTTATCTAATTCAGTTTTCATCTATGCTTAATATTGGCATTTGCAATAATGGTTTTATTTGAGGCAAGTAGCCTGGAGCGTTGAAGATTTCCAGGATCTATCCGAATTATCAATTGAATTATTTGATACTTGATCTCTAAATTAACACTTTTTACTGAATTTTCTTATATTCGAGCTGAACTAAATCTTCGAACATAAGGAACCACAAACCAAAACTCAATATCCGTGAGGATTTGTATCAGGTTTTATTCAGATTGCCGCCAAAGAAAACTTTGACTGATTTAATCTTGCCATTTTTAATTGTCAGAAATTCCGTATTTACAAATTCGGGTTGGTCCTTGGAAAAACATTTATAGGTCACAAAAACATCATTTCCATCTTCAGTCACCTTCTGAAATTCATATCGAATTACTTTTTCACTAAAAGGATAGCAAATTTCAAAGAACTGTTCTTTTGTCAAATTTTTATCTTGCGGACTTGAAAATTTGAAATCGTCGTCAAATAAATTTTTAAGCACTTCAACCTGCTTATTTTGAAAAGCTATATAGCAGGATTTAGCTATTTCACCTGGACTTTTTTGAGATTCTTTTTCTTTTGATAATTGTTGATCTGTTTAAGGTTTTAATCCTGTAGATGCCTGACCACTTTCAGCATCAAAAGGCACTGAACTATGAGAGTGAGTGATTTTTACTTCATCATAAATTCTTGTATAGCAGATGGTTTCCCTCCAAAACATATCTAGTTTGTCGCCAGTAATTGTTTTGGCATTGATGTGATTAAGGCTAGTGGAAAAGGCCGTATTGTTGGATGCAGTTATCTTTACATCGGTTACCTCAAAATCGACGATTTCATTTAAAGTGGAAAGCCATTCCCGCAATCTTTTCTGTACACCTTTTACGCCAATAAATTGTAATGGCCCTACAACGTCGAAGCAGATTACATCTTCACTGTATGCTGAGGTAGCTTTCTCGACATCTCTGCTTTTTACGGCTGCAACTTTAGTGACTAATATATTCCTGATTTCTTTTTCCATAACAATTAAAATAAATTTAATTCCCAAATTTTCTACAAGGTCTTGCAAAAAACCATTTTGGCAATAAAATCATGGAAGATTTGCTTTCGAATGAGATTGCTGCACCGGAGTTTTTATTTGTAGAATATACAGTATATTTATTTTGCTTTGAAGGTCATAATAAGTCCGCCAATTGAAAGCTGTTTTGTGGAAATAAGTGTCAATGGTCTTTCGGCAATACCATTTTTGAACAAGGGTCTTCCGCTGCCTGCAATAATTGGAGCAACTCCAATCCGATATTCGTCAAATAAATTGTCGTTAATTAAAGTCTCGGAAAGATTAGCACTGCCAAAAACATACATATCACTGCTACCTTGCGCTTTTAATTTCGAAATTTCTTCGGATGTATTTCCGTTAATTAAAGTTGAATTATTCCAGTCTACAGATTTCAAGGTTCTGGAACAAACCAGTTTCGGTATTTTATTCATGAGATCGGCAATTTCGCCTTTTTCAGTTTTCCAATAAGCAGCCATTCTGTTACCGGAAAACAAATATGTCCGGTTTTCGGCAAATAAGGATGTACTAAAAATGGAAAATAAGGATGTATGATTTTGAGTCCAA
>Ga0307487_1002142_pt1 | contig 12991 bp, 8 predicted proteins | sample CBIW12metaG_FD_203665 | JGI IMG/M metagenome (GOLD analysis project Ga0307487, IMG submission 203665) | Sea-ice brine microbial communities from Beaufort Sea near Barrow, Alaska, United States - CBIW 1.2 | ecosystem: Environmental > Aquatic > Marine > Coastal | place: USA: Alaska | collected... | reverse complement strand
GAAATTCAGTTTCGGGACCCAGGCGATTACACGCTTCCGGCCAGCGTTAATTTTCAGTTGCTGGAACGAACGTTGGCCAAAGAGGGTGAAATAGCGCTTGGTGTCTATCGCAACCAGAGGGATTCCAAGGGTCGGCATCTGATGCTGAATCCGCCCCGACGGGATTATCTGGACATAAAACCGGGTGACCGTCTTGTGGTTCTGTGTCTGACAGACTAACGGGAAGTTAGCGTGCCCAGCCACCGGGAAGGCGACGGCCTACCCGGTGGTCGGTTTTCTGTACCTGTTTATTCGATTTTGATGTGCCCGCTATTGAGCATGGAATCGATGAACTGGTCAGAGGTTTGACCGTCCATTGTAACGCCACTCAGGGTAATAGACTGCTGGGCGTTTGCGCTATCATCGTTTAATGCACCGTCTTTGTTCAGGTAAAGAACGGTACTATATTCTGCGCTATCCTCCTGTGCCATCAGATAACCCGAGATGTCAGTGCTAGCGGACATGTCCTGAAGAAGGTCGCTGAGTTCCAGCTGATTGCCTTGACCAACTCCCGCTGTGTAGCCATTCTGCGAGTCGATTGTAAAGTCGGTTACAACGTCGTTGGTTGTCCCGGTGCTACTTTCGTCGCCCAACGCCCAGCGGAACACATCGGCGCCAATGCCGCCGGTCAGCAGATCTGCGCCTGAACCGCCGATCAGGACGTCGTTGCCGGCGCCGCCATCAAGGGTGTCGTCGCCAGCAAGTCCGCGAATCACATCATCGTTGCCCGTGCCGTTCAGAGTGTCTGCCTGATCGGTCCCCGAGAGTGAATCTGCCGCCGCGCGCACATTCAGGGTCACGGTTGCTGTGTCTTCTCCGCCGCGGCCATCGCTGACCGTGTAATCAAACGTTGCCTCGCCAACGTAGTAGGCATCCGGTGTAAAGAGGATGTTGCCGCTGGTATCGAGTGACACTTCGCCGTTAACAGCGCCCTGAACACTTTGAATGCTTAACGAATCGCCATCGGCGTCTGAGTCATTACCCAGCAGAGTCGACGGGTTTATCGTCAGTGCCTGGTTCTCGTCTGTGACAAGGGCAGAGTCAATGCCGTTGCTTGAGATATCCTGCGAGCCAAGGATCCTGTAAACACCTCCTTGTGGGCGAATCTCGATTTTCAGCTGAGCTTGTCCGCCCTGATCCCAGTAAACAACTTCAATGCTATGAGGGCCATTGTTGTCGAGCGTAAATTCGCCGTTGGTGTTAGTAGCTGGAGCCTGGTTTCTGTTGACCTCGGCAACATTTACGCCGTTAACTAGAATGCGATAGCCGTCGTCGGCCGTTACCCTGAACTGGTAAGTTCCGGGGTCTATCACTATCTCGCCGGTCATGCGAATTATCGCATCAGAACTGTTTTCCGGGTCGTTGGACAGTGATCCAGCGTCGGCACCCAGAAAACTCTGAAGTTTGCCTTCGCTGCCGAGATTGCCATTCGGTATACGATAGTTGATGGACGTGGCAGTGAAAGTTGCATCGGCGTGATTGGCCGCAAGAAAAGCATCGGCCCTGGCAAGCGTACCAAGGTTGCCGCCGTCTGGCCCTTGCTGGTAGGCAAAATACTCGCCAAAGAACCCTTGGATGGCGTTGATGCCGTAAGAGTCGTCGCCGGCATCTGGTGAGGCATTGGCGTCCAGCGTGCCGGTGGTGGTATCAGAGACACCGACACCGTTGCGGTCAATGGCGTCGGCTTTCACGGTCAGTGTGCCGTCTACCAGGGTAGACACATCAATGCCATCGACCTCATAGGCTCCGTTGGAGCCTGCGGTGGTGTTGACGGTGAGCACCGTACCCTTTGTGTCAGTGATCGTAATGGTGATGGGGTCACCCGATTTGACGTCGGTGGTGGTGCCGGACAAATTCATTGTTTGGGCTGTGTCATCAAGAGCGTCAATGGCCACGGTCAGGTTGCCTTGGGTCGCATCGAAGTTGTCGATTGCCGCGTCGGAGACCGGGTCGCCGTTGCGATCTGTGGCTGACGCATCAACGGTTAGCGCTCCATCAACCAGGCCGGAAATGTCAGTGCCAGTGACCGTGTAGGAGCCGTCACCGCCAACAATGGCCGTGGTGGTCACCACGTTATTGTCCGCATCGGTAATGGTAATGCTGACAGACTCACCGGGAGATACGTCGGTGGTGGTGCCGGACAGGTCAATCGTTTGAGCGCCGTCGTTAACAGCATCAATGGCAACGGTTAGGTCACCCGCCAGAGCATCCAGGGCATCGGTGGCGGTATCGGAAACGGGGTTGCCGTTGCGATCCGTGGCCGAGGCATCAACGGTCAGGTCGCCATCAACCAGGCTGGAAATGTCAGTTCCAGTGACAGAGTAGGAACCGTCGTTGGCGACGATGGCCGTGGTGTTAACCACGTTATTGTCGGCATCAGTAATGGTGATAGCGACAGACTCACCTGGTGCTACATCATTGGTGGTGCCGGACAGGTCAATCGTTTGAACGCCGTCATCGACATTATCAATCGAAACGTCCAGCGCGCCTGTAATCAAGTCCAGGTTACCCTGGCCGGTATCAGAGACCGTTTCGCCGTCTAATCCGGTTCCCGTTGCCACAACGGTTAATGGGCCGTCTACCAGTCCGCTTGTCTGAGGGAAAGCGCTGGTGAACTCACCGTTGGGGCCGGTCATGATTTGCTGGCTGACGGTGTTTCCATCCTGATCTGTAATGGTTACCTGAACGGAGCTGGATGGCAAAAGGTTGCTGCTGGAGCCGCTCACCATGAGGGTTGGGGAGGCAACAGAGCCACCGCTAACAGAATCGATTGAAATATCGCCGGGTAGAACGACCGTATTGTCTGGTATCGCATTTACATCGCCATCGTCTCCCACCTCACCAAACTCATCTATAAACTGACGATTGGCAACAGAAGACGTCTCAAGGCTAAATTCAGCGGGATCAATATTTTCAACAATACGGGCCAGGCGAACAGTGCTGCTGCCACCGGAGCTACCACCCTCCAGACCTGCAGCAGGTGCTTCAGCGTCTTCAATAGAACCACCAAGCGCCGCTTCGATAGAGGCAAGCGCTTGCGCGACACTGTCGTCTTCAAGGCTTGTGTTAGCGCTCACTGGAATAAAATCGCCGGCCATTTCGGCCGTGGCCAGAATGGTTGTACCACCCTCGATGACCGTTAAGTTGTCATAACCAAAGTCCAGCTGAACTCTCGCGTCGTCTTCGGTGACGAGACGCTCACCGGCCATTAGCGCACTGCCTTCTTCGAGAAGGCGGCGGCTTCCGTCCGGGGCCTCGGCCCAAGCTGTTCCGGAAACGTTCAAAACGATGGCGATGGTTGTGCTCATGGCAGGTCTCTCAAGAAAATTTGGTCAAAACAGAAGTTTTTGCGTTTTGCAGGTATCGCTAAGGTAAGCTTGTATTCGATTGTTGCCTACTGGACTCAGGTACAGGTTTGGGCAATTTTCGGAAATCAATTGTAAAAAACTGTCAAATTAGCGGAATGTCCTTGCTGCTGACTAGCGTGGCTAGTCTCATAATGGCCCGCCCATGCACATAATGTGCGTTGAAATTATAAGATCTGCACTGCAGCAGAATGTTATAAACTTTTTTGCTCGGGACACTTCGCCCGGCAAGCCTAGAGGTCGTAAACTTGTCAATTTGTAAGCAGGTATTGAAAGTCAGTGCTGCTATCGGTTTAGGTGCCGTTTTCTTGGCCTCGCCGCTGGCCGCTGTGGCGCAAAGCAACGCGAGCGTGATTAACGCCGTGCGGGCAGCCATAGAAACCAATCCGGAAGTACGTGCGAGTTGGCACCAGTTTCTTACGGCAGGGCACGACGCAGACAGCGCTTTTGGTAACTATTTGCCATCGCTGGATGCACAGGCGCGCTATGGGCTTGAGCATCAAAATTACGGCCCCGTCGATGAGTATGACGGCTATGACGGGCGGTTGACTCTTACCCAGATGCTGTATGACGGCTTTCAAACAACCAGCTCAGTCCAGCGATTGGAAGAACAGCAGCTGGTCAGTTACTTCGAGCTTCTCAATCAGATCGAAACAACCTCTTTAGAAGCACTGGGTGCTTATCTTGATGTCTCGCGCCAGCGCGAGCTGTTGGATTTGGCGTGGCAGAACCTTGAAACACATCAGGAAGTTTACGACCAAATCAGTGCCAGTGCTGAGGCCGGGGTGGCGCGTGCTGCGGATCTAGAGCAAATCAGCGGTCGACTTTCCCTAGCCGAGTCCAACCTGGTGGTGGTTGCAAGTAACCTTCATGACGTTCAGGCCCGTTACCTTCGGATTGTTGGCGAGAAACCCCCGGCAGAAACCGGAACTGTTGTGCTTGAGACCAGTTTGTTACCTGCTACGGTGACTGAAGCCTTAAAGGTTGCCTACGAAGGCAACCCCGGATTCCGTGCTTCCCACCGTGATATCAAGGCCGCAGAGGCCAGCGTGCGCGAGAACCGGTCCGGCTATCAGCCAAGGTTGGATCTCGTCGCAAGTTACGGCCATCGCTCCTACAATGATCTGGGTTTTGACCAGTCTGAAACGGACGGGCGGGTTGGTCTTGAGTTGAACATCAATCTGTATCGTGGTGGCTCAGATCGCGCCCGCGTAAGGGGCGCTTATGAACAGGTGAATGTTGCCAAGGATCTACGCGACAAGGCCTGTGTGGATATTCGTCAAGAAATTCAAATTGCCTTCAACGATGTACGCAACCTGGAAAGTCAGGCGCCGATACTGAACAACCATCGCTTGTCTTCAGCCCGGGTACGCACGGCCTATAAAGACCAATTCGACATAGGCGAACGAACACTGCTTGATCTTTTGGACGCTGAAAACGAGTATTTTGACGCCAGTCGGGCTTACGCCAATGCACTTTACGACCGCAAATTAGCGGTTGCCAGGGTTCAGGCGGGTATGGGACACCTGGTGACTTCCCTTGGTCTGGTTCGTGATGGCCTGCCAACGCTTGCGGAGCTTGGTGCAGAACCCTTGCAGATTACCGACGAAGTTTGCCCGGCTGTCGAAATTGATGCGTCTTTTGAGTTGATGCTGGATACAGACAGCGACGGTGTCAGAAACTACAGTGATCAGTGCCCGGGTACGCCCCTGGGAACGCCAGTTGACGCTAAAGGTTGCGCAACGGCCATCCAGTCCTCGGTGGTTGCGAAGGCGACGGTTGAGTTCGCCAATGATTCGGCCAGGATTGAGTTATCCAGCAATGATGATGTCGCGGATGTCGGCAAGCTTCTGGCGCAAAACCCAGAAGCTCAAGCGTTGGTGATCGGACACGCTTCAAGAACCGGTGTTCCGGCTTACAATCAGGCGCTTTCCATGCGCCGGGCTGAAGCGGTTGCGCAGCGCCTGGTTGATGAATTTGGCGTTGAGCGTTCGCAGATAAAAACACAAGGTCTGGGCTTCTATCAGCCGCGATTCACACTGGATGCGGCTGCGGCTGTTAATGCGAACCGTCGGGCGGATATTACGGTCAGCGCCCCTGGCCCTGTTGCTGTAACGAACTAAACAAGGGGTAACTGAAGGTGAAAAGTGGGACTACCTGAGCAAGCGTTCGAAGCTGACAGTCTGCTGACGTGCCTGCAGGTACTGTGCAGATTTCATGGGCAACAAGCCTCTGCGGAAAGCATTTTGTCGGGAATCCCACTTGATGAGGGCAAGCTGACGCCTTCTACGTTTGGCCGGGCCGCCCAGCGGTTTGGCTTCGCAAGCCGGATCGAGAAACAGCCTCTTAGCGCCGTCAACCCGGCCTTGTTGCCGGTGGTTCTGCTGCTCAACGGAGACCGGGCCTGTGTGTTGCATGGGCTAGACATTGAGCACGGAACGGCTGCGCTGATTTTCCCCCAGTTGCCGGATTCACAGGCTGAGTCATCATTGGAGGCACTGGCAGAGGACTTCAGTGGAACCGTTCTTTATTGCAGACCCAAGTTTAGTTTTGACAACAGGGCGTCCGCATCACGCACCCACGCAAGCCGCAAAGGGCATTGGTTCTGGAGCGTTATCGCCGAGAACCGGAAGCTCTATCGCGACATCTGCATTGCGGCGTTAATGATCAACATTTTCGCTGTTGCAATGCCGCTGTTCGTGATGAACGTTTACGATCGGGTTGTGCCGAACCATGCCACCCACACGCTTTGGGTGCTGGCCGTTGGGCTGATGATTGCCCTGTCGGCGGATCTTTTGCTGCGCTTGATGCGCGGCTGGTTTATTGATCTTGCCGCCAGTCGCTCCGACGCCAAGCTTTCGGCCACTATTATGGAGCGGGTGCTGGGGCTAAGCCTGGTGCACAGGCCCCAATCAGCCGGTGCTTTTGCGGCTAACGTTCAGTCGTTTGAGTCTGTTCGCTCCTTCGTCAGTTCTATGACGGTGGTGGGGCTGGTAGACCTTCCCTTTGTACTGCTGTTTCTGGCGGTCATCATGCTGATCAGTTGGCCCCTGGGTATTCCGGTGATTGTGGGCGCCACCGGCCTGATCATTTACGCCTCCATTGCCCAGCGCCGCCTCAGAGATCTGTCGGAAGAAAGCATGGCCGCAGGTTCCCAGCGCAACGCAACCTTGGTTGAGGGGCTTTCCAACCTTGAATCGGTAAAGAGCTTCGGTGTTGAAAGCCGCATTCAGGCAACCTATGAGCGCACGTCCCTGTACATGAGCAATGTCAGTGCGCGCCTGAAATTCATTTCGTCGACCATACAGAACGGCGCGCAATGGTGTCAGCACTTGGTCTCTGTTGCCATCATCATTCTGGGGGTTTATCTCATTATCGCGGGTGAACTGAGCCAGGGCGGCCTTATTGCAGCCTACCTGCTTTCATCCAGGGCCATGGCTCCGGTGAGTCAGGCGGCAGGGTTGTTGGCGCAATACCATCAGGCCGCGACCGCATTGCGCACGCTTGACGAGATTATGGTGTTGCCTCAGGAGCGCGCGCAGGGGAAAAACTGGGTCTCTCGGCCCGTGTTGAGCGGCAAGATTGAATTCCGTGACGTGCAATTTCAATATCCCGAATCGGGGCAGCAAGCGCTGACCGGCGTTTCAATCAAGGTACAGGCAGGCGAAAGAGTCGCTGTACTGGGTAAAAACGGCTCGGGCAAAAGCACGATACAACGGCTGCTGCTGGGCTTGTATTTTCCCGTTTCGGGTACGATCAGCGTTGATGACGTCGATTTGCGGCAGCTGGATCCAGCCGAGTTGCGCCGCAACATTGGCTACGTCCCCCAAGACGTAGAGCTGTTCTATGGCAGCCTGCGTGACAACATCATGCTGTCGCGCCCTGCGTCTGACGAAGAGTTGCTGAGGGTTGCGGAGCTTAGTGGACTCAAGTCGTTTATTGATGCGCATCCGGATGGTTTTGATCTGCAGGTTGGCGAACGGGGACAGCGGTTGTCCGGTGGCCAGCGGCAATCAGTCGCTATCGCCCGGGCAATGGTGGGTGACCCGCCCATTCTGTTGCTGGATGAACCGACCGGTTCACTTGATCACTCGAGTGAAGAGCATTTCAAGCGTAGCCTGGCACAGGCATCGGTGGGTAAAACCGTCATCATGGTGACCCACCGTACCGCCTTGCTCGAACTGGCCGGCCGAATTGTGGTTCTGGACGGCGGCCGCGTGGTTGCCGATGGGGCCAAGGAAACCGTTATTGAAGCCTTGCGCCAGGGCAAAATTCGGGGGGCGTCGTGAGCACAGACAACCAAAAGGCGTCCCTGGCTGAGAAGAGTTTTCACGGTATTGGCCGCGGCTCTGACCGCGTGGGAAAACGCACGGAGCGTTGGCTTGATCGCGCTACCGGCCGCTGGCTCCGGGTGCCCGATAAAGCCGGTTGGGAAGTCGATGGTGAATGGGCGAGAGTCCAACAGGAGCCGGTTCGTGCCAGAGCGCTGCTGTGGGTAGTGTTCTTTGCCTTGATCGCCCTTTTGGTGTGGGCCGGCTGGGCCCCGATTGACGAAGTGGCACGGGGGGAGGGTAAGGTCATTCCGTCGAGCCAGCTGCAGATTGTGCAATCGCTGGATGGCGGCGTGGTTGAAACACTCTCTGTGCAGGAAGGTGAACTGGTCAAACAGGGGCAGCTGCTTGTCAGTATTGAATCCACCCGTTTTGATTCTGACTTTGCGGAGCAGCGGTCCCGTGAGCTGGCTTTGCAGGCCAACACCTTTCGCCTGCGTGCACTGGTCGACGGCACCGAGATTGGTTTCCCGCCCGACTTTGTTGAGCGGGCGCCTGAGCTTGTTTCCGTACAGAAGTCGCTGTTTGAAAACAGCCGCAACGAAATGGACGAGCAGAAAATCATTTATCAGCAGCAGCTTGAACAGCGTCAGGCCGATCTCAGAAAAGCCCAGTCTGCGCGCCGGCAGTATCGGGAAGTTCTGAGCCTGGCCTCCAGAGAGCTTGGGCTGAAGCAGCCTTTGCTAGCGTCTGGGGCCGTGTCAGAGGTCGACCTGATCAAGCTACAGCGAGAAATATCCAATGCCCGCGGCGAGGTCAATCAGGCAAAAGCCGCCATCGACGGCTCCGTTTCGGCCATTGCCGAGGCCGAATCAAAAATTCGTGAAACCGGTTTAGTGATGACGAATGGCTGGCGCGAGCAACTGTCCAAAGCCGTGAGCGAGTTGGCAGCGACCCAAGACATGATGTCGGGCCTTAGCGACCGGGTCAGCAAGACTCAGATCCTGGCACCTGTGGATGGCACAGTGCAGCGGCTGTTCGTCAAGACCGTGGGGGGCGTTGTTGCGCCGGGCCAGGATGTGATCGAGATTGTTCCCTTGAACGATGAGATGCTGGTGGAAGCTCGGGTGTCGCCCAAAGACATCGCTTTCATTCACAAAGGGCAGAGCGCAATCATCAAGTTCTCGGCCTATGACTTTGCGGTCTTTGGTGGACTTAAAGCAAAAGTAGAGCTCATCAGCGCTGATACGATCACCGACGAAAATGACAATACTTATTATCTGATCCGGTTGCGCACCGAATTGCAGGGCTTTTCGGATCAATTAGCCATTATTCCGGGTATGACCGCGCAGGTGGACATACTCACCGGCCAGAAAACGGTGTTGGAATATCTTCTGAAGCCGGTTGTAAGAGCAACCTCCAAGGCGTTGAGTGAACGATGATAAGCGGCCATTCTTTCCTTGTTTACGCCCCGACATTCTGCCCGCTGGATCATTGGCAGCGGGTGCTGCCAGATGCGCAGCTGTGTGAGAATGGCAAAGACCTGCCTGTCCCTTGCGAGGGGAACCTCCTTTGGGTCAGCAGTGACCTGCCCGGTTGGCAAGAGCTTACCCAGAGCTGGACGAGCAGCGGTAGCCGGGTTGTTATTCTGGCCCGTGAGCCGGGGCCGGTCGAGATGAATCGAGCGCTTGCCAGTGGCGCTCGGGCATATGTGTCTGCGCTTGCGAATAAAAACGTGTTGCAGCAGGTTGCTGAAAGCGTCGGCTCCGGTGGGCTCTGGTTTCCGGAAGACTTGCTGGGTAATCTGTTGAAGCTGGTTGCCAATGTGCTGGACCAAACAGCCAAACCTAGGATAGAGGCCAATCTTTCCATACTGACGGCCCGGGAAAAAGAAGTGGCCCGGCAGGCATCGAAAGGCGTCACTAACCGGCAGATTGCGGAGGCCCTTGGCATCACCGAGCGTACGGTGAAAGAGCACATGGGTTCGGTATTCAGAAAGCTCGGAGTGCGGGACCGCATGCAGCTGATGCTGCTTGTCACCGGCCAGCGGGTAGAGGGTGGAAGCGATGATGTACATCAGGCGTAACGAGAAAGGTGACATTATGGCGGCCAGTGAGTATCCACTTGCCGGCTTTGTCGATACGCCCGCTGACAACACGGAGCTTCAGGAATTTCTGGCGTCTATGACGACCGATCACTCCGACAGCCGGTTGCGTGAGTCTGACTCTTCGCTCATCCGGGTTATTGAAGACCTGGTCGACCTGTTGACCACCAAAGGCATCATCCGCTTCACCGACTTGCCAGAGCAAGCCCAAAACAAGCTGGTGCTTCGTAAATCTCTACGAGGGCAGGATGAACACCTGAACCTGATCGATGAAGCCGGTGACGAATTCTTCAACTTTGACTAACGTCCGCTTTGGCTAACGGGTAACAATACCGGGGCCGGTTACACCGTCAAAACCCGCTTCCCAGGCCGCTTGAACGCACAATTCGGACGTTACCCCCGCCAGATACACCTGCAGGCCTATTGAGTGGGCCAGCGCGGTGAGCCGCTGAAGGTATTGCTGAGTGGCCCGGTCTGACTCCAGGCGCTGGGCGTACACTGGATCTGTCTTGATGTAGTCGAGACCCAGCTGGTGAATCCTGGAAATCCGCTCGAGGTTGTGGCCTGTGCCGCTGATACCCACTTGGCTTCCCTGCTGTTGTGCCCTTCGAATGAACGAGCTCAACCGAAGGTCGCCGATATCCAGCGCCGATTCGGGTAGCTCCAGGCGGAACTTTTGCGCTGATGCCGCCCGGTTTTCGATCAGGCTCAATATTCGGGTGCTTGTCTCTTCGTTCATTATGCTATCGATGGAAATATGAATGACGACAGGCGTCGCTGTTGTCTGTTTGGATGATTCACTCAAGTGGCTCACCATCGCTGTATCGACACTGGAAAGCAGCGACAGGCGCCGACTCCAGGGTAGAAAATAGCCGGCTGTCTGCCATTCGCCATTGAGCTTCAAACGAATCTTGGCTTCCTGATGCAGCGGCTTGCCATCGCGCCCGATTAAGGGGTGAAGCTCCGCTTTAAGTTCTTTGTTGTGAATCGCCTGGCTGATGGCTTCTCGCCATTCGGGCGCGCTGCGGAACGGAATACCTTCGTCGTCATGGTCGGCAATAACCACGGTTACTTTTGTCTGCTCAGCCTGTGCCAGCAGATGATCGGCCTTCATCAAAACCTCCGCGTGGGAAGTTCCCGGTCGGAATGTGCAAACCGACAGCCTCAGATCTTGCATAGGCTCATCACAAATGGACACCTGAATATCCTGAGCCAATGTTTCGCCGAGCAACTCGATATCGTGGAACTCGGTCAGCAGAATGCCAAAATCCGAGCCGTTCAGCCGCCCCATAAAGGCATCCTCATACGGATGCTGTCTGCGTTTCAAAATGCCGGACACCTGCTCACAGAATTGGCGAAGTCCTGCATTCACCTTTTGATGCCCTAGCTTTGAATTGAGCGCTGTCAGGTCCGGCACGCGAACAAGAATCAGCGTATGTTGGGCCGCTGTGTCTTTGTCAGCAATGAGGGCATCAAGGCGACTTATGAAAAATTCTCTGTTCGCAACACCGGTTACCGGGTCGTGCAGCGCTTTTTCGCGCATCTCCGCAAGCGCTTGCGCGTCGCTTTCAAGAATCGTCTCGACTCTTTTCGAGAGCTTGTTCATGGCCCGCACCACCCGCTGAAACTCCGTTGTTTTTGGCTCATTGGAGATAATAAACCGCCGCTCTCCAATGGCTTCTGCCTGCCGGACGACATCTTTCAAAGGATGACTTATACGTCGAACCAGCCAGCTGCCCGCCAGGCCAGCAAACAATGCAACCACCGCAAGCCAGATGAAAAGCCGCTTTGTGGTTACCCATAAAGACGTTTGGGCGTAGGTGGTATCGCTCTCAACTGACAGGGCCCCGTAATTAACCCAGCCGTTGGAAACAGTGGCCCGGCCGGCCGCAACGTTCAGGGGGAAAAGAGCGCGGAACCACGCAGGTGCGTTGTCGTCAGTTGGTTCACCCCGCAAATCAAAAGATTGCTGGTTCGGGATGTCCAGGCGGATGCGCTGGTAGTGGCCGGTGGCAAATTGCGCGTCCAGAAAGGATTGCAGCAGCGCTGGCTCTTTGTCGCTGTGCGAGAGCGTAATGGCCAGGGAGGTTGCGTTATCCAGATTTTTCAGCGCCAGTTGCTCCTGATAATAGCTATGTGCAGATATCAGACTGGCAGCAAGACTAGCGGCAAAGGCCGTAAAAATCAGAAAGCTGGTGGCCAGCCACAACTGTTTAACGAGAGACATTGAAGCTCACTCCTTCGCTTTTCATTCGGTTAAGCACGTTACGCCAGGGCGATAGGCGTGCTGTTGAGCTGCCAGCCGAGGCTCCGGCGCCGCCCGCCCAGAGTTCGCTGCTGTTAAAACTGAATACCGGTGTCAGGTCTGTGCGTTCGCCGGCCGGTAAAATATCTTCCATCAAGCTGTCCAGCAGGATCGGTTCTGCGCCGGGTGTTGGATAGTAGCCCAGCACCATGTGAGCTCGTGTGATCGGGCTTGCCGGTCCGCCAATGCGGGCCCGAACGTAAATCAGCCGCAGCTGGTCATCGGTAATGCCAACGCTTAGAAGGCTAATATACTGAATGATAACAAAGTCTTCGCAGTCGCCCATGCCGCGGGAAAGAGTCTCGAGCGGCGTCGCCCAATAGTCTTCGCGGTTCCACAGCACGCTGTCCAGCTTGTAATTCAGGGCTTTATGAACGAACGCGTTGACCTGGTTGAGCTTTTCCCTATCGTCCAGTGATTCTATGCGCTGCAACAACGCTTGCCAGTTGTCCAGAACAGAGTCGTCGGAACCGTACCCGCTGCTACGCCACTGGGTGCGGCTTTGTGCAAAATCAATACTGGCACCGGCCGTGTTTTCAGAGGAGCGGGACGGCAGAATCAATAGCGCGCAGACAACCGTGACAAAGGCGAGAGTGGCTCGCATCGCCCTTTTGCAGTCTGTTTTACGGTTAACGACGCGCATCGGAAATCACTTTCTTCCTTGTGCCTGGGGTTGAGCGCGTCACAGAGGTGCAACGCTTTCGAATAGAGCAGTCTGGTCGAAAATACTCAGGCTGTCTGCTGTGGATTTGTAAACGGTGGACATCCGGTTTTGATGCCGCCAAGCCATTCACGAAAAAAATGATGAATATAGATTATATAAATTTCAGTTATGCGATGAGAGGCATTAGAGTAGTCGCCAATGTCCAGGGAGAATTGGATTTAAATTCGACGCCCTTGAAAAAAC
>Ga0307487_1002141_pt1 | contig 12997 bp, 10 predicted proteins | sample CBIW12metaG_FD_203665 | JGI IMG/M metagenome (GOLD analysis project Ga0307487, IMG submission 203665) | Sea-ice brine microbial communities from Beaufort Sea near Barrow, Alaska, United States - CBIW 1.2 | ecosystem: Environmental > Aquatic > Marine > Coastal | place: USA: Alaska | collected... | reverse complement strand
GCGCAACACGGCTCGCGCCCGAAACGGATGTCCCCGCCCCCGTTATCGAGTTGCGCGGCGCCGGAAAGACCTACCGCTCCGGCAGCATCGAATTCGAAGCTCTGAAGGGCATCGATCTGGCCATTTACGAGGGCGAATATGTTGCCATTATGGGGCCGTCGGGGTCGGGAAAATCCACGATTATGAACGTTCTGGGCTGCCTCGACACCCTCACCCGTGGTGAGTACCGCCTCGGCGGAACCGATGTGAACGACCTCGACGAGGTCGAGCTCGCCGAGATTCGCAACCGTCAGATTGGATTCGTCTTTCAAGGGTTCAACCTGTTGTTGTCGCTGCCGGCCTGGCGCAACGTGGAACTGCCCCTGATCTACGGGGGAATTCCCCGGCACGAGCGCAAGCAGCGCGCCGAACAGGCGCTCGACCGGGTCGGTCTGGGCGACCGCTTCGAGAACCGGCCTGGTGAACTCTCCGGCGGGCAGCAGCAACGGGTGGCCGTCGCCCGCGCCCTGGTGGGCGAGCCGACCATGGTTCTGGCCGACGAACCGACCGGAAACCTCGACTCGGTATCGACCCAGGACGTGCTCGCCCTGTTCGACGAACTGCACGCCCGCGGCCGCACCATCGTGCTCATCACGCACGAGCTTGAGGTCGCCCAACGAGCCGCCCGCATCGTCTGGGTGCGCGACGGCGAAGTCATCCGTGACGAACTGACCGAAGAGGCTGCCGCATGAGTTGGCTGGAATCCTTCCGCACCAGCTGGAGCGCGGTCTACTCGCACGCACTGCGCTCGACCCTTACGGTGCTGGGCATCCTGATTGGAATTGCCGCGGTCATTCTCACCGTCGGCCTCGGCCTCGGCACCCAGAAAGACGTCAGTGCGCAGATCAGCTCACTCGGCAGCAACTTGCTGATCGTCGCACCCGGCAGCAGCACCGACACCGCCGGGGTGCGCGGCGGTTTCGGCTCGAGTTCGACGCTGACCATAGCGGATGCCGAGGCGCTCGAGTCGAGCGTGAACGCGCCGGATATCTCCGGAGTCGCCGCCGAGAAGACCACGTCATTGTCGCTCGAAGCGAACGACACGAACTGGACGACGTCCGTCACCGGAACGACCGCCTCGTGGCTCGACGTGCGTGCGCGCACACTCAGTGCGGGTGAGTTCATCAGCGCCGACGACGAGGAGAAATCGGCCTCGGTCGTTGTTCTCGGCTCGGAGACCGCCGACGAGTTGTTCGGCAGCCAACGGGTGGTCGGCCAGTCGGTCGTGATCAGCGACAAAACCTTCCAGGTGATCGGCGTGCTCGATTCGGCCGGGTCGGACTCCTCATCAAATCTCGATGATGTCGCCATCGTCCCCTTCTCAACCGCCGCGAGCGTGCTGGTCGGTGGCACGGAGAGCTCGGCCGTATCGACCATCTACCTGCAGGCTTCCAACGGCGGGCAGCTTTCCGCCGCCTATCAGGAGGCCGAAACCCTGCTCCTGAACCTGCACTCGATCAGTGACAGCACCGCCGCCGACTTCACCATCAGCAGTCAGGACGCCCTGGTCAGCACGGCGACGGCCGTCTATGAGACCCTCACGATTCTGCTCACCGGCGTCGCCGCGCTGTCGCTGCTGGTCGGAGGCATCGGGGTCATGAACATCATGCTCGTATCGGTGTCGGAACGTACCCGCGAAATCGGCCTGCGCAAGGCGCTCGGGGCGCCGCCGGGCGCCATTCGGCGCCAGTTCCTGATCGAGGCAGCGATTCTCGGTCTCAGCGGCGGCCTGCTCGGAGCCCTGCTGGGCGTCACGGCAGCACTGATACTGCCGGGGGTGATCGGTAGCTCGATCGTCGTCTCACCGGCTGCCGTCGGTCTGTCGATCGGTGTCGCCATCGTGATCGGTATCAGTTTCGGCGTCTACCCGGCCACCCGGGCCGCCCGCCTCGCTCCCATCGATGCGCTGCGCAGCGAATAGAACCTTTCCCCTTCCGACGAACGAAATGAGACCACTGACATGACGAAACTCACTCTTAAATACCGCGCGGCATTCGCTGGCGGAGCCCTTGCCCTCGGCGGCGTACTGCTTCTCTCCGGTTGCGCAGCCACCGCCAGCAGCACCGCCGCCACGCAGGCTGCGGCCAGCACCGACACGTCCAGCGCCCGGCAGGCCCGAGTCGCTCCCGGCGTGACCGGTGAGATCGCTGCTCTAGCCGACTTCACCTTTCAGCTGCAAGACACCGACTCGCAGACCGGGGTGACCTACACGGCCGATACGGTCTTTACCTCTACCTTTGCCGCGACACTGGCGGACGTGACCGTTGGCCAGTGTGTAAACGTGTCGAGCGCAGCCGCGGCCGACGGAACGGATGCCGCGACGGTCGCGACGACCGTCGCCGTCACCGACGCGGTTGACGGTGCCTGCGCCTCGGGGCTGGGTGCCGGCAACGCCGGACCGGGTGCCGGGGGAGCAGGAGCCGGTGCTGGGGGAACGGGCGGCGGCACACCGCCCGCCGGTGCCGAGGGCACCGCTCCCACCGGAATGCCGACCGATCTGGCCACGGACCCGCCCGCGGATGCAGGCAGCGCCGCGGTTCGTACGAGCGGACTCGTGACGGCAATCACCGCGACCACCATCACGGTCGAGTCGACCGACTCCGACGGTGCTGTGGCGAGCGAATCGGTAACGGTCGACGACGAGACCACCTACACGCAGATATCCGCTGCAGATGCGTCGGCGGTAGCGGTGGGGCTGTGCGCGACCGTGCAGGGCGAGGCCGACGACAGCGGTTCCTTCGCGGCCGCCGCTGTGGCACTCTCGACGGCCGGTGACGACGGGTGCGTGAGCGCGGTCGCCGGCCGCGGCGCGCGTGCGCAGGGCCCGGCAAATGACTAGACGCGCCGCCCGGCCGGAATCCGGTGCGGAGGAGGCCGCCGCCACAATGGACACCACTGCACCGACCCCCGTTTCATCGGCGAAGAAGCTTCGGGCGAGCCGGCAGAAGCGCCGGCGCCTGCTCGCTGTGGGAACGGTCACGGCGGTGCTGGTCGCATCCGGTGGCGGCGTGGCCTACGCCATGACCCGCACCGCTGGCGGCGACTACCGCACGGCCCTGGCCGCGCTCGGCTCGGTCAGTGAATCGCTCGACCTCGTGGGCAACCTCGCCTCGGCCAGCCGCAGCGACGCGTCATTCTCGGTTGCCGGAACCGTGAGCGGTGTGGCCGTCAGCCTGCGCGACACGGTGACGGCCGGGCAGACCCTCGCCACCCTCGACGTATCGAGCCTGAATGACGCGATCGACGCTGCGGAAGCGAACGTTTCGAGCGCCCAGGTGGCGCTGGAGACCGACCTCGACTCGCAAACGGCGACGACCACGACGAGCACGACGACGAGCACGACGACGAGCGCCTCGACAGCTGATACCGCCCCCACTGCGGCAACATCCCCCGCATCGAGTACCGGGTCGGCTTCGGGATCCACCGAAGCAACAACCGGAGTTGGTGCTGGTTCGACGGCTGGTTCGGCCTCGGGATCGACGGGTGCCAGCTCTGCTGCGGTCGTGGCCGCCGTCAAAACGGTCGGCGCCGCGCAGACGGCACTGCTGGCCCAGTACGACACGGCAGTGACCGCGCTCGCCGCGACCCAGACAGCAATTGACTCAACCACTGACGTATGCCTGCCCTTCCTCGAAGCCGCGCTCGACGATGCCGCTACGGATGAGGCGGCTGACGAGACTGGAGACGCGGCTGAGTCAGTTGATGACTCGGCTGGTGACGCGGCGGACGACTCAGCTGACGAGACGGCGGACGAGGCTACTGGCGAGACGGCCGCGGCGTCCCTTGCGGCTGCCGAGAAGCTAACGGCAGCGAAGCTCGCCCTGGTCGACTGCCAGAGCGCCATCACCGCTGTGCTGGCCGGCCAGAAGACGACCAGCGAGGCCCAAGCTGACGTGCTCACGCTCGTCGACGACCTGAACCAGGCCGTGCTCGTGCTGCAGAAGGCCGTGGCCGATACGAACTCGGCGCCCGCGTCCGGAGTGACCTCCGGCGCGGAGTCGAGCGAAGTCGCTGCGACGGTTCCGACCACCAGCGCCAGCGCCGGGTCGACAGCCGGATCTGCCGTCGCCTCGGAAACCACTGGAGCTGCGTCATCGGCTGCCGCCGGAACCGGCACCGGAACTACGGCGGCGGGTGGCGGCACGGCAACGGTCGCTTCGGCCGAGACAATCCTGGCCGACCAGGCCAAGATTGACGCCGCCGTCGCCATGTTGGCGATTGCCGAGCACAACCTCACACTCGCGACCCTGACCAGCCCGATCGCTGGCACCGTGGCATCGGTTTCCCTCGCTGTCGGAGACACCGTCGCGGCATCGTCGTCGACCGCCGTGATCACGGTTATCGGTGAAGACGGCTTCGTGGTGAGCACGACCGTCTCGCTCACCGACATCGACGGGGTCGCTGTCGGCCAGAGTGCAGCGGTCACCATTGCCAGTGTGGACGGCGCGCTGTCCGGGGCGGTCAGCTCGATCGGCATTGCGAACGTGTCGACGTCCTCCACGCCGTCGTACACCGTGCAGATCGCGCTCGATGAAACCGACCCCGCCCTGCTGAACGGCGCTGCGGCCGCGGTCACCGTTGCGGTGGCGAGCCTCGAAGACGTGCTCACCGTGCCGACCTCGGCTGTTCACCGGGTCGAATCCGCCTACACGGTCGACGTTCTCAGCAACGGCGTCTCCACGAGCACCGAGGTGAAGGTTGGTGCGGTCGGCTCCGAGCTGACCGAGATCATGTCGGGAATCGAGGCGGGTGACACGGTGATCCTGGCCGATCTAAATGCAGCCATCGCCACCACCACCGAAACCGACAGCGGTCTCAGCGGACTCGGTGGCGACACGTCGACCCAGACCCGCACCCCGCCGGCCGGCGGGGGCGGCCCACCCGCCGGGTAGTCGACGCGCCTCACGGAGAACCCGGCATCGGCTGATTTCTCCGTGAGGCGTTTCTTCTTGTATTGTTAACCCCGCGTCTCCGGTTGAGTGATTACACCTGGTCGGGAGCGTATGGCGAGTTACCCAAGCGGCCAAAGGGATCTGACTGTAAATCAGACGGCGTAGCCTTCGTGAGTTCGAACCTCGCACTCGCCACCAGCACCACACAGGCAGGCCTTCGGGTCTGCCTGTTCTGGTTCATCAGCTGCCTGTAGCGTAAGAGCATGACGCATCCCGCCCCGACCGAGCTGCTCGACCTCGCGCGCACTATAGCCCTCACCGCTGGCGCGCTTGCCAAACGCCGCCGTGCCGAGGGTGTCGAGATCGCCGCCTCGAAGTCATCGCCCGAAGACATCGTCACCGCTGCCGACCGCGAGGTCGAGCTGCTGATTCGCGGCTTGCTCGCCGACGCCCGCCCGAACGACGGCTTTTACGGCGAAGAATCCGACGCCACAAGCGGCACGAGCGGTCTCACTTGGGTGGTGGACCCTATCGACGGCACCGTCAACTACCTCTACGGAATCCCGTTTTACGCCGTCAGCGTCGCAGTCGTGCAGGGTGACCCCGATCCGACCAGTTGGACCACCCTCGCGGGTGCTGTCGTCAACCCCGCCCTCGGCGAGGTGTTCACCGCGGCCGAAGGGTCCGGAGCCTGGCTCGGAGATGAGCGACTGCACGTCAAGCAGGGCGTTCCGCTCCCGCTCGCCCTGGCCGGCACCGGTTTCAGCTACGAGGCGAACCGACGGGTGTGGCAGGCGAACATCGTGGGCGGCTTGATCGACCAGGTGCGGGACATCCGTCGAATCGGTTCGGCCGCCCTCGACCTGTGCTCGGTCGCTTCTGGCCGCCTCGACCTCTATTTCGAACGTGGGCTGAACCCGTGGGACCACGCTGCCGGCGCCCTGATCGCCCGCGAGGCGGGTGCCAAAGTCGGCGCTCTGCAAGCGGATGCCGAGGGGCGGGACCTGCTCATCGCCGCAGCCCCGCGCCTCTACGATCAGTTCGAACCAGTTCTGGCCGGGCTTTTCGAACGCTTTCCCTATGAAGTGAAGGAATGAAGTGGAGGCCCACTAGCCCTGCCCACTTACCCCAGTTGGGGTGTGCCCGCACACGTTCCTCTGGTATTCTCAGGGTTGCACGCTATCCTTAATCAGTTCGTTATATTGGTCTGTCGTCATTTGGCGTTATCCAGAACGAGTACCCGATCCCGTCCGCTACGCCGAAAGCTGCACTTTGTCACGTCATACTCCATCCGTGGACACCTCCGTGTCCGGCTTGAGTGACGGCACCGCAGCTCTTCCCGCAGACCAAATTGTTACGGCTGCCCTCACCCGTCGCGAGCTGCGCGAGCGTGAGCGGGCTGCTGCTGCTGCGACACCGGCCCACGAAAAAGTCGTTGACGTGGTGCGCCTCAGCCCCGCCGCAGACCTGATCGTCGCGGCCGATTCAGCAGAACCTGATCTGGCAGAGTCCGATGTCGAGTCAGCCGTCGCTGCCGAGCCCGACCGCTTCGTCGCCGTCGTGCCGGTCGCGGCCGCGGAGCTCACCGACTATGAGAAGTTGTTGGCTCCCGTCTTCACGCAGTCGATCCCGACGGTTATTCCGGCCGCCGGCGACGTGCCTCGCCGCCGCCAGCGCATTGAGCACAAGCCGGGGGAGGCCTTCGCCCCGGCGCGCGACTTCGTTCCTGCCGGGTCAATGCCCCGTCGCACGCCGCGTGCCCGCCCGCTCGGCAGCACCATGCGCAAGCGCGCGGCCAAGGGCGCCTCGATCCTCGCCATGTCCTTCGTGGCGTTGATGGCCGTGGCCACGTCGATTCCGGCCGAGGCGCTCTTGTCCGCGCAGGACGTACAGGCATCCGCTTTGGACGCCCAGCGTGTTGTGCCGGTCGAAGAGGCGCAGAGCATGGGTCTTGCCGGCGGCGACACCGTCACCGTCGTGCGCGACGGGTACGAGTCGAGCACAATCGCCGAGGTCGCTGCGGCCAGTGGTATCCGCATGGAGGACACCTTCACCAACAACCCGAACGGCACGATTCAGTGGCCGTTCGCCGTTGGAGTGCACATCGGTGACCAAATCGGCTACCGCAATTGCGCCGGCTGTTCCGTGAACCATGGCGGCCAGGACTTCAACCCGGGCGTCGGCGCGCCGATTCAGGCCATCGCCGACGGCGTGGTCAGCTACGCCCAGGATGGTGAAGCCAGCCTCGGCGTGCACATGATGATCGACCACATGATCGACGGCAAGCTCGTCACGAGTGTGTACGCGCACATGATTCACGGATCGATGCTCTTCGAAGTGGGCGATGTGGTCAAGGTCGGCCAAGTCATCGGCAAGACCGGAACCACCGGAATGTCGACAGGCCCGCACCTGCACTTCGAGATTCGCGAGGGCGGCATCAAGGGAACCAAGGTCGACCCCCTCGCTTGGCTCTACGCCAACACGAACTAACTCCAACGCTCAGATGCGCTGGTCGGCGCGCGCATAACTCCTGCAATTTCTTGCGCCCGAGTGCCGCACCCGCTCAAAGACGCGGGACTTTTTCTGTTCGCTCGCGAATTGCAGGAGTTGTGCGCATTTCCAGCGCTACGACCTGGTCGTGCAGCAGCTCCATCTTCACGTCGAGGCGGTTGGCGGCATCCGCTGCCTGCCGCAGGTCCTCGACGAGCGTGTCGGGCACCGCGCCGTTGTACTTGGAGAAAATCTTGTGCTCGAGACTCGCCCAGAAATCCATGGCGATTGTGCGAATCTGAATCTCCACGGTCACCGGCTGCACGCGGTCCGACATGAACACCGGAACCGCCACGATGAGGTGCAGGCTCTGGTAGCCATTCGCCTTCGGCTGCTGGATATAGTCCTTCTCCAGCAGCACCGTCACGTCCCGTTGCTCGGCGAGCAGATCGCGGATGCGATAAGTGTCGGAGATGAAGCTGCAGGTGATGCGAATGCCCGCGATGTCCTGGATGTTGTCGCGAATCCCGTCAAGTTCGAGCGGATACCCCTTGCGGATGGCTTTCTTGAGAATCCCTTCCGGCGACTTGAGCCGCGAGCTGACGTGCTCGATGGGGCTGTAATCGTGGATCGAGCTGAACTCCTCTTTCAAGATGTTGATCTTGGTCAGCATCTCGTCGCTGGCGAACTTGTACGACATCATGAACCGGGTCAGCTCGCGCTTCAGCTCTCGCATGGCGGCCGGCGCGGTGCCGTCGGCATCCGCTGGCCGGGCTGCTACGTCGGTCATGCCGGCAGGGCGCGCAACCATGCCGTGGCGTCGCCGGGCAGGGTGCGGCCGACGAGCGCTTCGCTGGCCAGCAGCACGTCTCCTTCGGGCAGCTGCACGGATGCCGTGCCCGTGTTCGCCACAATGACCACGTCACCGTTGCGGTACGCCACCACCTCGGGGCCGAAGCCCTCGAGCCACTCGACCGGTCCGGAGGCGAGGGAATGCTCGCGGCGCAGGCTCAGCGCGAGCTTGTACAGCTCGAGCGTGGATCCGGCCACACCGTCTTGCTGGTCGCGGGCCAGCCCAGCCCACTCGGCCGGCTGCGGCAGCCAGCTCTTCGCGCCGGTGCTGAAACCGAACGACTCGCTCGCGGCCTCCCACGGAATCGGCACGCGGCATCCGTCTCGCCCGTAGCGTTCGCCGTTGGTGCGAAACCAGGTGGGGTCTTCGCGGGCGTGGTCGGGCAGGTCGACGGCTTCGGGGAGGCCGAGTTCCTCGCCCTGATACAGGTAGCTGGAGCCGGGCAGGCTCAGCATGAGAGCGGATGCCGCCCGCGCACGTCGCAATCCGAGTGCAGTGTCGGGCAGCCCGACCGTGTTCGGGCCGATGCCGTGTCCCTGCAGATTGTCACCGGTGAGGGCGAGCCGGGAGGCGTGGCGCACGACGTCGTGGTTGGAGAGCACCCAGGTGCTCGGCGCGCCGACATTGCCGAAAGCCTCGAGCGACTCGTCGATGACGCTCTTGAGCAGAGGGCCGTTCCACGGGGTTTCGAGGTAGGCGAAGTTGAAGGCCTGGTGCATCTCGTCTGGACGCACCCACTTGGCCATCTGGCTGAGCGGGTCGACCCAGGCTTCGGCTGCGAGAACGCGGTCTCCGGGGTAGGCAGCGAGCACCTTGTGCCAGTCGCGATAGATCTCATGCACGCCGTCCTGCGCCCAGTAGGGGGCAGTCAGCGGGGTCTCAGCGGCAATGCCCGGTTCAAGAGCGGATGCCGGCGCCCCGCCCATGCTGCCGCCCTCGGCGGGAGGCGTGTAATCGGGGAGGCCGGGGGCCTTGATCATGCCGTGCGCGACATCCACTCGAAAACCATCGACGCCCCGGTCGAGCCAGAAACGCAGCACCGCACGGAACTGCTCCCGCACCCACTCGCTGTCCCAGTCGAAATCGGGCTGGCTGCTGTCGAAGAGGTGCAGGTACCACTGGCCTGGAGTGCCGTCAGGGTCGGTCGTGCGGGTCCAGGCGAGGCCGCCGAAGACGGACTCCCAGTTGTTCGGCGGGAGCTCGCCGCTCGTGCCTTTTCCGTCGCGGAAGGTGTAGCGGGCGCGCTCTTCGCTGCCCGGGCCGGCGGCAAGGGCCGCCTGGAACCAGCCATGGTCACTCGACGAGTGGTTGGGCACGATATCGACGATGACCCGGATACCAAGGTCGTGCGCGGTGCGCTGCAGTACCTCGAAGTCATCCAGGGTGCCGAACAGCGGGTCGACATCGCAGTAGTCGGAGACGTCGTAGCCCGCATCGCGTTGCGGCGACGTATAAAATGGAGAGAGCCAGATGGCGTCAATGCCGAGGTCCTTGAGCTGAGGCAGCCGGGCGCTGATGCCGGCGAGGTCGCCCATACCGTCACCGTTCGCGTCCGCGAACGATCGGGGGTAGATCTGATAAATAACAGCCGTGCGCCACCATTCGGTGCCGTGAGTTAGTTCCGTGCCAGTCATTCTAAAATGTTACCCCGCCGACGGATGCCCGCAGTGTGAGGGGTGCAGCAGCCAAGTGGTCGTGCGTGGGCTGTTGGGGTGATAAAGTTTCTAGGTTGCCAAAAACGCGGCATTGCTACTGTTCTTTGGTTGCTTTGCCCCCTTAGCTCATTGGTAGAGCACTTCCTTGGTAAGGAAGAGGTAGTGGGTCCGATTCCCACAGGGGGCTCAGGCTTGGAAGCGAAACGCCGACAAGTCGTGGCGGGGTAGCTCAGTTGGTTAGAGCACACGGCTCATAATCGTGGTGTCGCGGGTTCAATTCCCGCTCCCGCTACACAGTATTCATTGAAATGGCCCCGGGCTTCTGCGGAAGTTCGGGGCCATTTCTTTGCATGCGCCGAGCCGTGAGTTGTGAGCGATTTTCGACAGCAAAATGGCCTGAACCTCACGGCTCGATGCACGAAACTCACGGTCCGGTTAACGGTGCGCGGTTAGCATTGATCGCCGTCCTTCGGCCCGAAATCGACGGCCATGTTCGTGGAGGTGTGGCCTTCGCCGGCGACATTGCGGCGGTTGATCCTGGCCACTCCTGTGGTTCGAAACTCGTACTGGTTGAGGATCACCATGGCACCGCAAAAGAACAATTTGGAAAAGGTGACTCTTCTGTAGCGGTCGCCGCCGTGATCGTCGGGTTCACCGTGGACGCTGTCGTTGGTGCCTCAGGTCCGGTCGTGGAGGGTGACCTGGTAACCGTCGGGGTCGGAAAAGGTGAAGGTGCGCCCAAATGGGCCAGCGATCGGGGCCGAGACAATCGTGTGGCCATCGGCGACGAGAGCGTCGTGAATCGCCTGGACATCAGTGGCATGGAGCCAGATCGCGGCGCCGATGCCGGGCTGAGCCACGGACGCGAGATCGGTGCCTGGAACGATGTCTCGAAGTGCGAACGCGATCGGGGTCGTCTCAAACACAACGGCGTGGGGCGGGCCCGCCGTTGATCTGACGAGGCCGAGGTACTGCTCGTAGAAGGCCTGAGACGCGTCAAGATCGCGCGCTTGGAGGGAGATGAAATCAGGACCGGTGGCAGGCAATGGGTGCTTCTTTCTCTTGTGTCAGTTCTCTGACATCGACCAATGTATGTCAAAATACTGACATGAGTCAAGACGGAATCAACATTGAGACGTCACTGGGCTATTTGCTGAAAGAGGCGTCGAGCGCCCTTCGTGTTGCCATGGAGGCAGTGCTGCGCCCGCTCGGGATGACCGTGACGCACTATTCCTGCCTCGAATTGCTGGCACAGCGCCCGGGCCTGTCCAACTCCGAGCTCGCGCGAGGAGCGTTCGTGACACGGCAATCCATGAGCGTGCTGCTGCAAGCCCTGGAACGAGACGGGTACGTGACCCGGCCGGCGGCAGCTCGCGTTGGGAAAGTTCTTCCTACACAGCTCACGCCAGGCGGTCGACGTAGCCTCGAGAAGGCGACCGTTTTGGTCCGATCCGTCGAGGTCAGGATGCTGGAAGGAATGACGCCGGAAGAGCAGTCCGGTGCGTACGAAGTCCTACAGAGCATGATCCACGCTCTGCGCCACGACGACGAGAGCGGACCGCAGCGACAAGTCCGGCCGCCCGACCGGATCTAGTACTGGATTGATCTTGCCTGATGCCGGCCGCACCGGCCGCATCGCGTTCTGGCCAGAATTCTTCCGCTCCGCGGGCGCTCGTGGCTAGTCTGGCGGCATGAGCGAAGACAAGTACGCGCGTGGTGAGGATGAATCGTCCGGCGTAGGCGGCTACGTCGGCTTCATCGATTGGCTGAACGGGAAGCTGCTGCCTGTTCTGGGCCCGCCGCCGTTGGGCCCGTACGAGTCCGTGATCAAGAAGGTCGGCGAAGCGGTGTGCCCGGTGTGTGGGCGGCCGATGTGGGAGCACGTCATGGACCGCTCAACGCCGGAGACGATCCTCAACTGCCCCATTGATCACAAGCCAGACCCTTTCGACGTCGAACCCCTGAACGAGCTCGGCATGGACGATCCCCACGGGGGGAACTGACCCACTCGGCGCAATCACCTGCCGGGAACCCGGGTACCATCGGCGAGAAACGGCCGAACGGATGTCGTCCGGTCAGCTGGTCCCGCGGCCGCGAGGCCTGGGTCCGACCCTACTTCTCGTAGGCGACTGTCGTCATCATTCCGGATTCGGAATGGTAGACGTTGTGACAATGCATCATCCACCGGCCCGGGTTGTCAGCATCGAAAATGACCGAGATCGTCTGCCCGGGAAGCACGATCGAGGTGTCCTTCCGGGGACCACCGGCCACATGCTGATAGGTGTGCCCGTGCAAATGCATCGGATGCCACATCGTTGTTGTGTTGACGAAATCGATCCCGACGCGCTCACCGGAACGGATGGTTCGCGCGTTGTCGAGTGGCTTGTCCATATTGAACCGGCGTTTGTCGAGTCCCCAGTCAAAGCCGGCCATTCCGCCCGTGAGACGCACTGTGAGTTGCCGGTCGATTGCCTTGACCGGCAACGCGAACTCCTCAGCGGCGAACAGCTGGTTGGCTGTTCCGACCTGCCCGGTCAGCTCGGACACCGTGACGTCGGAGGTGGGGGCCACGGCCAACGGCGCTGTTCGAATATGAGCAAACCCGCGAGCTTGTTTTCCCTCGGCCTCGGCGACGAAGGGAAAAGCGCCGTCGCCGAGCGTGACGAGCACGTCATAGCGTTCGCCCATTCCCAGGAGGAGGCTGTCGACCTCAACGTGCTCGACCGGGTAGCCGTCCGTGTGCGTAATGGTCATCCGGTGCGATCCCAGGGCAACTCGAAAGGCGGTGTCACCGCCGGCATTGATGAGCCGGATGCGGATGCGCGCCCCCGGGCGTGAACTGAAAGTCTCCGGGTCAGCGGGCGGCCGACCGTTGACGAGGTAGTGCGGATAATTCACATCACCGGCGTGCCCGCGAAGCAGAGATGATCGCGCGTTCTTCAACAGGTTGCGCTGCACGCCACTCGTGCCCTGGGAGAGCTCAGCAAACACCTCGGGGGGCGTGGCGCTCACCCCATCGATCCAATCATCGAGAACGACGACCCATTCGTCGTCATAGGCCAGCGGCT
>Ga0307487_1002140_pt1 | contig 13006 bp, 7 predicted proteins | sample CBIW12metaG_FD_203665 | JGI IMG/M metagenome (GOLD analysis project Ga0307487, IMG submission 203665) | Sea-ice brine microbial communities from Beaufort Sea near Barrow, Alaska, United States - CBIW 1.2 | ecosystem: Environmental > Aquatic > Marine > Coastal | place: USA: Alaska | collected... | reverse complement strand
TAAAAGAAACCAAAGATATCCATAAACTTACTGATGAGGATATCTACAGTATTATAGAACAAGTAAGAGATCAAGAAACCGCAGAATTAACATAAGACACTATGAAAGACAGTTTATTAATTGCAAAACTTAAATCTCTTTTTAAAGAACACACTGCATACACAGAGTACTTTGAAGAGTTTATGATAGAATTAGAGGAAAAGAAAAAAGACCTTGCTTCAAAAGTGGGGGATAAAAACTTTGGGCAGATTGTAGAAGACATGGCCTTGGAGTTTTATGTATTAAAATTCAATTATCAAACAGATATAGATATCCTTGTTGATAAGATGATAACCTATGTAAATGCCGCCAAATTAGAATCCTTAGAAGACTTTATTCCAGAGGGCGTAATTAACCTTTTAAAGAAGAATACAGACAAAGCCATACAGCCAAGATTCTTTATGCTAAAAGGAAAGCCTACAGAGGTTCAAGAAGGGTATGTAGAAGCTCTTAGAGAGAGTTTAAAGGAACAGGGTAACTTACCTAAACTAATAGAGAATTTAAAGAAGTAGAATGTCTGTATACGTAGATAGGTTTATCAAACAACATAAAGAATACTTTAACAGGAATAAGATTTTTGTTGAGAGTAATTCCTGGGATGACTCTATCTCGTATAATAGTTCTATAGAAAGTCTCACTGAGGGTTTAGTAAAGTTATATAATAAAAAGAAGAAAACCCCTAAGATTGAAAAAGATATTTCTGATATTAAAAAAGAGATAGCAAGTATTGGTACAGATAATCAAAAAGGGAAAAGCGATTTATTTAAGCAAGAGACATCACTTACAGGCTCAATTGTAGGAAGGTTAGAAGCATTTATTAAAGCTACTGAAAAGTCTGGGGACAGGAATTTAACTAAAGTTCAAAAATTCATAGATTTTACAGCAGATATAATAAACATCCATATCAATAAGTGTGAAGTATACTTAGACTATAATATGGATGTGCTTAAAGAGAACTCTGATGAAGAATATAAGATAGACATAAGAGGTCAAGAAATTGCTTTTCAAGACCAAGTATTCAAGAAGAAGATAGAGATTCAAGATACTTTAGAAAGGCTAAATATAGATAATAATGTAAATCAGTTTTCAATTGAGTTCTTTAAGAACCAGAAAGCTGCTATACCTATGATAAGCATACTGCCACATCACAATCAAGATATAGCAGATATTACAGAGCGATTAGACTTGCCAACTGAAATAGGAAATAAAGAGTTTCTTATTCACATGGATAAATCTACTATCCCTAGATGGAATGAGAAAAAGCACTACTGGGAACAAGATAGAGACACCTTACTTTTTTGGTGGAATGAGTGGTTAAAAATATCAGACGGTTTTGAAGTAGATGGATTTGTATTTCATCCATGGCTATATTACCACTTAAACTATTTTAAGACTTATATACCTATAAACGCCAAAGATGTTTTAAGCACACCCCCTTTAAGGGATAACGAGTGGTATATAGCAGAATTACTAAAAGAGGCAGAGAGAAAGAAAAATGTAGGTATCTTATTATACGGTTCGAGAAGGATTTCAAAATCCACGAATATGGCATCTATATGTGAATGGAAAGCTTTAATCATGGACGGTATTTCCACTGCAATAACCTCAGGGTCAGACGGGGATTTGGCAGAACTTACCCATAAGATTAAGACTTCTATGAAGTATAAAGTCCCCGCATTTCAGCTACCCCTACAAAAGCAGGAGTGGGCAGGAGGGACAGTAGAATTAGGGTTAAAAGTAGACCAGCAAACCCTTATTGAACACTCTAGGCACACTATAAAAAACCTAAACTCTGGAGCAAAATCAGCAAGTCAAAAGACAGCAGGTGGAGCCCCAAGTGTATTTCTATTAGAGGAGATAGGAAAGTTTAGTTGGAAAGCGGCTTACACTGCTGCGCAACCATCCTTTGAAACAGATGATGGTTTTAAAACAACTGTGATCTTGGTTGGTTGCGTATGTGCAGGAACTAAGGTGTGGGATAATAATGGGAACTTATTAAACATAGAGGATTTAGTACCAGAGAGAGGAATACTTGGATATAACCAAGAGACTAAATCTTTATCTAAAGAAGAGATTACATATTGGCAAGCACCTCATGAAAAACCTTGTTACAGGATTGAAACAAATCAAGGTAGAGTATTAGAGTGTAGTGAAGATCATCCTATATTAGCCAGAGATAAATGGAACTGTGGAACATTCAAAAAAACACAGTCTTTTATAGAAACTAAAGATTTACAAGTAGGAGATAGTATCACTGTAATTGAAGAGGTAAACATTTGGTCAAAAAAGGAGATGTATGAGCCTAGACTCATGGGCTGGTTAATAGGAGACGGTTCTTATGGTAATGGTCAAACTACTAGCTTAATGAATGCTGACCCTGAGATGTTAGAGTATGTTAAAAATAAATATCACACTAATGTATATTTTGAAGCTAAAACTAAAGATGGAAGGTCTTTAGAGAAGATGGGTATTAATGGACTAACACCTTATACAAGGGAAATAGGTATCTACGGACAAACTAAAGATAACAAAAGACTACCTATAAATTTTCATTCTTATTCAAAATACTCTGTTACAGAATTAATAGGGGGATATTTTGATGCAGATGGTTGTGCTTATGTAAATGAAAAGACAGGGGAAGTTTTTATGAAACTTACTTCAGCTAATTGTGAAATTATACAAGAGGTGAAACTAATATTACAGAAATTAGGAATACACGGAAATGTAATGTATGAAAAACCTAATTTTAACAACCCTAAAACTACTAGAGGACATTATAATTTAATAGTTAAAGATAAAAAAAGTATTTTAAAATTTGCTAAAGAAATTAACTTTTCAATAACATATAAACAACAGAAGCTTAACAGAGCTGTAGAAATACTTAATAAAAAGAAAGGTAAATTTGTTAAAGGAGAAAAAACTGTCAGGTTTGAAAAGATTAAAAGTATAACTTTTATAGGAGAAAAACCTGTTTACAATTTAACCGCAGGAACTACAAACACTTACATAGCAAATGGAATAATTACCCATAATACAGGGGGGGAGGCATCACTTTCAAAAGATGCCATGGACGCATTAGCCAACCCCTCAAGCTATAAACTGATGGAAATGAACTGGGATTTACTAGAGAGTAAAATACCTAAGGGAGCAATCACTTGGAAGAGAAGAACCTTTGCCAATTTTATACCCGCACAGATGGCAATAAAAACAGGGTTTAAAAGATTGGAAAGAGGGTTTGGAGACTTTCTAGGTATTGATTCAAAAGAGCTAAACAAGGTTAAAATATTTCAAACTGACTGGGTAACAAATACAAAAGTATTAAGAGAGGATAGAAGAAAAGTTGCTAAGGATAGATTTTTATCACAGCAAGAAGCTGTACAGTATCCATTAGACCCAGAAGAATGCTTTTTATCAGCAGAAGAAAACCCCTTTCCAGGAATGGAGGCTAAGAAGCACAAAGACTACTTAGAATCTATCGGAGATACTGGTAGAAAAGTGGATTTATATAGGGATAATAATGGAAAAGTTTGTTACGACCAAGCAAGCAAAAAGGAAGACCCCACTTTTCCTTATGCAGGAGGTTATCACGACTCACCAGTTACAATTTATGAAGACCCCCCAGAAACACCTGACGTAAATTCAAATCTTTATATTGCAGGATTAGATGATTACAAGCACGAAAGTTCTGACGGGGACTCCTTAGGTTCTATGGTTATATTCAAAAGAAATATAATGGATGAGTGGTCAGATAGGATAGTAGCATCTTACCACTCTCGTCCTGACCCGCACAGTGACTTTCATAAGAATTGTCACATGCTTTTAGAACTATATGGAGCTAGGTGTTTTCCTGAGAATGAGGATATGGATTTTAAACAATACTTGGATAAAAAGTTTTTGTCTGAAAAGTACCTACTGAAGGGTTTTAGCTTTTTAGCAGAATTTAATCTAAATACAAACAATAATAGAGAGTACGGATGGCAACCCACAACCAAAAATAAAAAATCCTTATTAGGAAGACTTAGAACTTATACAAGGGAAGAGGAAGACATCAAAGACTCAGATGGGGAAATTGTGAAAACCATATTAGGAGTGCAGAAAATTCCAGATGTAAAACTATTAGAGGAGCTTACCAATTATAAAGCAGGAGAAAACTTTGATGGTATAACTTCCTTTATGTCAGCTTTAGGGTACTCTTATTATTTGGACTCTACTTATCAGACCCCTGATATAAGACCTAAAAATGTTGAGAGAAAGCTAGTTAACAACATTTCAAGACCTTTTGGAGGCAAGAGATATAAACCCTTCTAAATCAACAGTAAATTAATGTATTTTCTATTTAACATTCTTTTAACTATTTTTGCAAGATATTCTAAAGTTAAATATAAACTACCTTCATGGGATTAGATAATACTTTTTCACAATTTAAAGGATTAGCAGGAACACAAGGCATGTCCCAAAGCCTACTTCCACAGGCCATACCTAATAGTAAGAAGTCAAAAGCCTGGAAAGAAGGTAATATGGACAGACTTGAAATGATAGGTCTGGAGCAATTTAAAGAGAACCTTGTCTTTAAAGACTTCTACGATATGATAGAAGGAAGACTAGTTTACTCTGATTATGAATCAAACCCAGAACTTTTAAGGGATATAACAAAACTAAGAGAAGAAATTGATCTACCCACTTTTGTAAAGCATTATGACATATTAGGAATAATAGTCAATACGCTTGTAGGAGATTATATGGATCAGAAGGATAGGTTTAGAGTACACTCTACAGATGCTATTTCAGAGAATGAGTTTATACAGAATAAAACCGAGAGGGTTAAGAAGTTTGTATCTGAGAGTTTCAATATAAAATTACAGAAAAAATTAATTGAAAGGGGTATAAACCCTAATGAACAGGATTTTAAATCAGAGGAAGAAAAGCAAGCCTACCTACAACAAATTGAAGCTACAAGAGAAGAGGTATCACCTCCTGACATTGAGCTTGATATGCAAAAGAACTGGAAGACCAAAGCTGCTGAATGGGCTGAGAATACTATTGAAGCCGATACAGAGAAATTCAGAATGGATGACCTCGATAGGCAGGAAATGACGGATTACCTCTTAACAGGTAGATTTTTTAGACATTTCAAAGTAGGTTATGATAGTTACAAGCCTGAGCGTTGGAGCCCTATAAATACATTCTTTTCCCAAGACTTAGAAATTAAGAACCCACAAGACGGGGAATACGTTGGTAGAGTACATTATATATCTGCATCCGATGTAATAAATAGATACGGGCATTTAATAACCGCAATAGAACAACAACAGTTAACAGGTTATTATGATGAAGAATTAAGTGAAGGAACTACATCAGGTGGAAGAGAACCTTCTTTTGATAAAGTATTAGACAACCATTTTGTAGAGAATCACATTGTACCAGATGCCAATTACTATGAAAGGGAAATGGCGTATGAACTGGAAGATGTTTTAGGAGAGCCAATGGGAGAGAGGTTTACCCTTGATGAAAATGGAAATGAACAAAGGTCAAAAACTTTCCTACCAAGAAAAAACAAGTTAAATTATATAGGGACTGGTTATGCTGCCCATATTAGAAGTGATATAAAAGTAAGAACAGATTTAATTCAAGTAACCGAAACGTATTGGAGAGGATTTGAAAGAATTGGCCTGCTTACTTATGAAACTGAGGAAGGTATTATTGACCAAGAAATAGTTACAGATGATATACTGTCTAATTTCCTAAAAGAGAATAATATTAAAAGGGTCAACACAAAAACCCTTGAAGAGGTAGATAATGCCGCACGTAAAGGAGACTTAAAAGACTTTGTAAACACAATTGTATTTACTTATGTTCCACAGATATATGGAGGAGTAAAAGTAAACAAAGGAAATTCCTATTTAAAGAAAGATTTATATTTAAAAGTAGAACCGTTGCCTTATCAAATAAAAGGGGACAGTGATATTTATGATATCAAATTACCTGTATCAGGGCTTATTGGAAACTCCATGGCAATGAAAATTAGACCTTATCAAATAGGTTATAATTATTGTATGAACCAGATATATAATTTACTGGAAAAAGAGATAGGAATGTTCTTTCTCTTCGATGTAAACTATTTACCCTCTGAGTTTAAAGACCAAGGAACTTCTGAGGACTGGATGTTACAGTTAAGAGAAATGGCAAGAGATGTAGGGATTGTACCATTAGACACCTCAAAACAAAACACCAAGTCAGCACAACAGTTCAATACTTTTATGTCACAAAGTATAACCTACGATGTACAGATTAAGAGTAGGATGGAATTGGCTGCAAGTTATAAAGCACAGGCATTAGAACAAATAGGTATAACCCCACAAAGATTAGGTACACCTTCACAGTATTCTACAGCAGAAGGTATCAAAAAAGCAGACAGCGCAACTTTCTCACAAACAGAAGCTTATTTTGCAGATATGAGATCATCTAAGGTACGGACTTTAGAGATGCATCTAGCAATAGCACAATACGCTCAAAAGGAAGGGAAAGACATTTCTGTATTCTATACAAAAAGTACTGGAGATACAATCTTTCTAAACTTCACTGATCCAGATTTCCCACTGAGAAGACTGGGAGTTTTACCCACTACAAATTCTAAAACTAGAAAAGAGCTTGAAAATATCAAAGCCTATCTTCTCAATGACAATACAATGGGTCATGATATCCTAGACTTTGCACAGCTAATGACTAGTGATACAATGACTGAGATACTTTCAGTTGGTAGAAAAGCTAGGAAAGAAGCCCAAGAGAGAGAACAGGAAGGCTTCCAGAGAGAGCAAGACCTTCTAAATCAAGAACTACAAGCAAACGCTGAAAAAGCCCAAGGGGATAGAGATATGGTTATTTCTGAGAACCAATTAGACAGGGAAAACAAGATTGAACTTGAATACATAGAAGCTTTAGGTAGAGCCGCAGATAAGAATTCTAACACAGATGATATGGAATTTGTGAGGAAAGCAAAGGAGGAATCTCTAAAGAATTCGCAAAGAGATAGGGAAATTGATATCAAAGAAGATCAAGTCACCAGTCAAAAGTCTAAAGATATAGCTGACTTAGAAATCAAAAGGGATAAGAATATGCTAGAACTTTTGAAGCTAAGACAAAAAAGAGAAGAGGTCAAAGCCCAAGAGCGCATTAGCATCAGGAACAAAAATTAATTAATTATTTATACAATATAAATTTAGGATTCATAAAAAATCCTTTATTTGGAAATTCTTAAAAATACAAGATAAAACTAAGAATTTTTGATAACCTAAACATTTAACATAAATTTGCATCAATGATTGGAAAACCAAATTCTGAAGAAGGTATAATGTCTTGGGACGACTTAATGAATGAGAGTCCACTAGAAGTAACTGAGCCAAACGTAGAGGAAGAAATTGCTACGCAGGAGATACCTTCAACTGAGGAAGAAGAGGAAGTAGAAACTACAGTAGAGACTGTAGAAGAACAAGAAGAGGAAGAAAAGCCCGAACCAAAAAAAGTTAAGGAAAATACAAATTCTGGAAACAGTTCTTTTACAAACATCACCAAAAAGTACATTGAAAATGGAAAATGGGACGATGTAGTACTTGAAATAGATGGGGAGGAAGTTCAACTTTCCGAATTAGAAGATTTAGACGAAGATACGTTCTTTCAAATACAGGATGCTCAGGAGAAACTAAAAGAAGAAGAGAGATCAGAAAAGTTCATCAATAAAGAAGGGCTTAACGAAACCTCACTTAAACTTATAGAACTTCAAAAAAACGGGGGAGATATCTCTGAGGCTTTTAGAGTATATAATGAATATGTAAATCCGCTTGAAGGACTTGATCTCAACAACGAAAGAATACAAGAACACCTTGTAAGAAAAAGTTTAGAGAGAAAGGTAGATGACCCAGATGTAATCAACTATACTATTGAAAAGTATAAAAAAGATTTGGTTCTCGATAAAAAAGCCAATGAGGTAGTAGACTTCACAAACCAAGCTTTTGATACCTACATACAGCAAAAGAATACAGAGGCTAAAGATAAGAAGACCAAAGAGACAGAGGCTCACAAGACGTATTTAAATACTCTAAAGGAACAGTATAAAGATGTAGACTTGAAGCCAGCCCTCAAAAATAAGTTTTTACAACTTGCCAACAGGGATGATAAAGGAGAGATAGAAGCAATTAATTTAGTTAGAGAGCAACTAAAAGACCCCGCACAAGCAAAAGAACTCTTGTACTTCATAGCCGAGAGGGAAGCATACAAAAAGAGTATTGGAATAGAATCTAAGAAAACAACAAACTTAGACACCTTCAAAAAAATAAATATAATTAAAGACAGACAGAAAAAACAATCTGGTACAACTAAAAAAGTTGAAAAAGATGTTGCTGATTTTGACTTTTTTGAAATTTAAGGATAATCAATTAACAACTAAATAAAAACTATTAACAATGGCAGTAACACAAAAAGGTGTACCAATGCAGAGACAAGGAGACCAAGTAATTGGATTTCTTAACTCTACACAGGTAAAATCTATTCAAGGATACCAAGACATGGCATCCCTAAACTCTTGGTATCACCAAGACCCTTTAAACAACCACTTAGGTTTAATGCAGTTCTGGGGAAACCAAGATAGAACTACTGTGCCTATTTACGGAGAACTAATGAAAAACAAATCTATTATTGAAGTAGATGGTTTTGAAGGTTCTTTCTCGTATGATATTCCAATTGAAGAAGCTAAAGGCTGTATAACTGAGGTAGATTTATCTGCTCAACAGTTTCCAGGTGTAGATGGCTCTCCTTTTGAAATAGGACTTGACCGTGAATATACTAAAGGAGATATCCTTACTTATGATCCTGAATTTGGAGAACAAGTAATAGTAACTGATGACGCAAATGTAAGGATGGAAGGTACTGCCTTTATTCACACTGTTGCTCTTATTACTAATGATAAACTTCGTTATTTCCCATCTCACCAATTAGCTAAAGGTATTTCTTACTACAAGCTTTCTCATGCAGGTGGAGAATATACAACTGAGTTCTCTCACGTTGAATTCCCTGACACTGTAGGACACATGACTTGTGAATTTAAGTTAGGTGGAATCAGAGGGGCACAAGCTTATGTAACTGGTTTTGCAGATAAGAAAACTAAAAACTTCTCTGGAGCAGCCGCATCAAGCCAACAATTCTTAGATAAAATTTCTCAGGAAGCAGACGCTAAAGGTGAATTTGTATTTGTAACAAATATAGATAAATCAACTGGGAAACCCAATATGAAAAATGCTTCTATTGGAACTACCATGGAATATCTAGTAATGAAAGAGCTTGAGAAAATGACAGCTCAATCCTTACTTTTCCAAAAGGCAGGTACAGTAAATGATGGTAATGGTTCTTTCCGTATCAACGAAGGTCTATGGCATCAACTACGTAGAGGTAAGCGTATTCTTTATGGTCGTCCAGGTGGTATCACCCGTTCTAAAATCAAAGAAGCCGCAGAATATGTATTCCGTTCTAACCCTACTTTAGACTACCGTGAAAGGAGAATCAAATTCAAATGTGGAACTAGAGCGTATGACAACGTATTAGAGATTTTCTCTGAAGAAGTAAACGCACAACTAGATAGACTATCTGCATTCTTAGGAACAGACAGACAACTTCCAAAATCTCCTATCTCAGGAACAAGCTTAACCGAGCTTAAATTAGAGGAAGTAAGATTTACTGAAGTGTTCCTTCCAGGAATCGGAACAGTAGAACTTGAAAAAGATGAGTCTCTCGACTACTCTGTAATGTCTGATAGGTTCTCTACAGGATCACACGGAGATGGTATGGCACACACAACTTACTCTATGGTAATTTGGGATGCTTCAAACCAAGGATACTCTAACAACAAAAATCTTCCAAAAGGAACTAAACTTGTTGAAGGTGGAAATTCTAACTCTAACATCTTTATCGTTAAACCAAAAGGTGAAATGACCTACTGGGGTAGAGAAAATGGACGTTATGATATAGACAAAGCTGGTGGAATTGTATCTTCTAGTAAGTATATAGGGACTGAATTCTGGGCATTTAATAGCTCTAGTATTTGGGTAAAAGATTTAACCAAATTTGTTATGATTGAGTTAAACCCAGCTGCAAGGTTAGGTTTCAACTAGAGAATAAATATTTAAGAAGTTTTCCCCTGTACTATTAGGTGCGGGGGAAAATCTTTCTTATCTTTGTTAAAATTTTAACAATCAGATGAGAGGAAAAACAACCCCGCAGTTCATTGAAGAAGGGAATTTAACACATAATAATTTTTATTCTTATCCCAATGCAATATATGTTGCTGCTAAGAAGAGGTTAAAAATTCAATGCCCTATACATGGGGAGTTTCAACAATCTCCAGACAATCATATAAATAGTAAAAGAGGTTGTAAAAAATGTGGATATATTAAAGGACACAATAAATTAAAATATGGAGTAGAGAAGTTTATTAAGCAAGCTAAGAAAGCTCATAATAACAACCCTTTACTTAATTATGACAAGGTAGAACTTGATGTCCTTAGTGACACAGTGACTATAACTTGTAAGATACACGGAGACTTTCCGCAAAAAGCATCTGACCACTTAAAACCTTCAGGTTGTCCTAAGTGTTCAAGAGAAAAAGCTGTTGATAAAATTAGAATACCATTAGAAGAGGCGATCAGAAGATCAAAAGAAGCACACGGAGATAAGTATGATTACTCTTTACTTAAATATGATAAAGTAACTGATATAGTACAAATAGGTTGCCCAAAGCATGGGTTTTTTCCTGTAGCTCTAAATACTCATTATTCTGGAGTAGAATGCAAGGATTGTAGTATAGAAAGACAAACTACAAATAAATTTGATGATGTAGAAGATTTTGTTAGAAAGGCTAACTTAGCACATAACAACTTCTTTGATTATTCAAAAGTGGTGTATACAGATTCTACAACTAATGTAGTTATCACTTGTCCAGATCACGGGGACTTTCCTCAAATGCCATACAACCATATACAAGAACAGGGTTGTAGCAAATGTTACTCAAACGTATCTAAAAAAGAAACTGCTGTATTAGACTTCATATCTTCTCACATAGAAGCGGAAGGAACAAACAGACAGTTTATAAATAATAAGGAAATAGACATAGTTGTCCCCTCTAAAAAATTAGCTATAGAGTTTGACGGACTCTACTACCATAGCGAAAAGTTCATTGATAAAAAATACCATTTAGAAAAAACCCAAGAGTGCAATAAAATTGGGTATTCTTTAGTCCACATATTTGAGGATGAATGGGATAAAAAACCAGAGATTGTAAAATCCAGATTGCTGAACCTAATAGGAAAAACCTCTAATAAAATCTTCGCAAGAAAGACAGTTATAAAAGAGGTTAGCAGCAAAGACTCAAGGGAGTTTTTACAAAGATGTCACATACAAGGTAATGTAAATGGAATTATAAGACTGGGACTTTACTATGAAGATAAATTAGTATCCCTAATGACATTTGGAGCCCTTAGAGCAACTTTAAGACAGGAGAAGAAAGAAGGATCGTTTGAACTACTAAGGTTCTGTAACGAACTTAATACAACTGTTGTTGGAGGAGCAAGTAAATTGTTTAAACACTTCCTTAACAATTATAAGACCAAAGAGATTATTTCTTATGCTGATAGAAGATGGAGTGAAGGAAACCTTTACGAGCAATTAGGATTTGATTTTATAGCAGATACAGTTCCAAATTTCTTCTACACAAAAGGAACTTTCAGAGAAAGTAGATATAACTTTCAAAAACATACCCTGAAAGATCAGGTAGAAGACAAATCTAAAACTGCTACTGAAATAATGAAGGATAAAGGGTATAATAGGATATTTGACTGTGGTTCTAAGAAGTATAAATTTACAGTTCAGAGTTCAGAACTATAAAGGATTTACTTATAAATTTTTCAATTAGCGTTATATTGCTTATTTTTGCATTGTTAAAGTAATGTTAATAAAACCAATATAATGATTACATCAATTAAACCCGCAGAAAATTTTAAAGTTGTAGTAAACGGCTTTGAGATAGAATCTGGAAAAATATATCAAGTTACACCTAAGCCAGATGAGGATGCACCCGATGGTTTTAGGAAAGAAAGAACAACCAAAGTACTTTCACCAAGAATTACTGAAAGTATAGGTTGTGTTAAAAATGCCCAAACAAATACTTGGGATACTGGGTTCTATGAGTACTCTCCTTGCTATAAGCACTTGCCTATGAATCAACGAGAAGAAATAGTAAAGAACATAGTAAAAAATATTAAAGAGCCTATTGAAAACCTCTACGGTGGAACTAATAAGCTAGACCAAAACAACGATGCGTTTTGGGACGAATACTCTTTTGAACTTAGAAACGGTGAGATATTCAACACTGCCGAACCTAAGGAACTATTAAACCTTTATATGGCAATTCTACACAGAAGTTTAGCTCCTGTAAAAGATGCAAGCCACACTTCATATAGAGAAGCAAAGTATTGTGTTATTAACAAAGATGAAGTTATTAATAGAAAACTTTCCAAAGACCTTAATTACAACAAAGCTATTGGGAACTTCTGGACACTATATGAAAATGATAAACCAAAACTTATTGATGTACTAGGTTACTTAGGATTGCATGCTACAGAAAGTACAAATGAAGCTACTCTAAACAATATTGTAAGTAATTATCTAAAGAATAAACAATCTGGAGACCAAAATGTTGAAATCTTCTTAGACACTTTCAAAAAAGCAAAAACAGAAGAAGGAAAGGCAGAAATTAAACTCTACGGAAACTTAAAAGATTTGGCTAAAAAAGGAGTCATCATTAAAGAAGGAACAGATTATATGTTAGCTGGTAAACCTATTGGTTCCACTTTCAAAATCGCTGCTTCGGTTGTAGCAAAAGACCAAGAACTTCAAGAGGCAGTAATCACTGCACTAGACTAAAAAA
>Ga0307487_1002136_pt1 | contig 13013 bp, 11 predicted proteins | sample CBIW12metaG_FD_203665 | JGI IMG/M metagenome (GOLD analysis project Ga0307487, IMG submission 203665) | Sea-ice brine microbial communities from Beaufort Sea near Barrow, Alaska, United States - CBIW 1.2 | ecosystem: Environmental > Aquatic > Marine > Coastal | place: USA: Alaska | collected... | reverse complement strand
ACCCGTTTAAATGAGAATATAGAATTCTGCTTAAAGGGTGTCCGGAAGTGCGCAGCGTAGATTTTAACAGGGATTTTTCCGCCTTATTTAAAGTTGTGCCTTCATAAGTAACCAAACTTTTATTATTGGCTGTTATAGTTCCTGTTTTATCGAATATCAGCGTATCCGCTTTTGCCAACCGCTCAATAGCCCGATCGTTTTTAACATAAAATTTCAACTTCCCGAAAATACGCAATATATTTCCCAAAGCAAAAGGAGCCGACATTGCCAGGGCGCAAGGACAGGCAATGATGAGAATAGCGGTAAAAACATTCATTGCCAGGGCGGGTTGCACAAATAACCAATAGGTTGTTGCGCTGGCAGCGATGCTCAAAATGCTTGTTGTGAAATATTTGCTGATGGTATTGGTAAGGGAAGTAAAGGAGTTTTCCTTATTTGAATCAAAAACCTGATTGCTCCACAACTGGGTCAAATAACTTTGAGACACCGGTTTTAGGGTGTCAATTTCAATGCTGCCAGAAACCTGTTTTCCTCCCGCAAAAATTTTCTCACCCGATTCCTTTTCTACAGGTTCTATTTCTCCGGTCACAAAACTGTAATCTATCCTGGCTTCTCCCTTCAGTAAGATAGCATCTACCGGGATCAATTCATCATTCCTGATGAGTAAGCGGTCTCCTTTTTTTATTTCATTTACCTGCACCGATTCTTCACTCCCATTTTTATTTATCCGCGTTACCGCAATAGGAAAATATGATTTGTAATCCCTCTCAAAAGACAGGAAACCGTAGGTTTTTTGCTGAAAATATTTTCCCAATAACAGGAAAAACACTAGTCCGGTAAGGCTGTCAAAGAAGCCACTTCCAATATCAAAAGAAATTTCAATCGTACTGCGCACAAAAAGAACCAAAATTCCCAAAGCTAAAGGCACATCGATATTTAAAATCTTTGCCCGCAAGCCTTTGAAAGCTGCAATGAAATATCCGGATGCCGAATAAAAGAAAACCGGAAGTGAAAAGGCAAACATCAGCCACCTGAAAGTTGTTTTATATTGATCCAACCAAAACTCATTGACTTCAAAATATTCGGGAAAGGAGAGAAACATCACGTTGCCAAATGCAAAACCGGCAATTCCCAGTTTATAGATAATACTTCTGTCCTTCTTTATTTTCTCGGTTTGGAAATCATCAAGACTAATGTATGGCGCATAACCTATTTTTCCCAACAGGCAGGCGAGTTGCTTCAGGGAAATTCCTTCAGAATTAAAAGTGACACGTACTGTTTTCTTGGGAAAATCAACTTGTGAAGCTTTGATGTTCCTGTCGAGTTTGTTGAGATTCTCTAAAATCCAGATGCAGGAACTGCAATGAATATGAGGAATATAAAGTGTGATAATCTGGATTCCTCCATCATTAAATTCCAAAAGTTTATCGGCAATGGCAGTATTTTCCAGAAAATCGTATTTACCCTCTATCTCCTTAGGACTGGCTCCTGGGGAATTCTGCAAATCGTAGTATCCCGACAAATCATTTTCAGAAAAAATCTCAAAAACGATCTTACAGCCATTGCAACAAAAGTTTTTTTCATCAAAAACAATTGCTTCGGCCTCACAGGGATCACCGCAATGGAAACAAGCAGAAACATCTGTCATCTTAATTTTTTTTGCATGCAAATTTGTGGCTTCCAAAAGAATTATAATATGACATTCATCAGCTTAAGATGATGAAAATTAATAACTGCAAGGTAAAGATTTGTTTGATTTGGATTCTTACAAAAAATTAAATCTTGGTAAATAATGACATTCTAACCCCTTCTTTTAATAGGCCCGTGTTCAACAACATTAGAAAGGATAATATGTGTCCGGGTTTCCCCATAGGTAATTACCTTATCTATAAACTCCTCCAGATGCGCCTGGTCGTAAAGAACAACTTCCATTATGATATTTTCATTTCCGGTTATCCTGTAGCAATTTATCACCTCTTTAAATTCCTTCACCTTCTCCAGAAAAGGTTTTAACCTACCCATAAATGCCCTAAGCGTGATCACGGCTTTTAACTGATGTCCGGTTTTATGATAAGAAACCTCAGCCTTATATCCTTTAATTATTCCCAAATCTTCCATCCTTTTCACCCTTTCGGCTACTGCAGGGGAAGTAAGCCCAACCGTTCTACCAATTTCAGCAAAAGATTGCCTGGCATTTTTTTGAAGAGCTTCCAATATTTTCCAATTTAACTGATCTATAGGCATATTTAAATTTTAATTGATATTAAACCGATGGATTTAAACCAAAGATATACTTTCAATTTAAAATCTAAAGAAGATCTCGCGTTAAACATGGTAAATTTATATCTGTTGAAGCAAAAAAAATAATTGCAATGAGTACCTTTGAAGCTACCGATTTTAAGAACTTGCCTGTTTATAACAAAGCTTTGGAAATTTTTAAGGTTTCCCGGGCCATTGCCTGTAGCATCAGCGACAACAAAAATATTCTGGAGATGAGTTTTTCAACAAATTTCAATCATCAATTCGCAGGGGAAATTGTTTCCGACTCATTGCAGCTGGCACCGGGATTGGCCACTGTTCAATGCACTTCAAATCCATTGCTCAGACTTAGAAGGGCGAAACAAATAAGAAAAGTTCTAAACAGGATCCTGTCAGGAACCAAAAAACTTGAATTTAACGGAGTTAGGGAAAAAGAATTCCTCGCGATCCTTAGATCTGAAATCCTTCAATTTGACCATTTGTTTTCAGAATGGTTTTATAAACTTCAACTTAACCGAAAGGAGAATTAAATTGCTTCAGTTGTAAAAAACGCTAGTTTCACCCCTTCAATAAACATGCTGGTCCCAATAATAGCGATAATTAAACCCATTATCTTCTCGATAACGATAATCTTGTTTTTACCGATATACCGCACCAAATATTCACTTGAAATAAAAGCCAAGTAATTTAGCCACATTATTAACCCAAGCATTACAACTATTATGGCAAGTTGTAAATAAGTGGCATTGGTGGTAAAGTTCATCGCAGTAACAATGGTCCCGGGACCTGCTAAAATTGGAATTGCCAGGGGAGATATGGAAATACCTTCATTAAAATTGATCTCGGTTTGGTTATCAATACTGGACTCCTGAGACCTGATCATTTCAAAACCAACAAAAAATATCAGGATTCCCCCTGTAATTTTAAAGGCAGGGATGGTGATACCAAATAAGTCAAAAACATATTTTCCCAAAATAATAAACCCGGTAACGATTACAAAGGCCGTGAAAGTGGCTTTTCGGGAAATTTTCTTTTTAGTGTGTTTATCGGCTTGCTTGGTAAGGCTAAGAAAAATAGGGATATTTCCCGCCGGACTGTTAATGGCAAAAAACCCTGTGAAGACTGCAATCGCAAATAACCATAGATTTTCCATAAATATATAGCAATTACGTGCTAGTCAATTGGTACTTAATTTTTTGCAAATCTAAGTTGAATTTTGTTTTTAGAAAGCAAAGATCCTAAATTTATTTTCTTGTTAATTTGGTCCCAAAGCATCCGGAGTTGATTTGAAATTTTGAATTTTGAATTTTGAATTTTGAATTTATTTCCTGGTTTCTCGCAAAGCCCGCCAAGAAAAAAACGCTAAGAACTCAAAAGTGATCCTTTGAGCTCTTAGCGTAAAAAAAATTCTATTTCAATTTCTTGACCCTTGTTTCTTTACTCTTACTTCTTTTTTACTTCGTACTTCTAACTTTTTTTAGTCTTGCTTCTTGTCTCTATACTCCTGTTTACTTCGTACTTCTAACTTCCGACTTCTAACTTTTCCCTACATGTTCCTTCTATACTGTCCACCAACTTCAAACATTGCAGATGTAATCTGGCCCAGGGAACATACTTTGGTCGCTTCCATTAAAACCTCGAATAAATTTTCATTATTGATCGCCGCCTTTTGGATCTCTTCCAGGACACTTTTGGTATCTTCTTTTTTTGCGTGATGCAAATTTTTCAGGGTAGCGATCTGGTATTGCTTTTCTTCCTCGGTAGCCCTAATTACTTCTCCCGGTGTAACCGTTGGAGAACCTGTAGAACTCAAAAAGGTATTCACCCCAATAATGGGAAACTCCCCATTGTGTTTTAAGGTTTCATAATACAAGCTTTCTTCCTGGATCTTACTGCGTTGATACATGGTTTCCATTGCACCAAGAACTCCGCCCCTTTCATTTATCCTGTCAAATTCGTGTAATACGGCATCTTCCACCAGATCTGTCAACTCTTCAATTATAAAAGCACCCTGAATAGGATTTTCATTTTTGGTTAAACCGAGTTCTTTGTTGATGATCAACTGGATCGCCATGGCCCGTCGTACCGATGCTTCTGTAGGAGTTGTAATAGCTTCATCATACGCATTTGTATGCAATGAGTTACAGTTGTCGTAAATGGCATACAAAGCTTGTAAGGTTGTGCGGATATCGTTAAAATCAATTTCCTGGGCGTGCAAAGATCGACCGGAAGTTTGAATGTGATATTTCAACATTTGAGCACGTGGGTCGGCGTTGTATTTGTGTTTTAAGGCTTTCGACCAAATCTTACGCGCTACCCGTCCAATAACCGCGTATTCAGGATCAACTCCATTCGAGAAAAAGAAAGAAAGGTTTGGCCCAAATTTATTGATATCCATCCCCCTACTCAGGTAATATTCAACGTATGTAAATCCGTTTGACAGGGTAAGTGCAAGTTGGGTAATTGGGTTTGCCCCGGCTTCTGCAATATGATAGCCAGAAATTGAAACCGAATAAAAATTCCGTACTTTTTCTTCTATAAAATATTCCTGCACATCGCCCATTAATCGCAAAGCAAATTCTGTAGAAAAGATACAGGTATTTTGCGCCTGATCTTCTTTTAAGATATCGGCCTGCACGGTTCCCCGAACTACATTCAGGGTGTGTTTCTTTATTTTGGCATAAACCTCTGCCGGTAAAACCTGGTCTCCGGTAATTCCCAGAAGTTTCAGGCCAAGGCCGTTATTCCCATCGGGCAAATCACCCTGATAAGATGGACGTTCCAATTTTTTATCATTATATATCTTGCTGATCTTTTCTTCAACTTCCTTCTCCAGCCCGTGTTCCTGAATATATTTTTCACATTGCTGATCAATGGCTGCATTCATAAAAAATCCGAGCAACATAGGCGCAGGACCATTGATGGTCATACTCACTGATGTCATAGCATCGGCCAGATCAAATCCGGAATATAATTTTTTCGCATCATCCAGACAGCAGATCGAAACCCCTGCATTCCCAATTTTTCCGTAAATATCGGGTCTAAGATCGGGATCATTCCCATATAAAGTTACCGAGTCAAATGCTGTAGATAATCGTTTTGCGGGCAAACCTTTACTCACATAGTGAAAACGACGATTTGTACGTTCCGGCCCGCCTTCACCTGCAAACATCCTGCTTGGATCCTCACCGGCTCTTTTAAAGGGATACAATCCGGCAGTATAGGGGAATTCCCCGGGAACATTTTCCTGTAAACACCAGCGAAGGATATCGCCCCAAGCCTTGTATTTAGGCATTGCCACTTTGGGGATCTGTGTATGGGACAAAGATTCGGTATGGGTTTCAATTTTTAATTCCTTATCCCGTACCTTAAATGAATAAACCGGCTCCTTGTATTTATTTATTTTCTCGTCCCAACCGGTAATTACTTCCCAGTTATAAGGATTGAGATCCATTTTTACCTTGTCAAATTCCTTCTTTAAAAGGCCGACAAAATCCTTGTTTTCTTCAGTAGTAGCTTCATTGAGCTGCTCCTCTTCAATACCAAATTTCGACAGGCTCAGCTCAATCTTTGTAACGGATTCCAAAGTCTTGAAGATTCCGTAAAGCTTTTGGGCAACCTCTACCTGAACAAGTGCATTTTCATCGTAACTTCGGTTGTTTTCAGCAATTTCAGACAGATAACGTATTCTTTTTGGCGGAATGATAAATATTTTTTCGCTCTTTTCGTCCTCGCTGTGAAAGGTGGAATTCAGGGAAGAATTCGTTTTTTCATGAACCTTGTCCATTATTTTTCTATAAAGCGTATTCATTCCCGGATCATTGAACTGGGAAGCTATAGTTCCGTAAACCGGAAGTGTTTCCAAATCTTCATGCCATAATCCGTGATTGCGCTGATATTGTTTCTTAACATCCCTCAAGGCATCCAAAGCACCACGTTTGTCAAATTTATTGATCGATACCAGATCGGCAAAATCGAGCATGTCTATTTTTTCCAATTGAGTGGCAGCACCAAACTCGGGTGTCATTACATATAACGATGCATCACAATGTTCAATGATCTCGGTATCTGATTGTCCAATTCCGGAGGTTTCCAAAATAATAAGATCATATTCTGCCGCCTTTAAAACCTCAACGGCTTCAGCGACATATTTAGACAGCGCAAGATTGGATTGGCGCGTAGCCAAAGACCGCATATAAACCCTTGGACTGTTGATGGAATTCATGCGGATCCTGTCTCCCAATAAAGCTCCCCCTGTTTTTCGTTTGGAGGGATCTACAGAGACAATCCCGATGGTTTTATCCGGGAAGTCTATTAAAAACCTTCTCACCAGTTCGTCTACCAGCGAAGATTTTCCGGAGCCACCGGTTCCGGTAATACCAAGTACCGGAGTCCCGTTTTTTGGAACCTCGATTTCACTGAAGCTTTCCTGAAACTCCTCATGCCTGTTTTCGGCCAAGGAGATCAAACGGGCGATTGTATTTACATCCTTCTGTTTTAGAAGTTTTTGTACGTCTTTTTTATTTTTTAAAGCTGGGGTGGGAGTATCCGCAGTTTTCACCAGATCGTTGATCATTCCCTGTAATCCCAATCCTCTTCCATCATCGGGGGAATAAATACGGGTGATGCCGTAATCCATCAATTCCTGGATCTCGTCCGGAAGAATTACACCGCCTCCGCCACCGAATATCTTAATATGCTCTGCTCCTTTTTCCTTCAACAAATCATACATATACTTAAAATACTCATTGTGTCCGCCCTGATAGGAAGTCATTGCAATGGCATTTGCATCTTCCTGAATTGCACAGTTTACCACTTCTTCCACGCTGCGGTCATGGCCTAAATGAATAACTTCCACTCCGGTAGACTGGATAATGCGGCGCATGATATTTATTGCGGCATCATGCCCGTCAAAAAGAGAGGCTGCGGTTACTATTCTAATTGTATTTTTGGGTTTATAAGGAGCTTGTATTTCCATTTCTTAAAATAAATTTTGTTGCGGCAATTTACGAATTTCGCAACGAACTTTACGAATATGAATAATTTTTACAAATTGCTCAAAAAAAAAAATACGCACGTGAATCCCGTAGGCGTAATTATAAATTGACAAGGTTCTTTTTTAGAAAGTTGTTGAAATACAAAATTGCAAATAAAGAACGTGGTGATTCTTTGGCATGATAGATGCTTGTTCCTTATTGATTATCAATATTTGATTGCTTTAATTTAACTGTCTACTTTTACCTATTTATGAATACTTTTGAAAAAAAATAAATCCCATGAAAAAAATACTTCTTTTAACCATTCTCCCCTTTTTTATGGGTTGTGCCGAATTACAGGATATTGCAAACCAGATGCCCAACGGCGGATACGGAATTACAAATACTGAAATATCAATGGGACTTCAACAAGCCCTGAATTTTGGAATAGATAAACAGGTTACTAAACTGATTGAAGAAGACGGTTTTTTTAATAATGAATTAGTGCGAATTAACCTTCCTCCGGAGTTGCAAAAAGTGGACAAAACTTTGCGGGATATTGGAATGAGCGCTCTTGCCGATGAAGGTTTGAAAGTTTTAAACCGCGCAGCAGAAGACGCCGTGAAAGAAGCTACCCCTATTTTCATCAATGCCGTTCAGAATATAACTTTTACCGATGCCCGGAATATTTTATTGGGAAACAATACTGCCGCCACTACTTATCTAAATCAGAAAACCGAAACTCAATTGTACTCGAGATTCAACCCTATTATTTCAAATTCATTGAACCGGGTAGGCGCCACAAAAGTTTGGACTAACATTATTGACAGGTACAACTCACTGCCACTTACCTCAAAAGTGAATCCCGATTTAACGGATTATGTGACCAACAAAGCCCTGGATGGAGTATTTACCATGATTGCGATTGAGGAACAACAAATTAGGACCAATCTTGCAGCGAGAACAACAACCTTGCTTCAAAGGGTTTTTGCATTGCAGGATTAACAATTTTAACGGGTCAGTTCAATACATTGGCATATTTTACATTTCCTTTAACCTCAGCTTAATACATTTTGATAAATGTAACTTTTACTTTTGCCGTCTAAAGTGAAGATGATGTTTGGAAATCTATTATATCGAAATGAAGAGGAACGCCTTAGACACGAATTTTCTAAATTGATGAGCCGTTCCTTTAAAATGGCTTTGGTAGATAAAGAGAAAAGCGACAGGCTTAATGCCCGGGCCAAAAAAATACTGAAACAGTTAAAAAAGAATGAATTAAAAGGAACCTGATAAAAGTTTCTGAAGTTTTTTGAAATAATCAAAGGCGGGGATCAATCTTGATCCATACCAACTGAAATATTCGCCATCTACAAGTTCTACACGAACATTACAAATTTGCCGCATTTCTTCAACATGCTTTTCTTTAAAGGGATATGGTTCTGAAGACAGCAAAATCAAATCCGGTTTTAATCTTTTCAATTCCTCCAGTTTAATTTCAGGATACCTGCTTTTGTTATTTTCAAATACATTTTCCCATCCGTTTAGTTTGAGCAGGGAATTAATAAAAGTGTCTCCACCTGCAACCATCCAAGGTTCCCTCCAGATAAAATAAGCGACTTTGCCAAGAACAACAGGGATTTCTTTTTCAAATTCCCTTTTCTCCTTCTGCAGTTTTAAATTTAATTGATTTGCTTGCTGAGAACGATCAAATAACTTCCCATACATTTCGATCAATATCAACACATCTTCAAAATCGATGATTTCGGACACATGCACCGGCGCGATTTTCTCCAGTTCCAGCACCATTTCTCGGGTATTCTCCTCCTTATTGCACAAAATAATATCCGGGTTTAGCGCCCGGATCTTGTCTAAATGGACCTTTTTTGTTCCCCCAACTACTGTTTTTGACTTTCTGAGGTACTTCGGATGAATGCAGAATTTGGTGATGCCTACAATGTTTTTTTCCAGCCCAAGGGAGACCAGCAATTCCGTTTGACTGGGAACCAAAGAAATTATGCGTTTTGGAACGTCTTTAATATTAAGTTCCCGCTGCAGTTGATCCTTGATCATATTGGTTCCGTTTAATAAAATTGTAGAAAAAAAATTATCATGTAAGGCCACCAGGTTTTGTGCAAAAGTCGCTAAGCATTTCTATCCATTGACCATACTGTCAGGTAATTAGGTCAATATACCTATGAACTTCAATAGTAAACACCGATATTTTTATTTGTAATTTCATCTTTGGGAATCCCTTTTTCCATGAGGGTATATTTTTGAACATCCCGAATTCATCTAAATATTTAAAGCTCTTCCGCCTCAAATAGGGCTAGTTGCTCTGCCATTTCCCGTTGCATAACTTCGGCTTTGGCGGCGGCAATTTCGGCGAAATTTGAAGTTTCGGAGGCATAAATAATGGCTCGTGAAGAATTCACCAACAGTCCCACATCTTTAGTCATTCCATATTTGCAAACTTCTTCAAGGCTTCCACCTTGAGCGCCAACCCCGGGCACCAATAAAAAACTATCCGGAATTATCTTTCGGATTTCAGTGAGATATTCAGCTTTGGTGGCCCCTACTACATACATCAGTCTACCTGAATTCTCCCAGGATCTCGATTTTCTCAAAACCGCTTTATACAATTCGGTATTGTCTGTTCTTAGGGTTTGAAAATCAAAAGCTCCTTCGTTGGAAGTGAGCGCTAAAAGAATGGCATGTTTATCCGGGAAATCCAGAAATGGCTCCACGGAATCTTTACCCATATAAGGTGCAACCGTTACTGAATCAAAACCCATTTCCTGAAAAAAGGCTTTCGCGTACCTCGCCGAGGTATTCCCAATATCGCCACGTTTTGCATCGGCAATGGTGAAAATTTCGGGATGATTTTCGTTCAAATAATCGATGGTTTTTTTGAGGGATTTCCAGCCTTTGAGTCCGTAAGCTTCATAAAAGGCAGTATTTGGTTTGTATGCCACCGCGAATTTGTGGGTGGCATCAATAATGGCTTTATTAAAGCTGAAGATCGGATCTTCTTCGGAAAGCAGATACGTTGGGATTTTTTCCAGATCGGTGTCCAAACCTATACTTAAAAAGGATTTTTTTTTCCGTATTTGTTCAATGAGGTCCTGAGTGGTCATAAAATTAAGTTTAAGGTAAAGATAAGACAGAAAGGAAATATATAAAAAATTCCCGCTGGTTGCGGGAATTTTTAAAACCGTTCAATTAAAAAACATCGCTGTTTTCCTTGAGTTTTTCGGTGTTTTCCACCAGTCGCAATTCATCAATAATTTTTTGGATATCGCCGTTTATAATATTTCCAAGATCATAAAGGGTAAGATTGATACGGTGATCTGTAACCCGGCCCTGGGAATAATTGTAAGTCCTGATCTTTGCGCTACGGTCTCCACTGGAAACCATAGTATTTCTTTTTGCAGAATCGGCTTCCAGTTTTTTGGCCAACTCCATATCGTACAAACGTGATCGCAATACTTTAAAGGCTTTTTCCTTATTTTTATGCTGGGATTTTTGATCCTGACACTGGGCAACCAATCCGGAAGGAATGTGAGTCAAGCGAACCGCAGAATAGGTTGTATTCACAGATTGTCCACCAGGACCCGAGGAACAGAAATAATCAATTCGAACCTCTTTTGGATTTATTTCCACATCAAACTCTTCGGCTTCGGGCAATACCATAACTGTTGCGGCAGAGGTATGCACGCGTCCCTGAGTTTCGGTTTGTGGCACACGTTGTACACGATGTACACCCGCTTCAAATTTTAAAGTCCCATAAACATCCTCTCCGGTAATTTCAAATATCATCTCCTTAAATCCACCACTTGTACCTTCATTAAAATCGACAATTTCGGCCTTCCAGCCTTTGCTATCAACATATTTTGTGTACATCTTATAAAGGTCGCCCGCAAAAATACTGGCTTCATCCCCACCTGTACCGGCACGAATCTCCATCACCACATTTTTCGAGTCTTCGGGATCCTTGGGAACCAACATCATCCTTATTTCCTCTTCCAGCTTCGGAATTTCTTTCTTCGCCTCCTCCATTTGAAGTTTGGCCATTTCGGTCATTTCAGGATCACTGCCATCAGAAATAATTTCTTCAGACTCCTTTATATCGTTGACAAGTTCCATGTATTTTTCGCGCACATCCATCAGTGCCCTCAAATCCTTGTATTCTTTGTTTAATTCTATGTAACGTTTTTGATCTGAAATTACTCCCGGCTGAATGATCAAATCATTCACCTCATCAAAGCGTTGCTTCACTATGTTCAACTTCTCAATCATAAATTTTTAGATGATTTTCCAGTGCAAATTTACGATAATTTCATCGATTTATTCGAATCGGATTTACGCGCTTAATAGAAATAATATGTTATAAAGTTAGTGTTCGCTAAATTGGCGTTTTTATTTAAAAAGTGTTATACCCAAAAATAGCCACTAATGCACTAATATTTTCTTGTTCTGGCCCTATTTGCAAACAAATATTTTTCCTCTCCTTCCTCTATTTTCTCTTCTCTTTTTTCTCTTCGTACTTCCCATTTATAACTTTTTTCAGTCTTTTCTCTTTTTAGGTTACAGGTTTCTCGCAACAAAGGGTTTTATTTTCTATACCGTTTGCCGTTTTTGACTTAGACCCTTCGTTCCTTTTTAGGGGTTTGCCCCGTTTTCCCAGGACCCCAAAGGGAGAAGGAGGTTTGTTCTTGGTTCAACCCAAAACCAAAATTATCTATTTTCTTTTGTCTTGTTTCTTGTCTCTTGTTTCTTAAATCGTTTTCTCTTCTCTATTTTCTCTTTTCTTTTTTCTAATAGGCAGTTTGCCACTGGAATTCGTATTTTTGCAAAAACAAAAACAACCATGAATTCTAAATTAATTGCTCCCTCGGTACTGGCCGCCGATTTTGGTAACCTACAGCGAGACATAGAAATGATCAATAAAAGTGAAGCCGATTGGTTTCACATAGATATCATGGACGGGGTTTTTGTACCGAACATCTCTTACGGCATGCCGGTTTTAAAGGCTATTGCAAAACACGCAAAAAAAACCATCGATGTGCATTTGATGATCATTGATCCGGATCGTTATATTAAAGAATTTGCAGAATTGGGTTCCAATATTTTAACCGTTCACTATGAAGCCTGCACACATTTACACAGGACAATTCAGGCCATTAAAGCCGAAGGAATGAAAGCCGGAGTGGCCATCAATCCGCATACAAATGTAGATTTATTGAAAGATGTGATCAAAGATCTCGACTTGGTTTTGGTGATGAGCGTAAACCCAGGTTTTGGTGGCCAAAGCTTTATTGAAAATACCTACAATAAAGTTCATCAGTTAAAAGAAATGATCGTAAACCACAGCTCATCCGCTTTAATTGAGGTAGATGGCGGGGTAACCGATAAAAACGCGGCAAAACTCGTGAAAGCCGGCGCCGATGTTTTGGTGGCAGGGAGTTACGTTTTTAAAGCTAAAGATCAATTAGAAACAATTAAAGGACTCAAAAAAATTGCAAACTCATAATCTCGAATACGATCTTATAATAATTGGTGGCGGCCCTATTGGAATTGCATGCGCCCTGGAAGCCGAAAAAAGCAGCTTGTCTTATCTTATTTTGGAAAAAGGCTGCATGGTAAATTCGCTTTACCACTACCCTTCCAATATGACATTTTTCTCGACTTCAGATAAACTGGAATTGGATAACATTCCTTTTATCAGCAATAATCCGAAACCAAGAAAAGCAGAAGCCCTGGAATATTATCGTAGGA
>Ga0307487_1002135_pt1 | contig 13021 bp, 10 predicted proteins | sample CBIW12metaG_FD_203665 | JGI IMG/M metagenome (GOLD analysis project Ga0307487, IMG submission 203665) | Sea-ice brine microbial communities from Beaufort Sea near Barrow, Alaska, United States - CBIW 1.2 | ecosystem: Environmental > Aquatic > Marine > Coastal | place: USA: Alaska | collected... | reverse complement strand
TTACACTTTTAAATCTTCTTTCAGGAGTAATTGGAATAATATGGGTGATCAACGGAAACATTCTTTCCGGAGCCTACTTTATTATTATAGCAGCAATCTTTGACTTTTTTGATGGCTTTGCTGCCAGAATTCTCAACGTGCAAAGCGAAATAGGTAAACAGCTCGATTCTCTGGCAGATTTAGTTTCGTTTGGTGTGTTGCCTGGAATGGTGCTTTTTCAACTATGTAGCGTCAATTCCACCATTGAATGGCTCCCCTACTTCACTTTGATTGTTCCTTTACTTTCGGCAGTTAGATTGGCAAAGTTCAACCTGGACACAAGACAAAGCGATCAATTCATAGGATTACCTACTCCTGCCAACTCTCTATTATTAAGCACTTTGCCTTTTTTTGCCATAAAATGGCCTACGATTGGAACATGGTTGACATCTCCATTTGTCCTCATTCTAATAGCTTGGGTTTTCTCAATCTTACTTCTTACAGAAATTCCGCTCATTGCATTAAAATTCAAATCTTTTGACTTCTCTCAGAACATTTATAGATATGCACTCTTACTGATTGGACTGCTATTGATTCTAAGTTTTGGATTTGCCGGCATCCCGCTTGCTATTTTGACTTATATAGGACTGTCGATAATTCAAAATTCCTTAGATAAAGAATGAGAAGGTGCATAATCTCCTATTCTTATTTTTTTATCATGAGTCTCATTCTGTCCACCTCACTTTTTGCGCAGCAGGATTATTATAAATTCAGTATTTTAAACGAAGGAGTATATAAAATTACTGCAGAACAAGCCAAAAAACTCGGATTTCAAAATTTGGCAGAGGTGACGGTATTTGGTTTTCCCGGAATGCTTCCCCAAAAATTAGATAGTGTCAATCTCAACTTGCAGGAAATAGCGAGTCATCAGAAAGACAATGAGTTGTTTTTTTATTTGAAAAGTGCCAATACATCAAACCTCAACGAAAAAGGAGACATTGAATTTCACCCCAATTTATACTCAGATTCTTTGAGTTATATTCTTGGGGAAAAAATCAATCCACTCCGCATCAAGACCATTAATTCTACCTCAACTGACTCTGAGCAAAGTATTCTTTATCAATGGACTTGGTTAAAAGAGAATGAAATCAATCTAATCAATTCAGGCAGAAAGTGGTATTCCAAATCAATTGGTACTGGAGTCACGAGAGGATATTCCTTTCCTTTAAAAACCAAAAATGACGGTTCATGGAAACTGATTGCCAGCGTAATGGCTCAATCCAACAGCAGTTCCAATATTACTCTTGCTGTGGACGATCAAGTGGTATTCAAAGCGTCGTTGGATCCTATTCCGTCTACCACCTATGGTGTGAAAGGAAAGGAGCTATTGATCAACGAGAGTTTTTTCCCTAAAAACGGATCAGTAGGAAGATTCAAAATATCTTTTGACTCGGGAGATCCCAGTGCTGCTGGATATTTGGAATATGTCGGGATAGCCACCCCTTATTCCAGCCATGAACTTGAAGTAGGAGTATATCACTCCACTCATTTAAGCACATCACTTATTCCAGCTTCCGGTCTTTATGTATGGAATATTGATGACTTTTTCACCCCAATCAATTATAATTTCACTCAAGGACTAACTGCCCAAGGTCAGCTGTTTGTCGTATTTAATCCAGCGAAGGTCAATGAGATCGTCAACTTAAAACCTCTCAACTTTAGCATTAGATCTTCCACTTCTTGGCCTTCATTATTGATTATCAGTCCAAAGGCATTTTCATTTTCAGCAGAAAAATTGAGAATGCACAAACTGGGAATGGGAATCTTTGCAGAAGTGGCTTACATAGAAGATCTCTATGATGTATTCGGCTATGGCAATAAAGATCTTAATGCACTTCGGAATTTCCTGGCTTGGCAATTTCATAGCGGAAAATCACTCAAAAACGTACTCCTCTTAGGAAAAGGGACCTTTGATTATAGAGGAATTCTTGGCGGTAGACCCAACTTAGTCCCTATTTATACGAGTAGAAATAGCCTAGATCCACTGGCTTCATTCAGTTCAGATGATTACTTGGGCTTACTTGAATATGGCCAGGGTGAATGGTTTGAAAACAAGGAAGGCGACGAAAATATCCAAATAGGAGTAGGTCGGCTTCCAGTAATCAATAAAAAGGAAGCCTCTTTGGTCATAGACAAAATAGTAGCTTATGAGAGCAATTCAGCTTCTGGACAATGGAAACGAACGGTTACATTGGTGGCAGACGATGGAGATAGCAACCTGCATTTGCGCGACTCCGAACTTCAATCAGAATATCTGACCAAAAACCATCCATCTTACTATCAGAGAAAATTATACCTTGATAGATATGAACAGGAAAAGTCAGGTGACGGGCAGGTATCTCCCCAAGCCAAACATGCGTTGGAAGATATACTTGATAAAGGCACTTTAGTACTAAACTATGTGGGACATGGAAATGAAACCACATTGACTGCAGAGGCTATCTTTACTGTATCTGATATTGAAAACTGGGCAGATCAAGATCATTTGGCCCTCTGGGTTACTGCTACCTGTGAATTTGGCAGACACGATAGTCCATTTATTCGATCTGCTGCCGAAGAATTGTTGACCACTCCCAATAAAGGAGCTATAGGTTTGCTAAGCACAGGAAGGCCAGTATTCAGCAGTGCTAATTTTTCACTAAATGAGGCGTTTATACAGGAAGTTTTTAAGCTTTCCGGAGGTCAATCTCAAGACTTGGGATCTATCTTTAAAAACACGAAAAATAAAAGTCAAAAAGGGGTTTTAAACAGAAACTTTAGTCTGATTGGGGATCCAAGTATGTATCTCAATATACCGGAATTCAACGTCATTTTCACTTCTATTACAGACCCTAGTACGCATGAAAAAATAGATACACTAATAAGTTTGGCAGAAATTGCGTTTGAAGCCAAAATCACGAATTCCACCTCTGGACAATTAGCAACTAGTTTTGATGGATTATATACCTTAGAAATAATGGATAGGTCTGGGATGGATAGCACATTAGGAGATGAAAGCAGGGTTATAAAATTTGTGGAAGAAAGAACAATTCTCTTTAAGGGAAGTGGGAAGGTCTCCTCCGGAATAATTAAAGGAAATTTTGTACTTCCAGTCAGTCCTGATTTTAAAAACAGGTCGGTTAGCATGCGCATAAGTGCGGTAGGAACTGAAAATAAGTGGGATGCTGCTGGCTACAGAAGTATGTTTACCAAAGAAATCATAGATAATGACCTAATAGATGAAGAAGGTCCAACTATAGAAGCGGAGTTTAATGGACAGAAGTCTCTTTTGGTATTTCCAACATCTACTATCAACTTACTGGCTACATTATCAGATCAAAGTGGAATCAACCTATCAGACTATGATCCCGATAAGAGTCTCTCCATCCAAATCAATGACAACCCGCCAATCATGGTGAATTCTGAATTTGTTGCAACTAACGATTCTTACAAATCAGGTAATTTACTTTACGTGTTGGAAAATCTCAAAGAAGGGGATAATTTAGTCACTATTCACGCATATGACAATTTAGGAAATAAGAGCATTTTAGAAAAAAAAATATGGATAAAAGGAAGTGATAGATTGCAAATCCTTTCCTATAAAACCTATCCAAATCCAGCAAGTACCAGAAGCAGTTTTGAAGTTGAACATAATCAACCTGGAAAAAACTTAGCGCTCACATTAATAGTTTATCAGACGGATGGAAAAATACTATTTGAGTACAGAGAACGTTTAGTGAAAGCAGAATCTAGGATAAAAGTTTTGACTTGGCATTTTTTGCAAAGCCAAACCAAATATCCAGCAAAAGGAACTTATATTTACAAATTGACGCTTCAAGCAGAGGACACCAATTCAACTGCATCTGTCAGCGGACAAATCGTTATTCAATGAAGAAAATGGCCTTAAATTATAGGAAAAACGTCCTTATTTTTATTTTAACCTTGGCTACTTTATCTGTATATGCTCAGAATAGTGTGATTATCTCTGGACAGGATCCAAATCGAAGAGTGATTACTACTGCTGTGCCTTTCCTCAATTTCGCCCCTGACTCCAGACACTCCGGCATGGGCGACGTAGGAGTAGCAAACAGTCCAGACGCAAATTCAGCGCATTGGAATGCTGGTCAATTGGCATTTTTGGAAGATAAAATGGGATTTTCACTTTCCTACTCCCCGTGGCTTGGCAAGCTAGTGAACGACATGTCTTTGAGCTATCTCACGGGATATTTCAAAATTGATGATGTTTCCACTTTCGGATTTGATCTTCGGTACTTCAACATGGGTGATATTCAACTAACTGACGGCGTCGGAAACCCATTGGGTGAATTTAATCCTAGAGATATCGCTATTGGGGGCACCTATTCCAGAAAACTATCCCAGTATTTAGGACTTGGCATTTCTGCTCGTTTTATAAATTCTAATCTTTCCGGAAATTTATCTTCCGCAGGAGGAAGCGATGCCAGAGCTGGAATAAGTGTAGGAACAGATATTGGATTATTTTACTCCAAACCTATTTTTGCAGGCGCCAAAGATGCAAATTTCGCTTGGGGAATAAACATCTCGAACATAGGCCCTAAGATCACTTACAATTCTGCTGATGACCTTGATTATATCCCTACCAATTTCAAAATAGGCACCGCCTACTCCATCGATCTTGATCCTCTTAACAAGCTTACCTTTGCATTGGATTTAAATAAATTGATGGTGCCTACTCCCCCGGTTTATGCCACTAATGAAGATGGTACGTTGGAAGAGGATATCAATGGAAATCTTATCATTGAAGCAGGAAAAGACCCCAATCGTCCACTGATTTCAGGAATGTTTAGTTCCTTTGCAGATGCTCCTGGAGGATTTAAAGAAGAACTTCAAGAAATGATGATTTCATTCGGGGCGGAATATAGTTATGATAATAAATTCGCTGTGCGTACAGGCTATTTTTACGAAAATAAAAACAAGGGTGGTAGGAAATATTTTACCCTTGGAGTTGGATTTGACCTTAAACAACTAGGTTTTGATTTTTCTTATCTTGTGCCTCAAAAGCAAAACAATCCTTTAGCAGAAACTCTTCGTTTCACCTTACTTTACAACATTCCAAACTGAAAATGACGCTCGATAGGTCAAAAGCTCCTGAATATAAAGTTCCGGAAGATTTTGAACTTACGCCTCCATACGAAAGGATTCTTTCGAATGGAGCTAAGTTCTTTTTTATCCCAACTCCAGGGTTAGATGCTTTCAAGATAGAGATACTCGGCAAGGGCAATCGATCTTCCCTTCCCCTTGAACAGACGTTAGTTCCCTCCTTCACAATGCAGCTTTTGCAAGAAGGAACGACCGATATGACTGGAGAAGAAATTGCTGATTTCTTTGATTTTTATGCTTCTGAAGCCCACCCCATATTAACTTATGGCCATGAAGGAATTGGCTTACTAAGTACCAAAAAGCATTTTTTAACAGTATTGCCAGTATTTTCATCGCTGTTCACAGAAGCTGTATTTCCTGAAGAAATATTGGTAAAACGTAAATCTCAGCGAAAACTAAGCATCAAACTAGAAAAAGAAAAGACTGCCTCTAGAGCTAGTCAACTATTTCGAACTTGTCTATTTGGAGATTCTCATCCTTATGGTGTTCAAGTAGAAGAAAGTCATGTAGAAACTATCACTGGTGAGTTGATTCGTTTCTATTATGAGAATATGCTTTGGCAAAATATAGAGATTTTCGTCACTGCGGATTTCAGTCAATCAGAACTTGACGAGTTGCAAATACAATTGGGTTTACTCCCAAACAGAATCGCATCTGAGGCTGTATTGCTTCCTAATTATCACTCTTTGGATAGGATGGTAGAAGCCAAGCCAAATGCGGTACAAAGTAGCATAAATATAGGACGTCTTTCCATTCCTAAAAATCATCCGGATTTTATTGGACTTAGTGTTTTCAACACTATTTTGGGTGGTTATTTCGGTTCCAGATTGATTAAAAATATTAGGGAAGACAAAGGTCACACCTATGGTATTTATTCTTCTATGGCTGAGATCGGAGACTCAAGTTATTGGGTGGTATCGGCGGATGTTCAGAAAGAATTTTGCGAAGAAGTCCTCAAAGAAATCTACTACGAAATAGCACTTTTAGCCTCTACTGGTATTGATGACGACGAATTGGAAGTGGTGCGAAACTACATGATAGGTCAAATGCTAAAGCAGTTTAGCTCTTCCTTTGATTTAATGGACAAATACCGAGCTGTCCATGATTCTAACATGGATTTTGACTATTATACTAGAAAGTTAAATTTCCTAAAGACGTTTACAAGTCAAGATATTTTGGAAATTGGACAAAAATACTTTACTACCAATGAGTTTGTTGAGGTGGTAGTGGGTTAAGTTATTTTAGCATAAAGCCAAGATAAGTCTAGACGAAACTTTGCCCAAAGTTTATAAATTCGAAATTTAAAATTGGCTAATCCTATTGAGTTACCAAGTCTAATAAACCCATCAGAAATATCAAAATTTGCGGACCATAGGGCATGTTTTAGCTCAAATCCTATTCTTTCTTTCAATGCTTCATTTTCAGAATGAGATATATTCATTTCTTTAATTTTCCAGCAAACCTTCAACGTACTAGCTAGCATATTGGATTGATATCGACGGTATTGAGATGCCGAAAGTGAATTAGAATGCAAATGTTTGGATACTCCAATATGATCAGAAAACAATACCTTAAACTTTCTGGCCAGTCTAAGTTGCACATCAAAATCCTCATAAGTTAAGCTCTCGTCATACCCTCCAATTGCTTTTAAACTGCAGGTTCTGAACATCACACTTGGCGAGCAAATGTAACATCTACTTATAAGTTTTTCATATAGGTCACCTTCAATAACTTTGTGCATCAAGACCCCTACTTCATTTCTTTCATAAAAGCCATGTACTTTCCCATCTAAATGAACAATTTTTGCATCTGAAAACACAAAAGATGCGTCTGGGTAGGTATTGATTCTCCGTACAGATTTGGAAATATGGCTTTGCAAAAGATAATCATCACCGGACAAATCAATCACAAAATCAGTATCCACCTCTTCTAGGAGCTCATTGAAGAGTGAGCAATAGGGAATTTGTTCTATTTTAAAAACTGTCTTTATTGGAATGCCGGATTTTTGAGATTCTGTCCATTTTTTAATGAGCTCAACGGTGTTATCACTACTCCCATTATCTACCACAACTAGATTTACATGGAGATAATCTTGGACTCTCACACTTTGCAACGAATGCACTATCCACTTTGAATGATTGTATGCGATGCAAAGGACAGTGACAGTGTGGCTAGAATTCATGCTACAACTCTTTCGTCCAAACTATCTTATTGGAACTGTCATTTGAAAACTTAGATTTGAAAAATATCAAATTATGGTTGGCCCCAGACTCCAAGTCAGATGATCCAAGATCTATGAAGTCCACACTAAGTTTTGCCGCCAATTTGAATAATTCTCCGACTATGAGTTCACCACCATGAGAGATATTAAATTGTGGATTGATAGCTGACATTGCATAATATAGTGAGGTAGAAGTAAGTCTAACTGCCAATGCTAGCCCAACAATTTCATTGTCGTTTTGAAGATTAATCAAAAAATACCGTTCTGGAAACAGCGAAACCTGGTGAATCAGGAGATTTTCATCTACGGCGACTAGATATCCCCTTTTCTCATTCCATTTTCTGATTTGTTTCAAGAACTCAAAATTACCTATAGAATGATGCGTGGTGGTTAGACCAGCTTTCTTTCGTTTACGAATAGACTCTGCTCCTATTTTATCTACAAGTTTCTTTATTTTCTTTTTCCCGATGTAAAACTGGTGAAAGAGGACTTTACATTGAGTGAATCCATTTTTAAAAAATAGGTAATTGATCAAATTGGACTGATTCACATAAGGCTTAGGGGCTTGAGTGATAGAAACAAAGCTAATTTTACGCTCTTTCAATTCCCCTACTATTGTCAAAATAAAATCTTCCAGTGCTGCTGAACCAATCTTCTCATCGCACCAAATTCCTCCGAATGGAGCTTTAGGTAAAGATATTGCCTCATTATTGGAAATAGAAAATGTGATAGAAGCCTTGATTTTATTATTTTTCTCTAAAATAAAATCTACAATCTCGCCCTCACCACTCTGCAATTGAGCTAGAAAATAGTCGTGCTTGTCATCTCGAGAGGAAGCCTCTCTGAATTTATACAGTCCATTCACCTTTTTCCCTGAGGGATTTAAAATAACCATAATCTCTAATGTAATCTTCCTCAGAAAATGCTCTATCTGACATTCCCAACAAAACAGCTCCTGACAGGAAGCTTACTTTGACCCAATTCAAAGGTGGAATAAATAATCCTTGATCGTTCCTTTCCAGCTTGAAATTGGCAACCTTACCATTAATGCCGACTATCTCAACTTCCACCTTTGCCGCAACTGCGACAAGAACCTGCGACTCTTCCCAATGAGCATGATTTCCTCGGGTCTCTCCATCTGCAACTTCTGAGATCCAAAAACATCGCTGGATTCCCTCGGGAAAAAGTGTCAGATTTTCCCAAAAACTTAACTTACCTGAATCACTGGTATTACCTGGTAAAGAAATAATATAAGCCGGGTTACACGGAGATAAGTTTGTCATTAAGGCAATTTCGGTTGTCTAAATTAAGATTTAAAGTAATGTAGAACTGTTAAGATTTGGTTAAGTTTTCAATTTACCATTCATAAATCAATAACTCAGATGTCCGACACCAGTTTTGAAACACCTTTTGAAGATACTTTTAAAACTATTGCCAAACTAAGTGAAGGTTTATATAAGGATAGAAGCAGTAAGTTTCTGTATTTCTCATTTCCAGTCAAGAATGAAGAGGAAATAAAAGAGATCCAGGCTATGCTTCGAAAGAAATATTACGATGCCAAGCATCATTGCTTCGCGTGGGCGCTAGGTAAAGATGCGGAACACTTCAGAGCGAATGATGATGGAGAACCTAATCATTCTGCCGGCGACCCTATATTGGGTCAGATCCGTTCTAATGAGTTGACTAATATCTTGATTGTAGTCGTTAGATATTTCGGGGGGACAAAGTTGGGAATGAGCGGATTAATTCAAGCCTATAAAACTTCCGCAGCTCTTGCAATTGCAGAAAACGAGATTATAGAAGAGCAGGTGAAAGTTTCGGTATCAGTGAATTTTCCTTATCCTGTCATGAACGAAGTAATGAGCTTAGTCAAAATGCATGATCTACAGATAGTCGCTCAAGAAATGAATTTAGACTGCCAAATTACTCTTAATTTCAGAGCTGGGCTGGAAGATGCAATCTTGTCAGCTTTGAGCGCTATACAAGGTTTGACTTTACTTACTGATTGAAAAGAGTATCCAAAAAACCTTCGGACTTAAGTTTCTTGAAAATCTCCAAACAGGACCAAGCGTCCGTAGCGGCATAGCGCTGCTGCTTTTGGGTGAGTGTATCTGCTTCCCAATTAGAAACTTGCTCTGACTTTGAAATTCTCATATTTAAAACCATCGCACACAGATTTCTAACTCCTACATTTTCAAAACCAACTCTTTTTAATTCCTCATTCAAATCAAAAAACGAATTAGCATGAAATGAATCAGTCAATTTTGCAAGACCTTTGATGTCATCTCTCACAGCCGCCCCTACTTTGACGATATTTTCTTTTTCGAGAACATTCCGGATCGAATCAGGAAAGCCGATGATATTTAGTCGAAATAAAAATGCTTGCGTGGGAGTGGATAATTGAAGTAGAGAAACTTGATTAACCACGCCTTTTTTGAAAGCAGGTTTAGTTTCCGTATCAAATCCCAACGTTCGCTGTTGAATTAGAAAATCAGCAATTTCTTCAACATCATCGATCTTATCTACCAAAAACATTTCTCCTTCAAATTGTCCGAGGGACAATAGATTTATCTCTTCTTTTGTAATTTTTAATGGAATCATTCCTCTTTTTCTTCTTCTAATTCTTGTGGATCGTAATAGGCTATCCCAATCTTAAAATAACCATATAAAATTGTCATAAATGGGCTTATGATATTAAAAAAGCAGTAGGGTGCATATGTAAGCGTAGCTACTCCCAGCACCGACGCCTGAGTGGCTCCACAGGTATTCCATGGAACGAGAACTGAGGTGACTGTCCCCGAATCTTCTAATGTTCTGCTCAGGTTTTCGGGTTTCAATCCTCGCTTTCTATACACATCCGCATACATTCTGCCTGGTACTAAAATTGCCAAATATTGATCCGAAGTGGTAATGTTGAAAAAGACGCATGTGGCAACAGTAGATGCAATCAGCGAACCAACGCTGTGAACCTTGCTAATCACAGCCTCAGCTAACACTTTTAGCATTCCACTCTCTTCCATAATCCCACCAAATACCATCGCTGCGATAATCAGCCAGATCGTATTCATCATTCCTCCCATTCCACGGGTAATCAGCAATTCATTCACAACATCATTTGTGGTGACAATGTTAATTTCGCCATACAAAGACATCATCACGGCTTTGAAACTTTGATAAAGATACGATGCATTTTCAGCAGCTATTAGCCTAATGATCTGTGGTTGAAATATAACTGCAAATACTCCTCCCAACAAAGCACCTGTTAATAATGCCGGAATAGCAGGTACTTTTTTAACGATCAGAACCAAGACCACAGCTGGCACAATAAATAACCAACCATTGATATTGAACTGCTCTAAAATCACATCGGAGATAGCTTCCACATCACCTACCGATCCAGTGGATTCATAATTTAATCCAAGAACCAAAAATATGATCAAGGTGATACTAATTGAAGGAATAGTCGTTTTGGCCATGTACTTTATATGAGTAAACAAATCAGTTCCAGCCATTGCCGGGGCTAAATTAGTAGTATCCGAAAGTGGCGACATCTTATCACCGAAATAGGCTCCTGAGATAATGGCGCCCGCGATAATACCTTCCTCAAAGCCCAGAGCTCTCCCTATACCTAATAAGGCAACTCCGACGGTGGCTACTGTGGTCCAACTACTTCCTGTAGCCACTGACACAATTCCACTCACCACACACGCTGCTACTAAAAAAATGGCAGGACTTAAAATCTGTAATCCATAATATATCATCGCTGGCACTATGCCACTCAGCAACCATGTACCTGCCAATGCGCCTATCAAAAACAAGATCAAAATACTTGACATAGCCGCACTTATACTTTTTATAGCACCATCTTGTAAGGTATCCCAAGTAAATCCTAAACGAAAAATAGCCACAAGTGATGCGACTAAAGCTGATAAAATTAAGACGATTTGATTCGATCCAGATAAGCCATCGGTGCCAAAAACCTGAATGTTTAAGACTAAAAGAACGATCAGAAAAACTAGAGGGATAAGCGCATCAAAAACTGTGGGTATTCGGGTCGTTCCTTGCATTTAATCAGATTTGGTGATTTTAAAGCCTGAATCTAAACAAAAATTATTAATTACGATTAGCTCAATCTTCCTATCTATACGATTGGCTCTACTGGTTTAAAGGCTTTGCACTACAGTTCTAACTTCAAGTAGACTTAGTAAGTTAAGGGTAATGTTGTTGATGCCTGAAAATCCTTTTGGCGCCCTATAAAATTCATAAAAAACTACTGAATATTAAATGGACCTCTTTGATTTAAACTTCAAATAATTCGTTTTGTGTATATCCTCTTTCTGCCAGTAAAGAGGCAAATGCATTAAAAGATTTGGTAAACTCAGAGATTGACGCAATTTCCGTCTTCCGTCACTAGTGTTGAGCTTGCCGAAGCATCGGTCTTCCAACCCATCAACCAAAGAAACTACAGTTACTGGCATAATTGCGATAAATCTAAAAATTAAATATGTGTATCCGCTTTTCTGCCAGTAAGGAGGCAAATGAAACACAGGATATGGTAAACTTAAGAATTGAGGCTGCTTCGGTCTCCTGTAATCGGTCTTAAAACGAGATAAGCGAAGGATCTAAGGTAACTGGCACCATTGCGGATAATCAGAAAATTAAATCTTTTTACTACCACACATTAAAATTTTGAGACGAAAATAAAGGAAGTTTTAGTACTTTAAAGAAGTAATAATCCAATATACCGTGAGAAACATCAATAGCTTATTTGAAGAGTATGGTGCGAGTCATCTCAACCCTACCAACAAGATGATCCACTGGTTTTGTGTACCAGCAATTTTTTTCAGTATTGTGGGACTGATTTTTTCACTACCTAACGGCCCGTTACCTGAACTCCTTCCATTTCTTGGAAATTTCGCAAATTGGGCGACCATTATGATACTAATTGTACTTGTTTATTACCTGCTATTATCTTTCCCTCTCACTTTGGGAATGCTTTTGTTCTCCTCTTTATGCTTATCGTTAGCCAATTTCATAACGCTGGTTTATCCCGGAAAGCTGTGGATTATAAGTTTAACCATATTTGCGATTTCTTGGGCTCTCCAGTTTTATGGACATAAAATAGAAGGTGAAAAACCTACGTTTTTGAGGGATCTGCAGTTTTTACTTGTAGGACCGGCTTGGTTAATGCACTTTCTGTACAAAAAATGGGGGTTCTCTTATTGAGATTCCCCATTTTTGTATTAAAAGTGAACATAATTGTATAGCTAATAGAACCCTCTCCTTAGACGGTAAAATTTCTTTAAAATAGACGTTACATCTAGTAATTTAATGTGCATTCACAACACCTAAATCCTGCTCAATACTAGTGGTTTTTTTATTCTATGATCGAATCGAAAGGGATAATTATCTGTTTTTTGAATATTTCCTCCAGCCTACTCAGTGAGTGCTGATTTTGAAGAGTAAAAACACTCTCTAAAATTGATTTCTTTTCTCTGCTAGTCAATCTCCAATTGAGAGAAGCCCTCTTCATGATCTCTTGACTTCCGGATAACTCTTCGATTTGTACTTTTTCAGGAGCATATTCAAATTCTATCCTTTCCAAATCAAACGGCATAGATTCAGCCATATAATTGAATAATA
>Ga0307487_1002134_pt1 | contig 13027 bp, 10 predicted proteins | sample CBIW12metaG_FD_203665 | JGI IMG/M metagenome (GOLD analysis project Ga0307487, IMG submission 203665) | Sea-ice brine microbial communities from Beaufort Sea near Barrow, Alaska, United States - CBIW 1.2 | ecosystem: Environmental > Aquatic > Marine > Coastal | place: USA: Alaska | collected... | reverse complement strand
GTGGCGGGCGCCCCGGCTGGTGGGGGAACGGCGGGCAGGTCAGGACTTGTGCTCGACCACCTCGCCGTATTTCTCTTCAAGCTCACGTACGCGAGCCTCGAGCTTGCTGATCTTCAGTACGCGGCGGTCGGGAACCATGATGAGCGGCAGCTCCTCGAGCTTGCCCTTGACCCGCTCGGGCTCGAGTCCGCCCCAGTGCGTGGCCAGGAGTTCCTCGTCGTTGTCCTGGCCCCACGAGCCGAAGTACAACAGGTCCGCCGGCGGCTCCTCCTTCACGAATTCCTTGACGAATTCCCTGTAGGGGGTGCCGCGGTTGATGCGGTCCTGGCGCATTTGTGCCCGGAGCTCGATCGTCGCCTGCTCGTGCACAACGTAGGTCCCGGGCTCCCAGACGACGCCGTACATCGTGGAGGCGGTGTGGGCCGAAATTCGGTCGAGCTCGAGGTCGGTGACCACGAGTTCCGGGTCGCGCTCGAGCACGTCGCCGTAGCCTCCACCGGCGCCCTGGGCGATCATGTACAGCTCGCCTTCCTTGGCCACGTCGAACTGCAGCCCCATGTGGGCGGACTGGTAATCGCCACCCTCGAAGGGCTGCTCGTTCATCACACGTTCCATCGACAGGTCGAACTGCGACGGATCCTTCTCGATGATGTCGTAGATGTTGATGTCCTTGACCATGGCGAGCGGGTACACGGGGCAGCCATAGCCACCGAACATTCCGGGGACCGACGAGAACTTCGACCCGCTGGTCACCGTCATGAACCCCCAGCTCGGAGTGCCGCGCGAAGCCACGATCATTTCGTAGCCCATTCCGCCGCGGTACTTGCCGAAGCCCTGGTTGTCTCTCACCATGCGCTTGCTCACCAGCTGCAGGAACGGAACTTCCTCTTCCATGACCTCCTGCTCGCCGATGTCGGCCATGGCGCAGAACAGCGGCGCCACGGCGTCTTCACCGTCGCGGAACGCTTTCGCGCCGCCACCCATGCCATTGAGGTCGGCGCACAGGTTGCCCACCTGTTCGCCATTCTGCGTCGTGCCGCCCCAGAGAAAGTCGTTGATCTGGTTGAACCAGGGGGCAACGACGTTCGAGTACTTCTGCGGAGCCGAGAACTGCATCTTCGCGAAGGCCGTCTGAAGGGCCGAGAACCCGCGGAAGGATGCCTGCAGCGACTGTCCGACCGGAGCGTCGTAGCCCGCATCCGCCCAGCTGTGTTCCTCGGTGATGACTTCGATCGGTGACAGGGCGCCCGTACTGCGGGGAAGGTCGGGCCACCAATACGACAGGATCGCCTGCGCCATGAAAGATTTCGTCGACGCGAGTGGGGAGTTGATGGCCCGGTTCAGGATCTCCGGCCCGGTTCCGGTGAGGTCGACAATCATGCGCTCGCCCTTGATAGTGATCTTGCAGGCGAACTTGATCAGGATGTTCTCTTTGAGGGTGGAGTCCACGAACTGGTTGAAGGTGACAGTGCCGTCGGGCAGCTCTCCGATGCGGCGCTTCACCTCGGTCTCCACGTCTTCCACGGTCACCCGCAGGGAGGCCACGAACGTTTCCTGACCCACCTCGTCGATCAGGCGGTCGACGGTGTCCATGATGCGCTTGACAGCGCCCATCTTCACCTTGATGTCGGCGAGCATGAGCTTCGGGTCGCGGGTGGAGTGCTGCAGGAACGTGAGCAGGTCGCGGCGCAGGTGCCCCTTTTCCACGATCTTGATCGGCGATGCTCGCAGGCCGTCATCGAACGGAGTCTCCGAGCCGGAGGGCATTCCACCGGGCTCGCAGGCGCCGTTCTCGCCTTCGTGGATGGTGGCGCCCACCCAGGCGATGATGATTCCGCCGCGGATCACGGGCACGAGCATCGACTGGTCGGTGTTGTGCACCATACCGAAGCGCGAGTCGTTGTGAAAGAAGCCGTCGCCCTCGTTGATGCCGACGGTCGGCTCGTCCTTCCAGTTCTTCATGATGTAGCGGATGGGGTGGTGGAGTACAGCGGAGAAGGCGATGACGCCACGGTTGGAGAGGTACGTCACGTCGCCCTCTGCGGTGTACACGGCGCAGGAGAGATCCGCCCATTTGGCGCCGGGGGCGGCGCCCATGCTCTCGCACATTTCGAATGCCTCGTCGAGGGCGCCGGCGAGGCGCTTGCGAATGCGGTCGATCTCGAGCGGGTTGATGCCGTCGCTGATGCACTGCTCTTCATAGGCGGTGCGCGGCATGATCTCGTGGTGGCGCATGATGGCCGGGTCGGGTCCGAGGAAGAGTGTGGTCTCATCCATGAACTTGTCGACCCACTGCTGCTCCTGCGTGGTGAGGGCCTGGGAATCGTCGCCCTCGGCGCCGGCTGGTACGAATTCGTCTGTTGTCAGTGTCATTGTTCTCAAGCTCCTTTGCTTGCGTTCGCTGAAGAAAGTGTGGTGAAGCGGGTCAGGCTCTCGCTCGTCAGTCGCTGAGCAACCACACGGCCCCCTGCACGGTCGGTTCGAGGCGCCATCCCGGTTCCACCAGGTACGTGGTGTTCTCGGTGGTGACGATGGCCGGTCCATGGATGACGTACTCGTGCTTGAGCGAGTCGGCATCGTAGACCGGAGTGTCGACGGCACCTTCGATGCTCGTGAAGTGCACCTTGCGATGCGAGACCGGTGCCGGCTTGGTCTTCTCGCCGCCGATCTTGATGGACTCGAAGGCGATGACCTCGCCTTCGATGAAGGAGGCAACGCGAATGGTCTGCACGCGGATGCCGGCTTCCGGTGCTTGCGTGCCCTCGCCGTAGCGCTCGCCGAAGATCTCCGAGAAGGTCTTGATGAGGTGCAGAACGTCGGCCACGCCGTTGATCCGGTTGATGTCGAATGCCACGGCGGTGGTGACGAGCTGGTTGCCGTAGCGCATGTCCATCTCGAGCCGGTACCGTACATCCGCCCGGTCGTAACCCTGGCGCACGAGGTCTTCGGCACCCTTTTCTTCGAGGTCGGCGATATAGCCGTTGAGGGCCTCGTACTTGTTGTACAGGCTCCGCTTGATGGCCTCGTACAGCACCACGTAGGCACTGCGCTCGTGGATGTGCAGCGGCCGCATGTTGCCGGCACCGAGAGCGGAGAACACCGAGGCGAACGGGGGGAACAGGATGCGGCTGATGCCCGCGCTCGCCGCGATTCCACAGGCGTGCAGGGGGCCGTTTCCGCCGTAGGCGAGCATGGTGTAGTCCTCGATCAGACCGCCGCGGGAGCGCAGCTCCTTCTCGATTCCGATCGCCATCTGCTCATCCACGGTCTTCTTGATGACCTTGGCCACCTCGACGGCGTCGAGGTCGAGTTCATCGGACAGCGTCTCGTCGATGACGTAGGTCGAACGCTTCTTGTTGAGCTTGATGTGGCCGTTCGCATAGTTGTCGGGGTCGAGGTAGCCGAGTACCAGGTCTGCGTCGGTGACCGTGGGGCGCAAACCACCGCGGTCGTAGCAGGCCGGGCCCGGGTCGGATCCGGCGGATTCCGGACCGATCTGGATCGCATGGTGGATGCGGTTGTACGCGGCGATCGATCCGCCGCCGGCCCCGAGGGTGTTGAGGTGAATCATCGGCGCCGAGACCATCCAGCGCCCGATCGTCGGCTGGAAGTCGTAGTGCCGCACCCCGCCTTCCGGAACGAGTCCGATATCGAATGAGGTGCCGCCCATGTCCATCGAGACCACGTCGCCGAGGCCGGTGGACTCCGAAAGATGCTGGGCCGCGCCGACGCCGGCGATCGGGCCGGAGTGAATCGTCTGCAGCGCGTCCGTTGAGTTGGGCTGCGCCATGCCGCCCGAGTTGTGGATGACCAGCATCGGCTTCTCGTAGCCGGAGTCGCGCAGGTTGTTCGAGAGCTGATTGAGCGCGTGGAACATGGTTTCGTGCAGGAACGCGTCCACGATGGTGGCCATGGCCCGCACATACTCGCCCTTGCGTCCCGAAACCTGGCTGCTGAGCAGCACGGGGATCGAGCCGAGCTCGTGTGTGGGGTACTCCTCGAGGATGATTTCGAGGATGCGGTCCTCGTGGACGGAATTCTCCGTGGCGTTGGTGAGTGCGATCACAATGGCTTCGGCGCCGTGGTTGACGAGATCTCGCACCTGGGTGCGAACGTCTTCGTACATCAGCGGCACGAGGACCTCGCCGACCGAGTCGATGCGTTCCTTGACCGAGCGGATGAGACGGCGCGGCACGAGCGGGTCGGGCCGTTGGGCGTCGGGCATGTCGCCCTGCTTCACGCCGTCGAGGCCTTCGCCGTAACCGCGTCCACGGGAGAGCGGAATGGTGTCTTCGAAGCCGTGCGTGACGATGGCCGCCACCCGTGGTCCCTTGCCCTCGATCAGGGCGTTGGTGCCGAGCGTCGTGGCGTAGCGCACGGAATCGACCTCTTTGAGCGCGGTCTCCCGTGAGATACCGGCCCGGTCACAGGCCCGGTCGAGCGCTTCGTTGAAGCCCAACGCCAGGTTGTGGTGCGTGGTGAGGGCCTTCGACTCGATGTATACGTCGTCCCACACGAAGAAGCAGTCGCTGAAGGTACCGCCGATGTCTACCGATATGCGTTTCACGGTCAGTGCCCTTCCGTCGTCGTGGTGCGTTGTGCGTGTGAGTGGCCGCCGACGGAGTCGAATCGGGCGCTCAGGTCGGTGACGGCGTTCTCGCCGGGGCCGTAGTTGACCTCTTCTTCCGGGTTGCCGCCGTGGGCTTCCCACTTCTCGCGCAGGGAATCGATGTCCCACAGCATGTCAACCGTTGGCGGGTGCCCCGGCGGCAGATATTCGGCTTCGATCTGGGTGCCACAGGTGGGGCAGTAGAACTCCAGGATGCGGCAGAAGGCCGGGTCGGGGGAGAACGTGAACTCGTACTTATCCGGGTCGATGACCGGGGGGTGGATCTCGCGGGGGTCCCGGTCGTAGACCAGGGTCCCCTCCTTGTAGTTGCCCCGAGCGTCGCCGAAATCGTGGGCGCAGACTCGGCAGATCCACCGTTCGGTGTCGAGATCTATGAAGAGGTATTCCGTCATGGGAACGCGCATTGTGTTTTTACCTTCCTTGGGAAACAAAATGGGTTTCAAAGTGTTGATGCATGCAACTGCGAGTGGGTGCAGGTCAGCGGATATCCGTGAGCTGCAGGTCGCCGGCCGTAGAGATCTTCAGGCTCCAGCCGAGAGGTACCCGGGCAGTGAAGAAAGGGCCTTCGACGATGGCCGGACCGGACGCAGCGGCGCCGGGGGTCTGCTCGTCGAGCTGGTAGACCGTCACGGTGTCGACCTGGTCGGCGCTCGACCGTACCTGGCGAGTTCCCGTCGCCACAGCGGCGGTCGTCTCGGCCGGAGAACTTCCCTCGAGCGTCGGATGAGGCAGACGGAACGTGGCCGTGAGGGACAGAATCTCGCTGCCGTCCTCCGTGATGTCGCTCCAGTCGAGTTCGCAGGCACTGAGTTCGTGGCCCTCCTGGAACATGTCGCGGCCGGCATCCGAGGTCATCGTCTGTTTCGCGGCCTCGATTGCCTCGGGGGTGAACCCGGTGACGTCGGTTTCATAGGTCTGGGCGATGTCGGAGAAGCTGATTCCATAGGCCGAAAACACCGCAGCGAGGCGGGGAACGAGCACGTGGTGCACGCCGGCGATCTGCGCCGCGCTGCACGCGTTCATCGGTCCGCCGCCGCCGAATGCCGCGAGGGTCGTGTCACCGGACGGGCTCACGAGGTGGGCGAATGACTGCGCGAGTCGATTCGAGTAGGTCTCCTCCATGCGGATGAGGGCCTCCTCGAGGCTGATTCCGAGCGGCTCGGCCACGGTCTTGGTGATCACTGCACGGGACCGTTCGGCATCCAGCGCCATCTCGCCGTTCAGGTACGTCTCGGGGTCGAGCACGCCGAGCAGCAGGTTGACGTCGGTGATGGTGGCCTGAGTGCCACCGAAACCGAAGCAGGCGGGGCCGGGAGCGGCGCCGACGCTTTCGGGTCCCACGGTGATCTCGCCGTCATGCACGGCGATGATGGAGCTGCCGCCGATGCCCGTCGAGTGAACGTTACTCATCTCATAGGAGATGTCGACGCCCTGAATCGAACCGCGGCGGTCCACCGAAATGGTGGAATCATTGACGACCCCCACGTCGGTGGTGGTGCCGCCGACGTCGATCATCAGCACGTTCGGGAGGCCGTAAGCGTCGGCCAGTGCCCGGGTGCCTTCGAGCCCGCCGCGGGGTCCGGAGGAATAAGTCTTGAGCGCCACCGACTTGGCGACGCGGGAGGAAGCGCCGTCGTTGCGGTAGATCAGCAGTGGGTTCTTCACCTTGTACGCGCGCAGGCGGTGCTCGGCGCTGTAGAGGAAGCGTTCGACCGTGGGGTGCAGGAACGAGTTGAGGATTCCCGACCAGATCTGGCGCTCCCTCAGGGTGTCGGAGGCGAATTCCCGGGAGAACAGGATGGGCACCGAACCGAGCAGGTGCCGCGGGAAGTTCTTGAGCATGGTGCGCTTGTACAGGTGCTCGCGTTCGAGGCTGCTCGCCGCGACGACGAGGCGTTCTGCCCCGGCCGTGGTCAGCCGGTTGATCTCCGAAACGAGTTCGCTCGCGAGCTCGTCGAGCGCCCCGGTGGGGTTGACGACCGCGATACGGCCACCGATCAGATCGTCGAAGAGCCCGGCCGACTTCTCCGTGGTCCGCAGGGTGTCTTCGAGTTCGGGGTCATCGGTGATGAGGCCGATGAGTGGTCCCTTGCGTTCGACAAGCGCGTTCGTGCCCTGCGTCGACGAGTAGCGGATGTGGCGGGTGGAGTGCAGCAGGGCGGGGAGATTCGCTTCGCCGAACAACTGGGTCGAGGCCTTGGTCATGGCGTCGAAGAGGCACTGCGACAGGTCTACCGGTGTCGTGAGGGTTTTCGTGAACGTGAAATCCGTCCCGCTCCCCACCACGATGTCCGTGAGTGTGCCGCCGTTGTCGATATTGACCAAACGTTCCATGAGCGCTCCTTTGCGTTGGTGTGGAATGACCGGGCAGCCCTCGAGGGGGCCATTGCTTCCAGCGTGCGGCAGTACCCGATCGGCAGCGTGTCCCACATTGGGACACCACGTGGCTAGCGCTGGCTCTGGTTCAGGGGGCATGCTTACAGGGTCCACAAAGGAGTCGATATGCCTGAAACCCTTGCTCGGCGGTTAAGGATCGCTGCGGCGCGCACAGATTTTCTCCGCTTCGGGCGGACGGCGAAGTCGGCCGTGCCCGAGGTGGTCGAGGGCATTGTCGCTGCGTCCTGGCAGCGTTCCTTTTCGGCCGGCGTTGACGCGGCCACCGCTCAGGCGGTCTTCCACAATGATCTCGACCTGACGGGTCGTCTCATGAGATGCTCCCGGCCGATCATCGCCCGGTTGAGCGACGACATGGCTCAGATGCCGCTGAGCATCGTGCTCACCGATGCCCGAGCGCGCATCCTGAGCCGCTCGGAGACCAACAAGACCATCGGAACGCTGCTGGACCAGGTGTCGCTGGCCCCCGGCTTCAACTATGCGGAGGGTACCGTCGGTACCAACGGCATCGGTACAGTGATCGAGTCCGGCCAGTCGTTGTACATCGTGGGGCCCGAACATTTCAATGAGCATTTGCAGCCGTTCGCCTGTGCGGGAAGCCCGATTCACGATCCGCTGACGGGTCGGGTGGAGGGCGTCCTCGACCTCAGCTGCTTGAGCGAAGACTCCAGTCCGCTCATGCGCTCTCTCGTACGCTCGGCGGCCCACGAGATCGAACGCAGTCTCCTGGCGGACCGCAGCCAGCGCCAACAGGCGCTGTTCGAGGCATATGTGCGCATGGACGCCCGGAGTCGGAGTGCCGTGATGGCCATCGGCGGCACGATGGTGATGGGCAATGCCATCGCTCAGAACTTGTTCGAACCGGCCGAGCAGTGGGCAATCCATGAGCACGGGCGCTATCTGGCCATGAGTCGCGGGGCGCCAGTCGACGAGATCGAGCTGCTCTCGGGCAAGGTCGTGCACATTCGCGGAACTCGCGTGGGTGCCGGTGACGACATCGCGGGAATCGTCATGGTTGTCGACATTGTTTCCGAGGCCGCTGCTCCGGCGCGGCCCTCGGCTCACCCGGCGTCGGCCGAGGTGACCGTTGAAGATCCCGCCGTGGAGGGAATTGAACGCTCCCTGCTGGGTAAACGCACCGCGAGCGGGATTGTGGACGCCTTGCGCGAGCGGAAGACGCTGCTGGTGATGGGGGAGTCCGGTAGCGGCAAGCTCTCGCTCATCGCGGACCTCTATCATCGCCTTGTTCCCGCGGGGCGCAGCCGGGTTTACGCCGCAGATGAGCTTACGCTGCCCGCACCGGACGGGGGGCTGCCGGAGGAGAGCGGGCCCATGTTGTACGTCTTCACGAACATCGACCACCTCGGTGTCGACGATGCGGAAAAGCTGGACCGCTGGCTGTCGCAACTCGCCACCAGCGACCGGCCTGTGACCGTCGTGGCGACCATCACCGGATCAACGCTCGATCGAGGGCTCCCCTGCGCCGGGCTGATGGCCCGGTTCGACGCCTCGGTCACGGTGGCGCCCCTCCGTCACCGCCTCGACGACCTGCCGCAGATCGCCACCCGCGTGCTCGCCAACCTGACCGGCCCTCGCGGCGTGACGATAGGGGCCGGGGCGATGCGCGTGCTGTGTCGGTACACGTGGCCGCGCAATATCCGCCAGCTGGAGGAGGCTCTCGAATCGGCCTTGCTCAAACGACCCGTCGGTGAGATCCAGGCCGAAGACCTGCCGGGGTACTGCCACAGCACGTCTCGTCGACTGCTGTCACCCATGGAAGCGGGGGAGAGAGACCTCATTGTGAGTGCCCTCCACGAGGCCGACGGCAATCGGATGCTCACCGCCCAGGCGCTCGGAATCGCGCGGTCCTCGCTCTATCGCAAGCTCAAGACCTTCGGCATCACGGCGGCATAGGTGCATGGGACGAGCTGACGGGGGCGCTTTCGCAAACACGGCCCAAGGACCCATCATGGGAACCATGCCCTTTTCGCTTGATGCCCATCCCGGCCTGGCCGTCCTCGCTCAGCCCGACAGCCTGCGGGCACGGGTGACCGACGCCCTGCGCGAGTCGCTCATCGCCGGAACGATGCAACCGGGCCGCATCTACTCGGCGCCGAACCTGGCGGAGTTGCTCGGGGTATCGGCCACGCCGGTGCGCGAAGCGATGATCGACCTGGCCAGGGAGGGGCTGGTGAAGGCCGTTCGCAACAAGGGCTTCCTCGTCATTCAGCTGCTCGACCAGGATCTCGACGACCTTACCGAGCTCCGCGCGCTGATCGAGGTCCCCACGATCGCCAGGGTTGCGGTCCTGATCACGCCCGCACAGGTCGCGGCCCTGCGTCCGCTGGCACACCAGATCAACAGCACGGCGATATCGGGCGATATCAGCGAGTTCATACGCGTGGACACCGCCTTCCACCTGCAACTTCTGGCCGTGGCCGGCAATCGCCAGATCGTGGATGAGGTGCGGCGCCTGCGAAATCTGTCGCGGCTCTACGGCCTGGGACCATTGGCAGCGTCCGGCGAGCTGATCGCGACTGCCCAGGAGCATACCGAGTTGCTGGACGTGGTCGAAGCCCATGACGTGGCGGGCGCAAAACTACTGATGGAACGCCATATCGGGCACATTCGAGGTGTCTGGGCCGGTCTCGACGAGGACTGATTTTCGCGGCGGAGAAGTGGGCCGACACCACGTTTTCGGCAGGAGCCGAAGTGTTTCGGTTTGGTAACCAATGTCCGCTGACGTTGCCCTCTGCAATGTGAAATTGTACCGTTTAGCTCTAGCGGCGGCGACGTTGAAGCCGCCTTTCGCAAGTCCTAGAGGGGGATATGGTGCCTGAATCAAATCTGCCTAAGCAGATGGTCAGCCTCAGAGGTGTCTCCAAGAGTTACGGCGACAAGAACGTGTTCAGCAACATCGATCTCGATGTCGCGGCCGGTGAAGTCACGGCCATCATCGGCCCCAGTGGCGCCGGCAAAAGCACCCTGCTGCGCTGCATCAATCTGCTCGAACTTCCCGACGAGGGCCAGATCACCATCGGGGACAAGACCATCAAGGCCGGATCCACGGCCACCAACAAAGAGGGCGAAGAGCTTCGCCGCAAGGCCGGCATGGTCTTTCAGCACTTCAATCTCTTCCCGCACATGAACGTGCTGCGCAACGTCTCGTTTGCCCAGGAGCGGGTGCTCAAGCGCAGCCGCAAGGATGCGGAGGAGCGGTCGCGGCTGCTCCTCGACCGGGTCGGACTGGCCGATTTTGCCGACGCGTACCCGGCGCGCTGCTCCGGCGGCCAGCAGCAGCGCATCGCCATTGCCCGTGCCCTGGCGATGGACCCCGAGGTCATGCTGTTCGACGAACCGACCTCGGCGCTTGATCCGGAGGTCGGCCTTGAGGTGCTCGCGGTCATGCGCGAACTCGCCGACGAGGGCATGACCATGATCGTCGTCACCCACGAGACCAATTTCGCCCGCGACGTGTCGGACAACCTCATCGTGATGGCCGACGGCAAGATCATCGAACAGGGCGACCCCGGTCAGATCCTCTCCGATCCCGAACACGAGCGCACCAAGCTGTTCCTGCGCGCTGTTCTGGGCAGGTAGGCGTGCAACACCTGCAAGCAGTGCTCCTCGGCGTGCCGATGACGCTGCTGATCACCGTCGCCGCCGTATCGATCGGAGTCGTGCTCGGGGTACCCCTGGTTGTCGGCCTCCGGGCCAAGAACTTCCTGGTGCGGCTTGTCTCCCGTGGGCTCGTCGACCTGATTCGCGGCATCCCGGCGATCGTGTGGCTGTTCATCATCTACTTCGGCGTGAGCATCGGAGCCTTCCGCTTCGATTCCACGATGGCCGCGATCGTCGGCCTCGGCCTCATCTCCGCGGCCTACTTTGCCGAAATCTACCGCGGCGGTATCTCGGCGGTCGACATGGGTCAGTGGGAAGCCGGAAACGCTCTCGGCGTCAATCGGTGGACCACGTTCGCTCAGATCGTCGGCCCGCAAGCCTTCCGGGTGTCTGTTCCGTCGATGACGAGCTACGCCATCAGCCTGCTGAAGGACTCATCGATCGCGTCCACCATCGGCGTCACGGAAATTGTCTTCTTCACCACCCAGGACGCACGATCCAATGATGGCGGCCTCACCGTGTATATCCTCGCCGCCGCCATCTACCTCGCCCTGAGCGTTCCGCTGGCCCTGCTGGCACGGCGTCTTGACGCCAGCCTGAGAAAGAAGGTGTCTCGATGAGTGTCATAGCGGACTGGATCGAGTGGCTGCCCGCGCTGGCCGGCGGCCTGTGGCTGAGCGTGCGCATCACCGCCGTCAGCCTGATCGTCGGCCTCCCGATCGGCCTGCTGCTGGCCGTGATGGCCTCCAGCCAAAACCGGATGGCGCGCACCGTCTCGGTCGTGATCGTCGAAATCGGGCGCGGCGCACCGGCCCTGGTCGTCCTGCAGCTGTTCTACTTCGGTCTGCCCAGCGTGGGCATCACCCTCAGTTCATTCGTGGCGGCCGGCTCAGCCCTCGCGCTGACCACGGCGGCATTCACGAGTGAGATTCTGCGGGCGGGACTGCAGGCCGTTCCGCCGGGGGAAGTCGAAGCCTGCAAGACCCTGGGCGTTTCCCCGCGCGATACCCTGCGCTTCGTGGTCATCCCGCAGGGCCTGCGCATTGCCCTGCCCGCGCTGATGGGCTTCAGCATCCTGATCTTCCAAGCCACGTCGCTCACGTTCACCATCGCGGTGCCCGAGCTCCTGAGCCAGGCCTACTCGATCGGCGCAACCACGTTCAACTACCTCAGCGTGCTCGTTTTGGCCGGCCTGCTCTACGCCATGATCACGATTCCGGCATCCTGGCTGGTCGTGAGCACCGAGAAGAAAATGTCCCGGCATCTCAGCTATGCGCGGTGACCCCATCCTTACCCTCTGCACCAGTTCAACAGCACATTCAGTTCCACAACACAGTAGGAGATTCACATGAAGAACTTGAAACGTAGTTTTGCCGGCGCCGCACTGGTGACCGGACTCGTCGCAAGCCTCGCAGCGTGCAGCGCCGCCGAAACAACCAACGTCGCCGACGATTGTGCACCGGATTTCGATTTTTCCACCGTCGAATCCGGCGCTCTCACCGTGGGAATCACCGAAATCCCCCCGTTCAGCTACACCGAGGACGGGGACGCGACGGGCATTGACGTCGACATCGTGTCGGCCTTCGCCGAATCAAACTGCCTCACCGTTGATTACGTTCCGGTCACCTACAGCGCCGCGGTCACGGCCGTCGAGAGCAAGCGCATCGACCTCACCATCGGCGACTGGTACCGCACGGCCGCTCGCGCCGAAATCGTGAACTTCACGGCTCCGAACTACCTTGACGAGTTCAGCGTCATCTCCGAGTCCGGCATCACCACGGTCGAAGGTCTGGTCGGGGAGAAGGTCGGAACAGTCGATGGGTATCTCTGGGTCGACGACCTGCGTACCCTGCTCGGCTCGGAGCTGCAGGTCTACCCGTCGAGTGTTGAGCTGAAGCAGGACATCGAAGCCGGACGCATCAGCGTCGGCGTGGATGCCTTCGGCACGTCGCTCTACAACTTCGGCGACACGGACTACCAGGTGACAACCGTCGCCCCCGACGAGCGCGTTCTCGCGACCGTTGAGGCCGCTCAGACCGGCTTCCCGTACACCCAGGACAACGCCGACATGGGCACCGCACTGGATGCCACGATCGACGACCTGCACGCCTCGGGCGGCATGGTCGACATCCTCGAAAGCCACGGCCTGCCGGCATCCGCTGAAGACGTAGGCGAGCCGCGCCTGATCGAGTAACGACGCGGCAGCGATGCCGCTTCAGCAATACCGTAGTGAATAGCACCATTGCATAACACCGCCACCCGAGAACGGAAGCACATCATTTCATCGACAACACCCACGATCGCGCTCATCACCCCCGATCAGGTGAACGAGGGCCTGTCGATGAAAGATGCCGTTCTCGCCCTGGTGACGGCGTTGCGTGC
>Ga0307487_1002133_pt1 | contig 13042 bp, 7 predicted proteins | sample CBIW12metaG_FD_203665 | JGI IMG/M metagenome (GOLD analysis project Ga0307487, IMG submission 203665) | Sea-ice brine microbial communities from Beaufort Sea near Barrow, Alaska, United States - CBIW 1.2 | ecosystem: Environmental > Aquatic > Marine > Coastal | place: USA: Alaska | collected... | reverse complement strand
GGCAGAACAGGATCAGGACCATTACCATATTGACTATGATCTATAACGCTATTCGGGTTTGTATTTCTGATCGCCTGAAAGGTGAGTTCTGCAGTTTCTTGAGAAGAAAGTATATCCCAGGGATTACCTTTCTGTATCAATTGCATGCCATAATACGAATCATAGGATACCTTCATTTTGCCTTTTCCTTTTTTCGTTGTGAGGATAATAACACCGTTAGCAGCTCGGGCTCCATAAATAGATGCAGATGCCGCATCTTTCAAGACTTGCAGACTGGCTATATCATTGGGATTAATATCAGCAATGGTTTCTGTAGGTATACCATCTACCACATAAAGCGGGTTGTTATTGCCAAAAGTACTTGCACCCCTAATTTTTATCTGAGGCGTTTGACCAGGCTGGCCACCACCGGTAATGGTTACCCCGGAAACTCGTCCTTGCAACTGGCTTGTTACCTGTCCAGAGGGTTGTTGTACCAGCTCATCTACTTTAACAACAGATATGGCACCGGTAAGATCTTGTTTACGCTGTGTACCGTAACCCACCACGACCACTTCATCAAGCTGGCCGGCATCTTCTTCTAAGGTAACGTTTATGGCCGTTCTTCCATTTACGGCAATTGTTTGGGTGGAAAAACCCACATAACTGAAAATAAGTGTTGCATCTGCAGCGGCATCTATGGTATAGTTTCCGTCAAAGTCAGTCTGGGCACCGGTATTGGTCCCATCCACAAGCACACTCGTGCCCGGCAACGGCAAGCCTTGCGCGTCTGTGACAATACCTGTAATAGTGGTCTGTACCAGCGCAGTGGGCACAACGCTTAAAGGAATGTTTACGTTACTCGCCATTGCTGGAACTCCCAGCCCCAGCAGTATCGAAAAAAAACCCATTTTTAAAGTGGGAAAACCGAAAGCTGATTTTCTTAAATTGTAATTTTTTCTCATAATAAAGTTAATGTTAAGTGGTGGTTGACGTTTCTAGACTGGTATTAGACGCAAACGATTTCATCTAGTCCCAATCATCGAAGCAGAGATCAATATTAACAAAATATTATTCAATATTAAAGTTAATATTGAATAATTAATAAAGGTACTTTATACGCTTAAAAATGAGAATATAATATCATTTGAGCTGATTATATATACAGAACTACGTATTTGAAAATAATAAAGACTCATTTTTCATCAAACACCAATATTAAAAACACATTGAAAATAAGGTTTTATTAGTTTATCAACATGAAAACGGCAAATTTAAAATTGATACTATATTAGACAAAAAAAACCAGGAAAATTTCCTGGTTTTTTTTGTCTAAATATGACTTTTATCACATGGACCGGTGCTTTGAAGCACGCGCTTTCATCGCGTCATACATACCGCTTACTTTTTTATCGAATTCAAGCGGATCTTTAAAATTAGCCTTATTATCTTTAATGCGTTGTGACCCACCCAGAATCACATCTATCTCATTGTTTTCTAAACCATCAACCGTTTTTGAAGCTACAAGTTCGGGAGAATCCATTTCACCACCAGAAGCGGTTTTCATCATTGGGGTATCTGTAGCCGTAGGATAAACGGTCATTACATGTATGTTAAAGGGTTTTAGTTCTCTTCTCATCGCCTCAGAAAAATGTTTTACTGCTGCTTTGGTCGCTGCATACGGCGCATAAAATGGCATAGCAATTAGCCCCAGTCCAGATGACACATTGATTATGGCTGCTTCCTTACTTTTTTTCAATAAGGGCAGCGCATGTTTGGTAAGCAAGATCAGGCCGGTCACATTGATGTTTTGCTGGGCAATGATATCTTCATCCTCAATTTCCTCAAGATTACCAGCACTTACCACACCGGCGTTGTTTATCAAAATATCAAGATGGCCCCATTTGTTTTTTACCGTTGCAACAACATTCTTGATAGATTCAAGCTCTGATACATCGCCCTGTATACATAAAAATTCAGCTTCTGGAAATTCAACTTTTAAGGTTTTTATGGCCTTGAGATCACGACCTACCACGGCAATCTGTCATACGTCTTTTTTATAGAGTTCAGCAATTATGGAGCGGCCTATTCCTTTAGATCCTCCGGTGATCAGTACTTTTTTGTCTTGAAAGTTCATTTTTATTGTTTTCGTTCGGTTTTACAGTGATTTTGGTCAATTACCAATCACTCATTAATAGGTCGAATATTTTTCACGAAACTAACTTTTACCACAACCGTATAGTGACACACTTGGTTTTAATCCCAACAGTTAAAAAAATGGTTCAAATTCACCCCTTTTCTCCCGTTTTTCAATGCTTTTGCCCTATTTATAACCCGCAAATTTGAGTATCTTGCTTTTCCGTTAAATAAATTCAACTACCATATTTTATGTTTCTTAAAACATTCTCGATCTTTACATTGCTCAGCATTATTCTCACGCTGCTTTTGGCTGAAAATGGCATTGCACAAACCAGTCCGCTTTCCGTAGAAAAAATCATGCAAAACCCAGAGTGGATGGGTACTTTTCCTTCTAATATAGAGTGGGGACCGCAGGGTGAAAACATTTATTTTGATTATAATCCCGAGCAAAATCCGACAGATTCGCTATATAAAATTAGCCTAAACAATCAGGATAAAATCGAAAAGGTAAGCTTGCGCGAAAAAAAAACCATGATCCCTTCATCCGGGACTTTTAATCAGGATAAAACCAAAAAACTATATACAGAAGATGGCGTTCTTTATGTTTATGACATTAAAAAAGATGCCATAAAAGAATTGCTACAGTTGGATTCTCGCATTCAAGATCCCACTTTTATGCATGATGAAGATAAAATTGCCTTCACGTATGCAAACAATGCGTACCGCTATGATCTAGAACAAGGAAACCTGCATAAACTTACCAATATTCAGGAAGGAAAAATACCAAAGGAAGACGAAAAAAAACAATCTGAAAAGGACAAATGGTTGGAAGATGAAAACCTAGAACTGCTCCAGGTGGTACACGGGCGCGAGGAAGATGTGGAAAAAACCGAAGCTTATAATGATTTGCTTGACCAAAAGGAACCTTACGCATTTTATCTTGATGAACGGTCGCTCAGCAATCTGGAAGTTTCTCCAAATGGCGATTACATTACCTTTAATCTTATTACCCGTGAGCGCGGAAAAACTACCGAAGTACCCAATTATGTGGATGCTTCGGGCTATACAACAGACATCAGCGGCCGCACAAAAGTGGGCGATGAAAAAACGGAAGTAGAACTCGCCATTTACAACGTAAAAAAGGACACCGTTTATATGGTCAAAACTGATGAGCTGCCCGGCATTAAAGACCAGCCAGATTATATAAAGGATTATCCCGATAAAGAATGGAAAGAAGAAGTACGCGAAGTCGTCCTGTCAAGCGCTTATTTTTCACCGTCTGGCGAAAAAGCCATAGTAAACGTGCGTTCTAAAGACAATAAAGACCGCTGGATCGCCGAAATAAACCTAGAAAACGGAAGCTTAAAATCCCTTGATCGCCAGCGCGACGAGGCTTGGATCGCAGGCCCAGGAATTGGCTGGACTTTTGGCGGCGGGACCATGGGTTGGTTGCCTGATAATACCCATATTTATTTTCAATCTGAAGCCAGTGGCTATTCGCATTTATACCTTCTGAATGTTGCAAACAGAACCAAAAAAGACCTGATTTCGGGCGATTTTGAGGTTTTTGACCCGTTTTTGTCCAACGATAAAAAATCCTGGTTTCTGACCACTTCTGAAGTTGGCCCCGGTGAGCGCCATTTTTACAAAATGCCCGTCATGGGAGGTACAATGGAAAAACTCACCGCAATGGAAGGGAATAATGAAGTTCACCTTTCGCCAGATGAGAAGTATATGGCCATTCTCTATTCCTATAGTAACAAACCTTGGGAACTTTATCTCAAGAAAACCAGAGCAAACGCCGAAGCTACCCAATTAACGCATGGTCAGAGCGACGCTTTTAAAAGTTACACCTGGCGCGATCCCAAGCAAATTAAGTTCAAGGCAAGCGATGGCGTTATGGTTCCCGCCCGACTTTATGTGCCAGCAGATAGCGTAAATAACAATGCTGCGGTGGTTTTTGTGCACGGTGCGGGTTATTTGCAGAATGTGCACAAATGGTGGTCAAGCTATTTTAGGGAATATATGTTCAACAATATGCTTACAGATATGGGCTATACGGCGATAGATATTGATTACCGCGGCAGCGCGGGTTACGGCCGTGACTGGCGTACCGCAATTTACCGCCATATGGGCGGAAAAGACCTCAGCGATCAAGTGGACGGTGTTAAATATCTGGTTGAAAATTATGGTGTAAATCCCGAAAAAATAGGTATTTATGGTGGTAGTTACGGCGGTTTTATAACGCTTATGGCGATGTTTAACGAACCCGAAACATTTCAGGCGGGCGCTGCATTGCGATCTGTAACAGACTGGGCGCATTACAACCACGGCTATACCGCAAACATTCTCAATGAACCGGCAGAAGATCCCATCGCCTACCGCCGCTCCTCCCCTATTTTTTTCGCCGAAGGCTTAAAAGGTGATCTGCTTATAGAACACGGTATGGTAGATACAAATGTGCATTTTCAGGATGTGGTAAGGCTTTCGCAACGCTTGATAGAACTGGGCAAAAAAGACTGGGAAATGGCCATTTTTCCGGTAGAAAGTCACGGTTTTATAGAACCTAGCAGCTGGACCGATGAATACCGCCGAATCCTAAAACTGTTCAATGAAAGTTTGCTGGGGAAGATGGAATAAGGTGCAATTATAAACTTACTCTGATCTTTTAGATTTTTAATTTAATCCGTCTCACCTAATTTATACATTGATTTTGCAATACTTAAAGAAGTTTTATCATATTCTTCATGTCCGTAATCATGTCTATCATTCAGTTCATAAAATTCACGATATAGATCGAAAGGATTTTGAGACTCCGCTACCCATTTAACTATAATTTCTAAAATTTCATTCATGACAGGCTGAAAAGTCATTCGTCCATCTGATTTCCTTACACCGTTATTATCAGATTTTCTTTTACCCAAATTCAGAAATATATTTTTTTCATCATAAATAATATTCCTTGCTTCTTTGAATTCTTTACCCTTTGGTAAATAATCCATTAACAATTTTCTTATACCCCTATAATATATATTGTACTTTTCCTCTGGATCTTCAAACTCTTTACCTAATAGTTTTCTTAATTCATCAACCTCCTCTAGATTACCTTTTTCAGTATTTATAGATAACTGCTTACCAACTTTTTCACTGGCTTTTTGAAGTAATTCCATGCGCTCAATATCCGCACTGGATAACTCTTCTTTCTTTTTTTTCTTATAATTACCTTTTGCCATAATTTTTTTATTTAATTTCTAGAATATTTCTAATTCGTTCACTAGTTACTTTTATACTATCGTCATTCCAGGATATAGGATTCAGTTTGGCAACTGCATTTTTATAGTTTGGGTAAAATTCTCTAAAAGCCGCATGATAACTTTTATCATAAAGTTTATCCATATACCATGTGAAAAATGTGTAAACCAAAGATTCATGAATTTCATTCTCATTGGCAAACTTTGAAACCAGAAAAGGATTGTTGATGTAATTCCTGATATACCTAAATTTATCCAGAGATAAGAAATAATCTCGAGCAAACGAGTCAGCCTTTTCTTCAATAAGAAATAGATCGTCGTCACCAGTTAAATGAAAACTGTTTTTCTCAATTAAATCAAAATCAAAAAGAACATGATGTAATTCGTGCATCAGCGTAAACCAAATTGTGGAATATTTTTTATTGAAATCAGTAATTACCACACAAGGTTTGCTATTAATAATAAAAGTACCACCCCTGACTTGAGTTGTAGATAAATAATCTTGAAATATTAGAGTAACTCCAGTACTATATAAAGCTCTGCATACAGTATACAAACCATCTCGGACGTCTTGTGAATAAGGCTTCATCTTAATTATCAAATCCTTTAATTTCTCTCGATCGTAATCATGCGGATTATCGATAACTTTAAAGGTTTGATAAGCTGATTTAACCCAGAAATCCTTCATTTTATCTGAAAAACTTCTTTTAGTTCTACTATATAACGGTCTTTCTAACTTCTCTTCATATTCCTTTATAGATTCATATCCGAAAAAATCAAGAACTTTTTGAACAAGTTCATCCGTACCATAAGCAGGTTTAAAAAAACCTAATTTGGTTAACGTTTTAACATCAAAATTTCTCAACAGAAAAGTAACCTTTCTTGCATTGTCAATTGACGCCACATTATCCTCATTTTGATTTTTCAAAACTATCTTTACAAATTTATCAATCTCAATATCCAGAAACTCGGCCAGTTTGATTACGTGAATCAAGTTCGGTTGCTTTGCAGTACCCGAAATAATTTGATCAAAAACGTCCTTATCAATTTTAAGGAGTTTTAAGGCCTTAGTTTTACTAATATTGAATTCATTCAATTTCTGTTCAAATTCTTGTTTTACATCAATATTTTCGCTGTCAGAAAAAATTGACTTCAAGATATTATCCAAACTTGACATTTTCATAAAAGGGTATTTACATCGTAAATTTAGGCTAATTTTAAATAAAATGGGCATAAAAAGGGTAATTACCCCTAAATATTCGATCGTAAGTACAAATTCTATTTATTCGGAATGATAAAAAAGCCCTTAAAATCGACGTTTTAAGGGCTTTTTCGGTTAAAATAAAAAGTAAAATTCACTGTTTTTATTCAACGGTCACAGGAAAGGTTGCTACAAAATCTGTCTCGCCAGCTGCATTTATAATATCTCCGCTAGCTACTCCTGTAGCCTCTTTTGAAGGTTCATGAATTAACGTGATTGAAATAGTGCCAGAACTGGCCTCTGCTGTAGAAAGCGTAAACGCTATCCCAACAGGATCTACACTGTCGCTACCACTTATATAGTCAGCTTCAGTATCTGCATATGCAAAAGATGTATTGAGCGCGTCAGATTTGGCAAAGAAAAACTGGTGCTCATGGGCCTCTTCCTCGATTTCTAAAGTGATATTTTCAGCTGGAAAAACAGTCTGATTTAGCAATTCTATATCTCCGGAATAGATGGTATTCGCTGTTAACGGGCCGCTTACAGTTACTACCGGCGCATTAGGACCATCGCCATCAGAATCATATGATTTTAGCGTAACTATATCTCCGGAAGGTCCAGTCAGCGTCACATTCATCGTTGTGATTACTTCCTCTTGATTTACGATCGCCGGGATATCATCGTTTGAGCAACTGCTCAACACTGCTCCAGCTACAACTAAAAAGGTTATTAATTTATTTGTTTTCATAATCTAAAGGTTCTTGTTAATAATTGAATTTGAGTTGGATTCTAAAATTTCGACCCAGATCGTCCACATAATACCGTTGCCTGTTCAGATATTCCCTAAAACTGGTATCCAGAATATTATCTACATAAAAGCCAAGCGTGAGATTCGAGTGCTGTGCCACTTTAAAATCGATGCTAGAGTTAAAATGGAACAGGTTATAACCCGCGGGTGGGTGGCTGATCTGCACGGTCTGGTTAATGGTCTCGCCGTTGTCTTGAAGCACCGGCACCGTAAAATCATTATCGGGGTAACGGGTCTGCTTAAAAACCGACTGACTGCGAATGCCCAAGGTCAAATTATTTAGCTTCGTGTTTGTATACGTAAGCGTATTGGTCCAGTTGGGCGCGGGCATATCAATGAGCGCGCGGTTTCTGGTCAAATCCTGGCCGTTGACGTAAGAGAAGTCTCCGTCAAGGTCAAAATGTTCGTCAAACCTGTACTTGGCATTCACATCAATACCGTATAAACGTGCGTTTACTTGTCTATATTCATACACGGGAAAAGCGCCGCGGGTGGTCTGCTCAATGGCATCGGGTTCCAAGATTATAAAATTATCTATTTTGTTATAAAAAGGGTTTAGTCCAAAGCTGAAATCACCCACCGAACCGTCAAGCGAAACGCTGGCCTTGTATGATTGTTCCTTGTCCAGCCGCAAGTCTCCCAGTTCAATAACTGCTGCGGAATGGTGCAAGCCATCGCTGAACAATTCTGCCGGATTAGGTGCCCGCGATGCGGAACTTAAATTGACACGCCCCGTGAGGTAATCACTAAAAGTATATTTTGCCCCTAAAGTCGCCGAAAGGTTGTTATACTGAAATTCTGGAGTTGTATACAGTTGATTGTCCAACCGCTGCCGCACGATATTTCCAAAATCAGCATCATAACCGCGCTCTTCCCAACGGGAAGTTTGATAGTATTTCTTCGCATCTATATTTATATAATCATAACGCGCGCCTGCATCAAATACCAAGTTTTCAGAAAGATTATAATCTACCGTAGCATAACCTGCCGCAGTGTACATCGTATAATCAGGAATCAAACGGCGAACGCCAGTATCTGGATCGGGAAAATTGACCTGATACATACCTTCTGCGCCAAAGTTTGCCGTAAAATCTGGATTGGAGTTCCATTCAAAATTTCCGTTTATTGTGTGCGTGGTCAGCTCAAGGTCAAGCGAGGGTTTATCTCTATCGTCACCGCGACGTATGTCATATTCCTGTCTATTATTCAGCTGAAAGCTATAGGTCAAATCCAGTTTGCCGGCGTTTTCAAAACGCTTAAACACATTGATCTTGGCAAGTTGATGGCTCACATCTTGTCGCGGTGGGTCAATAGTAGAAGTAAATGGCCTCACATAGTTTGGTATAGCTGCATTAATTGCCGTCACCAGATCGCCAACGCTACCTATATGCGACGCCCGTAAAATGCCAATATTCGCGTGATAATAGCTATAATAGGCCTCAAAACCGTAAGTAAATTTGTTCAATCCCACGCTCACTGAAAAGTCCTGCTCGCGGTTACCCGTATTGGAAAGCACATAATCTGGCGCTTCACGGTCACCAAAATATTTCAAAGTCCCCTGACCCGTGAAATGAAAGCCCGATTTGTACGCTTTTGTAAGGCTTGACGTCATTGAAGTGCCTCTGCCATTGCTCATAGCGCCAAAAATAGTCCTACCAAAAAGTGTATCCTTAACCGGTGCCACTGCAGGATCTGTAACGATCACACCGCCCACCGCATCGCCACCATAGCGCAGCGCCCCGGCACCTTTTACCACAGTCACGTTTGCTGCAGTATTAATATCTAGGTTAGGCGCGTGTTCCACACCCCATTCTTGATCTGCCATGCGCGTACCATTATTGATGATCAGCACACGGCTGCTGTGCAAGCCCTGAATTATGGGTTTTACCACCGTGCTTCCAGTATTAAGAGACGAAACGCCGCTCACTTCTTTTAGGGCGTCACCCAAACTACCACCACTAAAATTTTCCAAGGTTTCAGTTTTTAGGGATTCTTCGGCGCCGGAAGTGGTTTCGGCGCGGTACTTTTCACCTTTTACCGTGACTTGATTTAATTCTTCGGTATGGTGTTCCAGCTTAAAATCGCGGGTCAAATCTTTACTTATTTCTATAGTAAAGGTCTTCACGTCACATTCGGGATGGGTGACCGTGATTACGGTTTTGCCGGCACAAAGTCCTTGGAGGGAATAGTTTCCGTCAAGGTCTGTTTCGGCATAAACCTGTTGACTTTCTACACTTAGGACCGCTCCTATAAGATTGCTGCCGTCATGAAAATCTATGACTTTTCCCGATAGGGTATAATCACATTGTTGCGCTTGTCCCGTCAAACAAATGAACAGGAGAGCGAAAAACTTTAAATAGTTCATCGATAAATAATGTTTGAATATAGACAATCAAGTCATAAGACCACTTAAGTCTTTGAATAACTGATTATTCTGAAAAATAAAAATTGAAAGAATTATCCCGCGAGGGGATCTCGAAGCGGTTTGCTCCTATTACGCCAATGGTGGCGCTTTATTGAGAAATATCCCGAAAAGAGGTGCAGGACTAAAGTTATTGTGATAAACCACGGCAACCCGAACGGAGGAAAGCATGGTGAATACAGCAGGTTTGTATGCCATATTTTGCGGTGGCACATACGTATCTGTGTGTGATTGCGCATGCGCTAGCTGACAGATTGTGCAACCTTCTTTGGCTTTATTGCTGTCGTGGGTGAACTGATGTAGATCGGCACATTTAAACGCAAGCAGTAACAGTATAAAAAATACACTGCCCCATTGCCTGAGAAATTGCCTGTTTCTGTTCATCATTGCAAAACTATCTGAAGGAACCAAGCATTAGTCAAAAACAATGTTAAATTTTTAAATTTTGCGGTATGCTCAAAATGTAGTTAATCTGTTGAGGTTTTATTGTTTTTTGCCTTGTAAGTTGGTGAAGATAATGAAAGCAAATCAACGGCTATTTCGAGTTGAGAACTAAAATGAAAATCAACTAATTTTCAAAACAGAAAACCCTAAAATTGTTTTTTTCGTAAAGATTAAAAGCAATCAGAATCTATCCTATTTTGCTATTTAAAGTATAGCCAAAGTTCCATTATCTTCGTTATATTGCACTATATTGAAGGTTAATTATTAAAAATAGAAACATCAAAAGCCCAACTTCCACTACTGCCCTTTTAGTATTTTCGCTTTCCGCGAAAGAGGAAGTCAAGCGAAAACCTCTATTTGGGGCTAAAAATCGGGCTACAGGTGAGTTTTTTGACCTCCTGATCAATAAAACTTCCCAATTAGTTTCAACTATTGGGGCAGATGTGATCTGGTTTGATGAAAGTAAACAGCAAGGCCAAGATTTTTCTTCCCGCATTACACAGGCCTTCAGTGATTTATTTGCTCAGGGCTATGAGAAAGTAATTTCTATTGGGAACGACAGTCCAGACCTTACCACTGCACATATTGAAACAGCTCTTCAAAAACTGGAGGAAAACGAGCTCGTTCTGGGCCCTTCCGCAGATGGCGGAGCCTATCTTATAGGGATTCATAAATCCCATTTTAACGCAGCTGCTTTTAAGGCACTTCCCTGGCAACAGGAAAACCTCTTTGCAGAACTGGTCGCAGATGCGCATACCCATAAACGATCGGTTACCTTCTTGGAGATGCTGAACGATTTTGATACGCCGGAAGATGTTTTCGCCTATGCGAAAATAAACACAAAAAGCTTCATATACTTTTTTATTGAAGACCTCATCGGTCAAAAACGACCGGTTCTTGATCAATTGCTATTGATAATACCTTCACAAAAGTGCCGTTCCATTCGCGCTTTGCGTGCTCCTCCATATCAAATTGCCGCTTAGGCAATCCTTCCACCTCTTCCTACTTCGATTTTTCCTTAGCGGAAAACTATTGTGGTAGTCCCCATTTTTTCCGTATTAAACCCTTATTGAAAATTCTATGAAAATAGGTTTACTCATCTTTTTGCAGCTATTTTTTATAACTGCTCTTAGTCAAACCCAATCCTACACAACTCAAGTGCTCGACGATACTGGAGCGCCCGTTCCTTATGCAACGGTAAACGAGGTGGGAACCCAAAATTATACAACTACCACGGAAAGTGGAAGGTTTACGCTAGAAACCGCTGCGACCAATTTTACGATCCGTATTTCTTCTGTAGGTTTTGAAACGCTTAACATCCAGGTAAGCAACGGCAATCTTCCAAAACAGATCACCATGAACCCCTCTTCTGAAGAACTCGACGCGGTCGTCATTACCGCCCTGGGCATAGCGCGTGAACGGCAGGCGCTAGCGTCATCAGTTTCTATCGTGAGCGAAGAACAACTTACTGAAGTGCCCATGACCAATCTCGTTAACAGCTTGGCCGGTCAGGTGGCCGGGGTGCAGATCACCAATGGTTCTTCTGGCGTGGGTTCTTCTTCGCGTATTATCATTCGTGGTGAAAACTCGCTCAGCGGAACCAATCAGCCGCTTTTTGTGGTAGATGGCGTCCCCATCAGCAACGAGCAGATTACCAGTGACCTAGTGAACGATGGCGCTTTGCAGGAAGTGGATTATGGCAATGGCGGTGCAGATATAAGTCCTGATGATATCGCTTCCATTTCTATATTAAAGGGAGCAGGTTCTGCCGCATTGTATGGTTCTCGCGCGGCAAATGGCGTAGTCTTGATCACTACTAAAAGAGGCCGCCGCCAGCCCGGTTTTGGCGTAAGCACCAGCAGTACACTAACCATAGAAACTCCTCTTACCCTACCCGATTATCAAAATGAATATGGTGGTGGTTCAAACGGTGAATATGCTTTTCAAAACGGTATAGGCGCGGGTGTTAACGACGGTGGCATCAGCAGTTATGGACCAAGATCGGATCAAGGCCAATTGATCCCACAATTTGACAGTCCGTCAACTGATATTAACGGAAATCCCGTGCGTGGCGGCGACGTGATCGCGCGTACCTTACCTGATGGTTCTTTTACTGAAATTACGCCCACTCCCTGGATTTCCCGGCCCGATAACGTACTGGATTTTTTTGAAACGGGCGTGACTTATCAAAATAACGTGGCGATTTCTTCCGCAAGTGAAAATAGCAGCAGTAGGTTATCTTACAGCAGTTTGCGCAATGAAGGGGTTGTACCTAATACTGATTTTAAACGCGATGGTCTCGCCTTAAGCCTGGATCAGGATCTAAGCGATAACTTACGCGTTTCTACATTTGTGAATTATATAAACACGCGCAGCGGTAACCGGCCCAACTTGGGCTACGGCTATGAAAACGTACTTTACGGTTTTAACTGGACTGGACGCCAGGCGAATATCGCCTCGATGCGCGATTACTGGCAAGCAGGCCAAGAAGGTGTTCAGCATTTTGATATCAATTATCTCTGGTTGACCAATCCGTATCTTACTTTATATGAAAACACCAATAGTTTCAATAAAAACAGGGTTTTGGGGAATGTTTCGGCTACTTATGAATTTTCGCATAAGCTGAAACTAACGGTACGCGGCGGACTTGATTTTTATCAGGATAACCGCGCTTTCCGAAGGGCAAAAAGCACCAATAAAAACCCGGAAGGAAGTTATAGGGAAGATTACGTAAAATACCGCGAACTCAACAATGACGTGCTTCTTACCTATAAAGATGAGTTTAATGATGATTGGGA
>Ga0307487_1002125_pt1 | contig 13093 bp, 9 predicted proteins | sample CBIW12metaG_FD_203665 | JGI IMG/M metagenome (GOLD analysis project Ga0307487, IMG submission 203665) | Sea-ice brine microbial communities from Beaufort Sea near Barrow, Alaska, United States - CBIW 1.2 | ecosystem: Environmental > Aquatic > Marine > Coastal | place: USA: Alaska | collected... | reverse complement strand
CACCATCCATATCAATTAAAAAACCTTTTTTCATTTGCTTGATTTTTGATTCAATTATTAACTAACTATTTACGAGTGGGGAGTCCCGCGGCGGCAAAAATCCGGGAATAAAGTCCTTACATTTTCCCTGCCTGAAATCCCGTTTATTTAAAAAAAATAAAATCCGGTGTGGATTTTTTCACATATTTAATTTTGTATTTTAGATGAATTTTTTAAATTAAAATAATTATTCAAAAATACAACTAAAATAATTTAAACGTATTAAAATAGGGAGTCAAAGTGGTGAAAACATATTTTTATTTCAACTAGCCCATATTATTATGGGGTATAATCTTGATTATTGATATAATTATTGAATTTAAATAAAATAATAAAATTTAAGATTAAAAAAAAACAGTGGTAAAAATTAGTTATACCTACAAAAGAAAAGGAAAAATCCAAACCAATTGATACGTGTATTTATTTTTAAGATGAATGAAAATTAATTCATAAAACTGCGTTCAGGAAAATTTATGTTAGAGTGTATTTCAAATCGGTATTGCTTGAATGAAAAGCTTTCTCATACCGTGAAGAAAAAATTTCAACTGTTGTTGATTTCTGTTTTTTTATTCTGCCGGAAATGTTATGAAACAACATATTTTAATTCATTCCTGTAATAGGAAGGACTTTTTCCAGTGAATTTTTTAAACTGTTTATTAAAATGGCTAAAATTATTGAATCCGCTTTCAAAACAAACATCCAGGATACTCATTTGCTCTTCATGTAATAATTTGGCCGCATGCACCAGTCTGTATTCATTAACGAACTGAATAAAGGTTTTTCCCGTGATCTTTTTGAAGTACCTGCAAAAGGAAGGAACGGTCATGCTGGCCAAGCTTGCAATTTCTTCCAGGGGAATAGGACGGTGAAATTCCTCTTTCACGAAATTAAAGAGCACATTGATCCTGTTACTGTCCTGAAGTTCTGCTTCAAGAATAAAACCCTGGGCATTTAAGATGGTATAGTTTTTTGCTTCTGCCAGAAGTTGAAAAATTTTTAATAGCCCAAATAATTTTTCATAATTGTTTTGCTGATCTAATTTTTCTATTTCCATGCCAATAGTTCTTTTTTCCTGGCCGTGATATACTATTCCCATTCTTGAAGTTTCCAGGAGGGCTTTTACATTTTTCATTTCAGGAATTTCGAAAAAGGAAAGCCCCAGGAAATCCGGTTTTAGTTGAATTACAGTTTCACATTCATTCCCGCTAAGGCTGTCTGTAAATCCACAATGTGGGAGATCTGACCCTATCAAGATCAGATCTCCTTTCCTGTAATGTGAAATATGACTTCCAATTTGCCTTTTTCCGGAACCGCCATTTACATATACCAACTCCACTTCAGGATGGTAATGCCAGAAGGTTTGATTTTTGTTCTGGTGGCTTTTGTTATAGTTCCGGTAGGAAAAAGAACTTCCGAAGTCCGGCACGATTTTTTCGAATTTTGGTTTTATGGAAATTTTCATAATATTCTATTTTAAATAGGAATAATGTAATCAAGATCAAGTCATGATTTATCTTCAAAATTACCTATAATATATGCTAAATTATCTTAAATAAATATTTATTAAATGATTAAGGGTTAAAATTGAACATTTATAAGGTTATTTGACTGTATTAGGGCACTGAAATCTGATGTAAGTTTGTTTTATAATAATCAGAGTATTAACCTTTAAACTAAAAATTATGAAAAATGCAGTTAAAATTTCCTTGTTAGTAATTTTACTTAACACAGGGTTTATGATGGAAGCAGCCGAAGATTTAGGCATTAAGGTTTTGGACAGTCAAAATCTAATGGTAGAACTAAATAGCGGAAGCCAGGGAAATGTCCTTTTGTTAAAGGATAAATTTGGGAAAGTCTTGTTCAAGGATAGTATCACTACGAACTCAACTTACCATAAGACGTTTAATCTGGAATTGGTTCCAAACGGGATTTATTATTTGAATCTGGATAATGAATCAAGAATCCAAACCACCGTTATTGCTAAAACCAATTACGGATTGGAAATTGAAAAAGAATCCGGCTTTGTTTTTAAACCTATTTTTAAAATTAAGGATAAACAAGTTCGCGTTCTTTTAACCAATCCTGAACAAAAGAAAACTTTCCTGAAGGTATATGATTCTTATGGGATATTGGTGGGAAATTTAAACAGTAAAGAAGCTGTATTAAGGAAAACAATTGATTTCTCTAATGTTCCATCTGGAAAATATAGGATTGAAATTGGAATTAATGGGCAAAATTTTACAAAAGAAGTAAATTTAGAATAGTATAAAAATTTTGTAAACAGAAAAGATCCTGCCCGAAGGCAGGATTTTTTCTGTTTACATCTTATTAGCGAAGAAATTATTTGAAGATTTTCTAAATTTACATTCCAATTTCTAAGGTTGCACGAACTTTCGATAATTGTAAAACGGATGTTACAAATTTTCAAGCTAAAGCCAACCTTTCTTGTTCAAATTCAAATTTCAATATTTCCGCCCCGAATTCAACAATTCGTCAAGATTTTCCAGTGCAGCTGTAAATCCTTCTTTAAAGCCCATTTCAAGCATTTTTTCAAGATCAGAAAGCTCACCAAACTTTGTTTCAATAAAAACTAATGTTGAATTTGATGTTTCACTGAATTCAACTGTCCAAAGTGATCTGGGAAACGCAGGATCAATTGTTCCCTTTTCGTCACAAAATGCATCCCGACCTGAAAAACTTTTTAACGGTGTAATCTCTTTATAATCTGCCCGTGACCAATGTTTTGTTCCATCCGGTCCTTCCATCGCATACAGCCAATATCCACCTTCTTTAAAATTCATTGTTTTGGTTTTGGCCTTCCATGGTTTCGGGGCCCACCATTGGTCCAGGAGCCGGCTTTCTGTCCAGCCAGCCCATACCTTTGAGATTGGCGCTGCAAATTCCCTTTTTACACTGATTTTTTTATTTTCCTTGTCAATGGAAAAATTCATTAAAAGATCTGCTTTCATTTTTGTTTGAATTTTAGTTTATAAATGCCGGTTAATGCTGATCAAAAAAATTGTCAAATTCTTTCCATTGTATTGTGATAAAATGACTGCAAATTTCCCCGCCGAAGTTTTATGGTTTCAACAATCGAAATTCAGCAATACACTCATAGTCATAATTTTACCTTGTTAAAAATAGAATAAGAGACTTTTTCCTATCGGAATAAATCCCTTCTATTCTAAAGATAAATCATAAAGAATATTGAAAAAAAGGTTTTAAGTATCTTTTATGAGAGAATTAGCAGTCAATAAAAACAAAAACAAACAAACCAAAGTCGCTTAGAAGAAATTGTGAGAACGGAACAGCTCGATAAAAATCAAGAGATTAACGACGGCCTATAAAAGGGAGAATTTTCCAATAAACTCCTGAGTTTATTAGGATTTTAACTTGCTAAAAACCTGTAATTTGAGCTATTTTACTTTAGGGCAATTCAGGTATTCCAGGCTTTATGAACTCAATAGCTATCCCTTATAATATTTTCCCTGCCAGGTGTTTTTTTCTGCCAGTTTCTGGTCAATTTTAGCGACAACTTCAAAATTCTTCATTTGGTTCCATTTCGGTGCGATCAACAGATCGTAAGGAGCTTCACTCGCAAATCTTTCAATGCTGATGTCCGGTCTTAAAAAACCGATAAAATCGCTTATAAAATCTATATAATCTTCAGAAGTGAACAAGTCAAAATTCCCTGGATCTCTTTTGTACTGAACCGCCATAACCGTCTGTTTTACAATTTGTAAATGATGCATTTTCAAGCTGTCAATTGGAAGTTTAGAAATCTCGGTTGCGTGGTTCAGCAACTCGGCCCTGGTTTCCCCGGGCAGGCCAATGATCAAATGAGCGCCCAGATGAATTCCTTTATTGGCGCAATTTTCATAAGCAGTTTTGGAATCTTCAAAAGTGTGACATCGGTTAATCGCCAGCAGGGTTTTATTCAGCGTACTCTCAACACCAAATTCCAGGGAAATGAAGTGTTTTTTGGATAAAAATGACAAATAATCAATTAGTTCATCTGAAATGCAATCGGGCCGTGTACCAATAATCAACCCAATAACCTGAGGAAAGGCCAAGGCTTCATCATACATTTTTTTAAGCGATTCAATATCGGAAAAGGTATTTGTATATGCCTGAAAATAGGCGAAGTAATTTTGATATTTGTGTTTTTTCGAAAAAAAAGCGATCCCTTGTTCCAATTGTTGGGTAATGCTTTTTTCAGGTTCGCAATAACCCGGATTAAAGGAATTGTTGTTGCAGTAAGTACAGCCTCCGTAACCTTTTGAACCATCCCTGTTGGGGCAGGTAAACCCGACATCCAATGATATTTTTTGAACTCTTTCCCCAAAGTTCAATTTGATAAATGACGAATAATCGAGATATCGTTTTCCTGTAATTTGCATCTAAAGATATTGAAAGGTAAAATTATCAAAAGAATATGGATTGGGTCATTTTTAACTGCTAATTCTGATCAGCTATATCAAATTCCATCCTGCATCAAAGTTCCTTGGATTCGGTCATTAACGGAAAGAAGAAAGACTTTGAAAACAAGTTGTTGCCTACCTACTATTTTAAGATGGAATATCAGCCGGGGAATTCTATTAATAGCTGTACTTTGCTGATATCACAAAATGCTTAATTCAGAATAAAACATTTAATTCCCTACAGATCCGGTTCAATGAAATTTCCCCCGCATAGATTCTTTAAAACAGTATTACTTGGTCTTTTTCTTATTTTTTGGAATGCATCATTAATTGCCCAGGTTAAAATTAGTTCATGGAACCTTCAGAATTTCGGGAAGACAAAATCTGATCAGGAAATAAATTTCATTGCAAATACTTTAAAGGGATTTGATATCATCGCCATTCAGGAAGTAGTGGCAGGTTATGGGGGAGCCCAGGCTGTTGTGCGGCTGGCCGATGAACTCAACAGGAAAGGATCAAAATGGGATTATGTGATAAGCAATCCCACCAATAGCACGCCCTATGGAACCGAGCGTTATGCCTATATCTGGAAAACGGGGAAAGTGAAAAAAATGCAGCGTGCCTGGCTGGGACAAATTTATGTAAATGAGATTGACCGGGAACCGTATTTTATGAATTTCAGTTATGAAGGAACGGTGTTTAGCCTTGCGAGTTTTCACGCCATTCCAAAGAAAAAGCAACCTGAAACCGAGATCAAATACTTTAAATTCCTGCCGGCCGAATACCCCGATAAAAACCTGATCTTCCTGGGAGATTTTAACCTGCCTCAAAGTCACACCGTTTTTGATCCGCTGAAAAAAATGGGATATAAACCCGTTCTTACAGCTCAGAAAACAACTATGAAAATGCAATGTGTTGCAGGGGAATGCCTGGCTTCAGAATATGACAACATCTTTTACAATTCCAATTCCACTCAAATGCTCAATTCCGGAGTGGTCCTTTTTTATGAGGGTTTTCCGGATATGGTAGCGGCCAGAAGAATCTCCGATCATATCCCGATATGGGCCGAGTTTGATTTTCCTGCCGCCGGTGGGGAACCGCAACAATTGTTGCTGGATAATTAAATGCGGAATTTTGATTGTGAAAGTTTTTTCCTAACTTTAAATTTAACCGGAACGTAAACCAATCGCCATTTTTTTGGCAGCATATGAAGAGGCTTGATTTTTGTATAAACAACTCCTGTAAATTAATTATTACCCAATTAAATAACTTCGATGAATACAGATATTTCTATTATAGATATGGAGGAACTTCGAAAGGCTAAACGCTTACTCGAGAACCCTGGACTCGCGGCAAGGATTACCAATTATATTGGAATGCCAATCGAAAAAGGATTTGAGATGCTCCCCAAAAACTGGAACGAAAAAGTGGTTAAGATCACTCATACTGCCATTCAAAAGTCATCCGAAGCGGCACTTTTTACCGTGAAGGATCAACCGGGAAAAAAGACTTCAAACGGGTGGCATAAACTGGCGGTAGCTGCATCCGGTGGGGTTGGCGGTTTCTTTGGATTCGCTGGACTGGCCGCGGAAATTCCCGTTTCAACTACCATAATGCTCCGGTCCATTGCCGATATTGCACGATCTCAGGGAGAGTCTATTAGGAATGTTGAGACTAAACTGGAATGTATGCAGGTTTTGGCTTTAGGGGGAGAATCAGGTTCAGATGACAGTACAGAGAGCGGATATTACGTTACCCGGGCATTATTGACAAAATCGATGACTGAAGCCGCGGAGTTTATAGCAAAAAAAGGATTTGTTGAAGAAGGCGCGCCTGTTCTGGTACGGTTTTTTGCCAATATAGCCAGTCGGTTCGGGATTCAGGTCAGTGAAAAAGCTGCGGCACAGGCCGTACCGATTATAGGTGCAATTAGCGGGGCCGCGTTAAACACAATTTTTATCAATCATTTCCAGGATATGGCTACAGGACATTTTATAGTAAGAAAATTGGAAAGGATCCACGGGAAAGAGGTAATCGAGGAGTTGTATAAACAAATAGATGATCAGGTAAATTCCTAATAAAAATTCAGGATTCAAATTTCAAAAAGTGGCGTTCCTTGTCCTTAAATTATTTTTTTAATATCGAATATACATCAAGGATTAACTCTTAGTTTTGTAATTGGGAGAAGGTATTTCCCTGCTTTAAATCTCCCGATTTATATCCTTTCTTAAACCAGTCCATACGTTGTTTTGAAGTTCCATGGGTAAAAGCATCGGGAACTATCCTGCCCGAGGTTTGTTTTTGAATGGCATCATCTCCCACCGCATTCGCCGCGCTTAAAGCTTCTTCAATATCTCCTTCTTCCAAATATTCACGGTTGTGGTGTGCCCAAACCCCGGCATAAAAATCGGCCTGTAACTCAAGGGCAACAGATAATTCGTTGGCTTCCCTCTGACTTATTCCCTGCTGAAGTTCCCTAACTTTCCCGGCGGTTCCCATCAGTTGTTGCACGTGATGACCTACTTCGTGAGCGATTACATATGCAATGGCAAAATCGCCGCCTTCAGCTCCAAAACGGGTGCGCAGTTCTTCAAAAAACCTGAGGTCCAAATAAACTTTTTCATCGCCCGGACAGTAAAATGGGCCGGAGGCCGATGAAGCTCCGCCACAGGCAGTGCTTACCGCGTCCGTAAATAAAACCATTCCGGGTTCCCTGTAGTCTACGCCGTTTTGAGCGAAAAGCTCATTCCAGATATCCTCTGTATCTGCAAGCACGGTGGCTGAAAAATCCCCCAGTTCTTTTTCTTCTGCGGTTAGTTCCCGTTCTACTGTTGTTACAGGGATCTGGTCTTGCAACTGGTTGAGGATTTCTGTGGTATCTCCCCCGGAAAACAATTGTATCGCCAGAAAAATGATCCCAATAATACCTCCTCCCACAGCAATTTTACCACCGGTGGATTTACCTCTTCTGTCATCAACGTTGCTGCTTTGTCTTCTGCCTTGCCATTTCATGGAGTTGGGGTTTAAATTTTTTGCCAAATTAAATAAAATAACAATTGGTGCATGTTGATTTTTTCATAAAGTTGAGCAGAAAGTGAAAGTGTATGGAAAATATGGATCGGGGAACAATGTTTTTAGCAGGGAAGCGGGGATTATTTCCAGGTTTTTCGGAGGGGAAGTCAAAAGGGATTTCAGGAAATATGGAGGGCAACTCCAGTTCCAATTAAAAAGAATATCCTGGCAAGTAAAATCAAAGAGTTTGAGGCTTTTCTTTTAGATCTTTTTTCCATATTTTATCTTTCTGCTCAATTTGTAATTGCTCTTTATAACTTTCAGCAAATACAAAAATGCCAAGAAAATTATCAGGACAATAACCAGGGAGAAATAAAACCTGATGGGAAAGGAGCTCTTAAAGTCCAGGATGAGATTGGTACAGTTATCCAAAGTTTAGTTTATTATTGATGCCAATTTCCTTCTTAAATTGTCTTTAAAACTGAGGTTTTTTGTTCAAAAAAGTTACAAAACCTACTGTTTTGTTTCGCCTGTTATATTAGGGATTATTACTTTCGGCATTTTAGGCACTCAAAATTTTATGAACTTATTAATTGCTTTACGGCTTAAAAAACTCTAAATGTTATATTAACCCTTTTAGGTAAATCTACCAGCATTTTGGGAATGTTCTTTACGGTTTTCCGTAATGAGGTGAAAATAATAATGGTTATGTGGGGTTCAAAATGTGAAAAACAGTAAATACCGCTATTAATTGATGGATCAGAAGTTTAGTTCATATTAATTTTTGGGCTGAAGGTTTCCGCTTTCAGATTTCCCTCTGTTTCGTTAAACTATCTCCGCCACCAGGTTTAAAATGTTCATTGAACCAGAAAAAGAAATGACGACAAGGCTAAAAGGTGCCTGGAGAACAAGGAAGTACCTGAAAAGATTGTCTAACGTCTAAGGGTTTCTTATCTTAATATCAGCTAAGAAATGAAAATAACTGAAACCTGATGCAAACCCTGATGAACCTGCCGGCAGACAGGGATATTCGATTTTATATGGCCAATAAAAACAATAAATATCTAAATATGAAAACAATAATTATTGCGACCGATTTTTCCGGAGAAGCCGAAAATGCCCTTGAATTTGTCGGTCCTTTTGCAAAAAAAATTGATGCAAAAGTCATTTTATTTAATACTTTCAATATTCCCTTACATTTATCCAATTCCCTTCTCCCAGCAAGCAGTATTACAACCTTGGAAGAAAAAAACAAAGCCCTGTTAAGTAGGAGAGCTTCAAAACTGGCTACGGAATATGGCATTGAAGTTGGGTTTGAATCAAGGCTGATGCGGGAGGTTGAAGAGGAATTGGGAGATTTATTCACAAAATATAATGCAGATTTTATTGTCATGGGAATGGCATCCAGATCTGTCGCCCAGGATTTATTCGGGAATACTACAACTTCAGCGATGATGCGGTTAAAATTTCCGGTGCTCGCGGTGCCAAAAGGTGTTTCTTTTAATGGAATGAAGAAGATCCTTTTTGCTTATGATAAACTTCAAAATGGATCTGTTGAGGGATTGGATGAAATTAGGGATATCGCGATGGCATTTCAGGCTGAAGTTGAAATTTTCCACGTTCAAAAGCCCCTGGAAAAGGAAGAATTGGAATTTTCGGAGATAGATAAGATCGAGGGAATCTTTAAAGAAGTGAAGCATTCCTATAAAAAGATAAGTTCCGGAGCGGTGTTGGAGGAAATTCAAAAAGAAATTAAGGCCACCAAAGCCGATCTTTTGATCATGGTTCCTCAAAAATACGGTTTCTGGGAATCGTTCATTCACCGTAGCAAAACCCGGGTGATGGCTTCTGGATCTGAAATCCCGCTGCTCTCGATCCCAACTTGAGGTTATAGGTTCCTTTTTTTAGAACTATTAGAGAGACGAGAGAATATGGATAATGGATGAAAGACCATTATATTGACAAATTAAATTGTTACATAATTTTATCTGTCAATATATTGCTGTCACCTTTAATACCTAATTTTAGGCATTTACGGGCTTCAAAACTTTGTAAACCTAAGTGTAAAAATGATAAAAAAAATCGGCCCCAAATACATCGGGACCGATTTTCACTATCAACTAACTAACTACTAACTAAAATTAAAATTATCGCCATCCTCCACCAAGGGCCTGGTACAATTCAATAATTGAATTGAGTTTATTAAATCTGGCATTTACCAGTTCCAGTTGAGAACTAAGGGTGTTTTCCCTCGCAGTGAGAACTTCCAGATAATTTACCATACCATTGTTAAGCAATTCTTCTGAATAAGAAGTTGCCAACTCGTAGGCATCAAATTCCTTTGTTTTCACACCAATTTTCTCGACAGCAGCTTCATAATTATACATGGCATCAGAAACTTCTCTGGAAGCGATTAGCAGGGATCTTTCAAATTCGATCAACGTAATTTCCTGTTGTGCCTGCGAAACTTCATACTGCGTTCTTATTTGCCTTCCGTTTATTAAAGGTTGCACCACAGAACCTATTAAATTGGCAAATAATGAATTTGCGTTAAATAGTTCGGCTACGTCAATGCTTTGGAAACCACCGGTAGCCGTCAACCTTAATGTTGGATAAAAACTGCTGCGAGCGACATTTGTAAGTTCAAAAGCATTCACAAGATTATATTCGGCTGCAATTACATCGGGCCTGTTCCTAAGTAGTTGACTTGGAAGCCCAGTATTAAGAGGGACGGCAATATCTTGGTCCATGGTTGTTCTGTCAATTTGACGCGGCGCATATCCCAATAAAATGGAGAAAGAATTTTCCAGTAACCTTATTTCATTTTTGATATCAATTAACACGGCTTGGGCACGGTATAATTGTGCTTCGGTCTGTTTTACGCCAACTTCAGTTACGCTTCCGGCTTCTTTTAAAGCTTTTGTAGTTTCCAGGCTGCTTTCCCTTGTGGCAATAGTTTCTTCAGTGATCCTTCTTTGTTCATCCAGGGCAAGCAACTGGTAATAAGATGAAGCAAGAGCTGAAATAAGTTCAGTTTTTACTGCCTGATGTGCAGCAGTGGTTTGAAGGTACGAAGCCTGAAAAGCACGGTCGTTACTTCTTATTTTCCCCCAAATATCGGCCTCCCAGGTTAAATTTCCCGTAGCTTCGTATTGGGTATAGTTGCTTTCAGAAAAAGTTGCGAGTTGGCTATTTTTTGAAAGCATCTGATGATTTACGGTCCCATTAAGGCTGAGAGTAGGTAAATATCCTGCTTTCCCTTGTTTTACATAGGCTTCTGATGCCGCTATTTGCTGAAGGGCGATCCTTATGTCCATATTGCTTTGCAGCCCTTCTTCTATATAGGAAATAAGTATAGGATCTGTAAACATTTCCCGCCATGAAACATTCGCCATATTAAGGCTGTCCCTGGAAATATTGTCGGTGCGATAGAATTCCTCTTTAACCACTTCCGGTGGGGTGTAATCTCTTGCGACAAAACATGACTGCAATGAAAGTAATACAGTAGGGATCAATATGAATTTATATATTTGAAACTTCTTCATTTTGTATGTTTTACAATTGGTCATTTTTTTCGACAATAACTTCTGGTTTTTTACTTACTTTTTCCTGTAACCACTGGAAGAAGATGAACAAAATGGGGATAATAAATACTCCCAATACGGTTCCTACCAGCAAGCCTCCTACGGCCCCGGTACCAATAGATCTGTTTCCCGCCGCACCGGTTCCCCCGGCAAAAACCAGTGGGAGCAATCCAATGATAAAGGCAAGGGAGGTCATTAATATAGGTCTTAGTCTCACTTTGGCCGCGTCAAAAGCAGCATCTGCAATTGTAAATCCTGCCTTACGCCTCTGGATCGCGAACTCCACAATTAAAATCGCGTTTTTTGCGAGGAGCCCCAGCAGCATAATAAGGGAGATCTGGAAATAAATATTGGCTTGCAGCCCTGTAAAGTTTGTAAATAAATAAGCTCCCATTACCCCAACAGGCAACGAAAAAAGTACGGTCAATGGAAGTAAATAACTCTCATATTGAGCAGAGAGAATAAAATAAACAAACATGAGACTGAGAAAGAAGATTAAAGCCGTTTGGTTTCCTGCTGAAATCTCCTCACGTGTGAGGCCCGAGAAATCTATTGAAAAATTACCGGGAAGTGAAGATTCACTTACTTCCTGAACGGCAGCAATGGCATCTCCCGTAGAATATCCGGGTGCAGGAGCACCGTTTACGCTGGCAGAATTGAACAAGTTGAACCTTGTTACAGATTGAGGTCCATAAACCCGTTTCAGCTTTACAAATTCTGTAATGGGTGCCATTTCACCTTTGTCATTTCTCACAAAAAGGGAATTTAGGTCACTTACCGTAGCACGATCCTGTGGCAATGCCTGCACGTAAACCCTGTACTGTTTTCCAAAACGGGCAAAATCGGCTGCATAAATACTTCCTATATAACCCTGAAGAGTGGAGAAAATACTGCTTATTGAAACACCCGCTTCTTTAGCTTTAGGAACATTTATATCCATTTCATATTGAGGATAATTTGTGTTAAATGAACTTTGCGCGTACAAAACTTCCGGACGCTGTGACAGTTCGGCTAAATAGGCCTGGGCAGCCTGATCCAATTCCCGGAAACTTCCTCCGGAGCGGTCTAAAATTTTCATTTCAAAACCCCCTGAAATTCCGAACCCTGGGATACTTGGGGGTGCAAAAAACAACATATTGGCACCCGGAATTCCCGCGGCTATCTGGAACATTTTACCCGTAAGGGCATCAGAGGAAACGGCCTCGTCTTTACGATCTGCCCATGGGTCTAATCTCACGATACCAAAGGCATTATTACTACCGGCCCCGCCAATTAAACTGAACCCATTTATTAAAGTAACTCCCTCCACACCTGGCATTTGGCGGATTTTTTCACTCAGCTTACTTGTGAGCTCTACTGTTCTGTCCAGGGAAGCTCCGGCAGGAAGCTCAATATTGGCGAAGACCATCCCTCTGTCCTCGTTGGGAACAAACCCGGTAGGAGTGTTGTTCGCTGCCCAAAAGATACTTCCCACAGAAATTAAAAGTATAACAACGGTTATCCATTTATGCTTATATAAGAAAACAAGGGAATTTCCGTATTTTTTGGTTGTAACGGCGAAGGCCGTGTTAAATGAAGAATAAAAGCGCTGTAAGAAACTCTTCTTTTTCCCTTCTTCATCTTTCTTAGGTTTAAGCAGCAATGCACATAATGCAGGACTTAAGGTCAAAGCATTTACAGCAGAAATTGCTATAGCTACAATTAATGTAACCCCAAATTGTTCGTAAAACACCCCGGTTGGTCCTGTAATAAAGGTTACCGGGATAAACACAGCTCCCATTACCAGGGTAATGGAAATGATAGCTCCGGTAATTTCTTCCATAGCGGTTTTTGTGGCAGATAAAGCGCTGCTGGCACCTTCCTCCAGCTTGGCATGCACTGCTTCTACCACCACAATGGCATCATCTACCACAATTCCTATGGCGAGTACCAAAGCGAACAGGGTCAACAAATTCACCGAATACCCGAACAGGTTCAAAAAGAAAAATGTACCTATTATGGAAACCGGAACTGCAATGGCCGGAATAAGGGTGGATC
>Ga0307487_1002124_pt1 | contig 13095 bp, 8 predicted proteins | sample CBIW12metaG_FD_203665 | JGI IMG/M metagenome (GOLD analysis project Ga0307487, IMG submission 203665) | Sea-ice brine microbial communities from Beaufort Sea near Barrow, Alaska, United States - CBIW 1.2 | ecosystem: Environmental > Aquatic > Marine > Coastal | place: USA: Alaska | collected... | reverse complement strand
TCAAAAATGACCGGGATACAGACTTTCAATTAATCCCAGATCAAAACAAAAGTGACTTTTTAATCATCTCAAAACAGTATAATCAAGTGAGTGTGCTGGACAGAAATGAGAAACAGCTCTTTTCAACCCGAGTTTCTGATGAGCCTCTTCTTTATCAATTTTACGATTTCGGATCCAAAAGACAGTTTGTAGCCATAACTGATCTTGCTCAAAACTTTTGTTATCTCTATGATCTAAAAGGAAATCTAGCTACCACTATACCTCTGGAAAGCTCTGGACCAATCCAGATTTCTTATCAGGCAGCAAAAGGTCAGTATATAATACGTACTCGAAGTGGATCGAGACTGACAGAGTTTGAGCTAGCAGATTAGACGGATTCTTAAATTTTGGGCAAGCTTGACTGAATAACAAACCTGCGTAAGTTTCCCTATCTGCCATATTGAAAAAGTGTTTTTTTACATAAATCACTGGTTATTTGCCTCTTCCCATCGATCTTTGCTCACCTAATATCCACCGACCAGGGTCTCCAAAGCGCAAGTAATCCTGTAAACTTAATCTCCCCATATCACGCTAGTTTATTATTTTTTCCCAATCTGGAAGAGACAGGTCTTAACCCTGACCTGACTTTTAAGGTCTTGGACTTATCCAAAAATTAAGGCGAAAACGGTGATTTACCTGCAATAAAGCTAAAGCTGATATTTGATGGCAAAGGAGTTGTGATCCAAACCGATCAAGTTGCAAATGCCCAGAATTACATAGACTCCACTTCAGCAGATGGAAAGAATATTTCGGACTTCACCTATGGCAATTGATCGGATTACTGATACTAATTCTCTTGGTTTCCCTGTCTCATTGGCTTTTTACTCTGATCATAGACAACGTGCTCTGTTATCTAGGGTGGATTCAATAGATATGGGCATGGAAAAGTGGGAGGAAACTTTCTTTTACCAGTGGAGAGCGTAATCAGTATTTACCTGATAGTGGTGGTGCTTTCGCTGGTTGTAAGAGTTTTACAATTTCCCATAGAAATTTGGTCTTGTATTTAAATTGTGGTTCGAACCTTAAAGCTTCTGCTGATCACAGTTATCTTCTATAATCTAGTCGATGTCGTTTCAGAGTATTTCACCAAACTGGCAAATCGTACAGAATCGTCTTTGGATCATCAGTTAGTGTCGTTGCTTTGGGGGCACAGGATACTTTGAAGAATTTCTTTGGATCGGTAATGATTTTCCTGGAAAAGCCATTTCAGGTGGGAGACTGGATCCCACTGAAGATATCGATGGCACGGCGGAGGAGGTAGGTTTTAGATCTACACGAATGAGGACATTCAGAAACTCTCTGATGTACGTGCCAAACGGAAAAATCGCAGACGCCACATTAGATAATGATGGACTTGGTCAATACAGCAGATTTTATTCCACACTGACCATAACCTATAACACACCTGCTGAAGTAATTGATCAGTTTGTAAATGGGTAGGGAAAAATAGTACCTGCACATCCAACTACCCAAAAGAACGATTATCATATTTATTTGAATAATCTGTCTCAGTATAGCCATGGCATCATATCCCATATCTTGTTCGAAGTACCAGACTGGGCAGGAGAATTAAAACCCCGACATGAAATACTTTTGCAAGTTGTAAAATTAGCGAATAGTTTAGGGGTAAGATTTGTCTTCCTGACCCAGACGCTTTACATGGAATCATTTCTAGAGAAACAGAGATTAATCCCAACTCATAATCTGGATAAGACTGGGTGTCAGGGAAATTAAATCAACTCACCAGTATTGAACTTAAGCGAAAAGAAAACGACTGGAATACGTTTGTCAGACGGCATCATTTAACGTTGAAATATTGGAAAAGAGTCACTTTCTTCCCTTCTGGGTCTTTTCCAATTATCGTGATTTGATATTCGCCTGATAGCGAAGATGCTTTTAACTTCAACTCCGGGGATATTTCATTGGACAAAGGTGCTTTAGACCAATATAGAATGGTTCGCCAATCCTTCATTGACCCTTGAGCTGAATTCATCTCAAAAAGCTGGCCTTTTACTCTGATTCTTGGCAAAATTCCTTGGTAGCCCAAATAAATCGCATTGCTAGGCAGAGGAAATCCCCCAAAATCATTTTTATAAGAAGTGAAGCTGACCACTCCGGGAAACACTTCTTCGTTAAGAAAAAATGATCGGGTGAGAACTTCAAGTTTCTTGAATTTCTTAGGATTAAATCTCGCCACCATATCTGAATCGAAGACTGGAAGAGCATCAATTAACATTAAAGGGTTTTCTTGAAATGCAGTTTCATTGACCACATCCAAGACTCTGAAAATCTTTTCTTTTTGGCGTGAACGTACTAATATTTCAGGAACATATTCTTTTAATACGGTTTGAACATCATCAAACCTTGTGTAATCATCAAGCAAATACACTCTATCTTCTACAAAGCCCGTTACCACAGGCAAGGGAGACGAATCAAACTCCTGAATAAAATACTCTTCCACCTGACCACCTTGAAGAAGGGCAGTCAATAAAACTTGATCAGAAGGGCTAATTTGTAAAATTGGGATTTGAAAACTCTCTTTAAAAGTAGTTTTTGGTGCTGGAGAAACAATTTCAAAATTTGTCAGACTTTCATTATAATTTGACTGAGCAATGAGATAATTCCAATGCTTCATCCCGCCTGCATCAAAAAACAGTCTTCCTCCCGCATCCGGACGATCAGTCAGTAAGACAGATTGATCTCCATGTAATGATAGATAATATAACCTGGTGGTATCAACAGGAACACTCAGTACTTTTGCCTCCACAATATGACCATACAACTCTGGCACAATCGCTCTATCCGCGAGATCTTGATAAATATCAGTTGATGATAATGACTTATGAAGGAATAAAAAAGGATTAGAAGCAGCAACTGAAATTTCATCTATTTCTATGTCAGAAGGAATTGTGACGCTAAATTGATCCTCTTTTTTGATTTCTGATTTGGACAATTTAATGCCTGATTCTACCTGATTTATGAAATATTCGTGGGTGGGTACAACCTCAGGCGGAGCCTTCTGGTTGAAAATAGTGATCAATTCCTGTTGAATACCTTTATCAATATCTCCATAAGGACTTATTCTTGTAAATACCCGCAACAGATAATTGTCGGATGGTAGATCAGTGGGAATTATCAGGAAATTGAATGCATTGCCAGCTTCTAGTGGCATCTTGGCAATGGCGACAGACTCACTATTGCGATTAATTAGCTCAGCATAAATTATGTTAGAAGATTCCAACGATTGTGCATTAGCACTAGCGGAAATCCAGATCTTTTCACCACCAAAATAAATACTCTTCGGGATACTAAAACCTACGGTTTCCTGAGGTATGTAGTGCTGACCAAAACTGCGGGTTGTAAAAGAGAGTATCAGTATTCCTGATAGTAGCAATAGATGTTTTTTCATAATTAATCCTCCCAGAAATCAGGTTTTACATTACTGCCTCTAAGGGTACAATCAGAGCAAAATCGTGGAGCAGAAAAATAGGCAGTTGGATTTATTGCTCCATCTGGAATATATTCACTTACGGGAAGTATATTCCCAGATCTAAAAGCAGCATCGTAATCAGCCACAACCACGCTATCTCTGGAGATTACGCAACCACTATAAACAGGGACATCCAGTCTCCAGGGAAGTACTTCTCTAAAATCAATGTATAGTCTCTGCTGCCTCACCGTACCCATACTTATGTATCCTATGACGGGAGTAGTGGGATCCTGATCTTGAGTGATATTCCCTCTAATATTTGAGGGCAAAGGACTGAAAATAGAACCAAGATCACTGCTGTTCTTGCGCATTATTTCCCAAAATTCTGAAGCCTTTTGATCGATGGCTTCTTGAGAAATAAGAATGCTATATCTATAGATTATTTTTTCATCTCCAACAGGAATTTGAGTTATACTTTTGCGAAACACATATTGGTCTTCAAACCGTGTAGAAGTCTCTAGTAGCAAATCCGAATTTAATTTTGAGTTAAAGCAGAGGTCAATTCGCTCTTCTGGCGTTCGAAGATCTACCTTTCCTGTTTCTACACGGTAGATATATGGGGTTACAATTTTGGGTTTGAAAGCCCAGGTTTCTGTGAATGTCCACAGGAATTTATCAGCATTTTTATCTCCTTGCGTAGTAATAAAAACCTCGACACCATCCTCATTTCTTTCAAATCCTATATCCTGAATCTTAGGTGTGATGATTGGTTGCATTTCCGCTGAGGTATAGCTTTTCCCATCCTTGAGTTGAATATGAAGTTGATACACCTCGTTTTCCGGAATATTGTTTTCAAATAAATAGGTACCTTCTCCTTGCTCAGTAAGAAAATAGTCTTCTCCTGTGGAAGATTCTAAAAAGATATTTGCTCCATTTACCCTCGAATCTATCGCCATCCCAGTTCCCGGAAAAAAACTGGAAGAAGAGGAAGAAACATCCTCTTTAATATTTTTTGTGAAACTCAACTTCAAGGTAGTAGGAATTCCTTCTGTGTCTAGATATCCCTCTACCACCAATACAGAAAGATCGGCTGGGTTGATTTCTGGGTCAAAGGGTTCCCTGCAGGAAAACATGATCAACACAGATACTAGTATAAGAAGTAATAAACGGCTCATCAGAAACGGAAATTGTAAGTGATAAATGGTATAGGTCGAGCAAAAATTGACAATTGATATCCCTTCAATTTTCCATCCACAGGAGTATAATATACTGAGTATGGGTTGCTCCTTCCCAAGACATTATAAACTCCCATCGACCAAGAAGAATGAGCCAGCTTTTTGACTTTGTGACTTCCTTCAAAATTGATAGAAAAATCGATTCTGAAATAGTCAGGAATTCTATATGCATTTCTATCTGAGAAATAAACTCTTTCTGATCCTGCATATTCAAATTTGGCAATAGGAAGAGTGACTGGCCTTCCGGTGCTATAGTTTGCACTCAAAGAAGTATTTACTCTTTTACTTAACTCATAATTGGCGGCCAAAACCACGTGGTGAGGTTGGTCATAATTACTAGGATAGAAGCTGCCCCCATTAATTTTCTCGACGCTTGGTTGGTCAGATGTTTTCAACAATGACCTAGAGTAAGTATAGGCAAGTGAGCCTTGAAACGACCCTGTCTTCTTTTTTATCAAAAGCTCCAACCCGTATGCTTTTCCTGTAGAATTGAGCACATCTTGCTCTATCTTATCATTGAGTATAAGTAAAGCTCCTGATCTATAATCCAACAGGTTGTTCATATATCGGTAATAGATTTCTCCAGACAATTCGATCTTGTTTTGAGCCAGATTCCTATAATATCCCAAAGATGCCTGCCCTCCATTTTGTGGTTTTATGTAAGGATCACTAAGCTTCCAAGAATCAGTGGGAGAGATAGAGGAACTATTTGACAGAAGATGAATATTCTGCCGCATCGTATTGACGCTAAACTTCACTGAGGATTTGTTGGTAAGACTATAGCGGGCAGCAAAACGGAATTCGGGACCATGATACGTCTTGATTACTTTATCTTGTCTATAAGCTATCTCACCTACTAAGTTTGCCTCAGTAATAGGTTGGTCAGGGGTATATTGAGATATTGTAGCTGGCCCCAGCATTTGATAAATCATATATCTACCGCCATAGCTAATGCTGAATTTTTCACTCAGGGTGTATTCGTCACCGAAATACAGAGATACTTCCCTCGCATTTTCTGTATCAATACTTTTCTCAATAACAATGGACTCATCTCCATAGGGACGTATTGATCCGGGATCCAGCTTGTACTGAATCGCATGAGCCCCAAATTTCATGATATGCTTTTCGTTTTTTCTATATTCAAAGTCTGCTCTAAAATGTAATTGATTCACATCAAACCCAAACTCATACGCATTCAAAGGATTGTCTTGACCCTCAATATTAAATTCGTATGAATCACTGCCTATTACAACTATTGCCTCTAACTGATCATTGAAAAAATGTGTCCAAGAAAGTCCAAGATTCAGATTTTGGTACGAATAGGTAGTATCTAGGTCAAATTGGAAATTATCCTTACTTGCATATCCAGTGAACCTGATGATATTCTTTTCATTGATTTGATGCTTAATATTGGCATTGACATCATAAAAGGAAACTTTACTTCCATTCAATTCGGCATCATCGTCCAATAAATCCAATGCCCAATTGGAATAAGTCGTACGACCACCTACTATGAAAGTCGTCTTTTTTCCTATTGGACCTTCCAAACTCAATCTACTCGTCATGATTCCAATACCGCCAGAACCTCCAATTTTGTCAGTTCTCCCAAACTTAGGATCTACCTGAAGAACAGAGGATAACCTTCCACCATAGTTTACTGGAATCGAGCCTTTGTACAATTCTACCCCTGTGACCATGTCTGGATTAAAAGCAGAGAAAAAGCCAAAGACGTGAGTAGGATTAAATATGGTGGAGTGATCGTAAAGTATAAGGTTTTGATCCGTAGTACCACCCCGGACGTTGAATCCAGCACTTGCTTCTCCAACCGTATTAACACCAGGCATAATCAATACTCCTCTCAGGATATCTACTTCTCCCAGTACAGCAGGCAATTTCTTGACATCGGCAATCGTAATAGATTGCACGCCCATGTCTAGTTTATTGACGTTGGAAAATGCTCCTGAGCTCACAACTATTTCATCTAAAGAAAGAATGTTCTCAGCAATCTTCATGTCTAATATGCCATCACCTTTCAGGTCGATAAGTCGCTGCTCTTGGAAACCCCCAATATTCTGAATGTAAATGGTGTGGCGTCCTTTTTCGAGTGTTAATGTATAGGATCCATTCTTACCAGTAACTATTTGTTTATACCCTACTTTTTCCAAAACAACTGCTCCTATCATCGGCTCGCCAGTCTCCATGGTGTAGATTGTGCCGCTCAATGTCGCAGTGGTAGAGCTTTGACTCTGGGAAGAATTTCCAATGATGTATCGTTTATTTTTGGCAAAAGCATCTAGCGTGTCCGTGGAATTCCCATCTATTGATTGTCGCTCTTGAATGGCGAAATAGTCAGTAGGGAGATTTAAAACCAGTCTGGTGTCTTTAGATATCCAAACTTGATTTTCTTCATCAATAAAATATCTCAATGTTGACCCTCCAAAAATCTCATCCAGCACAGTCTTTAGTGGAGCTTCTTGCACTTGCAAACTAACCTTGATATCAACTACGTCCGACTCTCTATATATAAAGCGATATGGTGTGTCTTCCTGTATATTTTTTACGAATCGTTCAAAAGAAATCCCTGCATACATTCCAGAAATCTTGGGCACATCAGTTTGAGCTGAAACCGTATGTATAAAAAAAACTACTAAGAAGAACAGTGAGAGTTTTCTCATTCGTAAAATCCTTCAAAAGTTTTTCCACTCATTTCCTGCAACTTCACTAATTCAATCAGATATTCTTTTCGATCAAATTTGAACACCAAATTCTTCGATCTAAAATGTTTTTTCACACTTTTTTTGTTCATCCCTAATTTTGATATAGCATGTTTCTTTTTATTCATGATTTCAAATTTGCCATCAAAAAACAAAAAATAATCATCGTAGCTAACATACTCTCTTGTGATATGTCCAATTTCATTCACCGCCTCTGATTCTTTGTAGTGCTTTGCCAATACTTTTATATCATGGTCATAAATTACTTCATAGAACCCGTTATTGTCATGATTGTAGGATGAGTTAGATTTGAAATGTCTGAATACAGTCCCATCTTCTAGAGTAAAATCATCAATTTTCTCAGGCTTTATCAGTATTTTTTGCTTGTAAATGGGGTGAAAAGTAAGCACCATATCGGCATGATTATCATATAGCAAAAGAACATTGGCATATACAATATTATTGATGGATAGCGAGCCGGTTTCAAATACTCGAGTATTATAGAAAGGATCACCCCCATAATTACTGGGAGAATGGGCGTAAAGACCACCTGTTATCAATTCTTGAAAGTAGGGAAGCTTTTGTTCGTAAAGAACCTTATAAGATGTGTCGTCTTGCCTATCTTGTGCTGAAGCCGGACACATAAAAATCGCCATTGTAATGACAATTAACATTAACTTGATCATGGTAAAGCAATATTACAATACAATTTCATATTTGAATATAATACCATAATAAAAATTCATACGGTATTCCATCCATATAAATGGAGTGCATTTCAGCATATAATATTAGAAAATGACCTCAAGACGAACTCTTCTTAAATCACTGGCTTTAACACCCGTGGCACTCGCCAGCACTCAGATTTTTGCGCAGCAACCACAAAAATCAACTAGTAAAATTCTTTTCTCCCTAAACACCAGTACTTTACGCGGTCAAAAGCTTACTCTGCCGGAGATTATCGAAATAGCTGCAAAAGCAGGATATGACGGTATAGAATTATGGATTGAAGAAATAAAAACCTATCAGGCTTCAGGCAAATCTTTATCCTCATTAAAAAATCATTTCAACGATGCTGGAATCAAACCCGTCAATGCAATAGGATTTGCAAAATGGATGGCCCAGGATGAAGCGGTCAGAAAAGATGGCTTTATTCAAATGGAAAGTGAGATGGAAATGCTTTCAGAAATAGATTGTCCATTCATTGCAGCTCCAGCAATCGGAGCCTCTGACCCAATCAACCCAGAAGAAGCAGGAGTTCAATTTGCTCAATTACTTAGTTTGGGAAGAAAAACCGGCGTAATGCCTCTCTTGGAATTCTGGGGATCTTTCCCTCCTTTTCACACACTGAGTCAGTGTCTAGCTGTGGCAGCTGCAGCCAATGATCCGGATGCTAGAATTTTACCTGATGTATTTCATCTCTTCAGGGGAGGCTCGGGATATGAAGGTTTGAAACTCTTAAGTGGTCAGGCAATTGAAATTCTTCACATGAATGATTATACAAATACTAAACCACGGGAAGACCAAAAAGACAGCGATAGAATCTATCCAGGTGACGGAGTAGCACCTTTGAAAGAAGTCGCTCAACTAATAATGAACATGGGTGGCACAAAAATACTTTCTTTAGAATTGTTCAATGAGAGTTATTGGAAGCAAGATGCATTATCTGTAGCTAGTACAGGATTGGAAAAGATGAAGCAATTTTTTTAAATCAGCCTAAAAAACCTTAGATACTCATTCCTCGATCTGAAGCTTAACAAACAAGTATGCCTGGCGCAAGTTCTCTGGAAATTTATATGGTCGCATTTTACCCCACGCCAATATGATCTGAGTTTTTTAGATAATCCTAGCCTGTGGCAGATGGATAAATAAATGGACTTGTAAGCCTCCAAATTTAGACGCAGAAAAGTAAATAGCGCTGAAGCTAAAACTAAGTCCGTGGTTAAATATGAATGCGCAACTATTTTTTTATATCAGTTGATAGGTTACACTGCATTCGATGTTCTCTAGTCTTTTACTCTAATTTAGTAGAGACTTTCACCCATTTGTTTTCGGGAAATTTTTGCTTATCCCAGTGTAGCTACCAATAATGCCTATAACTTTTATTCGCAGCCATAAATAAGCTTGGGAACACTATCACCATCTAGATGGTTTGACTTTTTTTGCAGATCTGAAAGTGATTTAGTTTTAAATCGTGTGAAAAAACCATAAAATATCTCAATTCGTAACATAGCATACTTATGACGACAATTGAGATGGGGACTAGAATTGTGTTTATCAGACCACGAATGTCAAGATTGGTTGTGGCTTGGTTTAATCCAAGAAATTTTTTATGAGAATAGGGCTACTTCAGCTAAAACTAATTAATTATTTTTTTATAAAATACTTTAATATTTCTACCAAATTCTAAGTGAAATATGCCAGATTCTAAGTGAGTATTTTTATAGTCACGCTCTTTGGTCATGTTTGAACTAAAGTTAACGCAAATATAATTTTAGTCAAAATTACAGATCTCACTGATAACGGAGTAGTAGGGTTTTGCTTTTTTTCCGAATGATATCGGAGAACCACCTAATGCTTTTCTGTGATTTCATGAGTTTTACAGCCAACCATGGTTGTATCAAAATTTTCACCAATAATTTAACTAAATTTTATTTTATGAAATATTTTAACATTCATCCTTTCAGATTAATACCACTACTATCAGTGTGTTTTATGTTCTTATTGGTAGTTTCCTGCACTAGTGAGGAGGAAGCGCCAGTAGGTGTCGATCCAGCAATCGAACTTGGGTGTGATTTTTTTCTGACAGATCAAACTCTAATAGATAATCCAAATGCTCTGGTAGATTATGTGGTGGCGTGCAATGCTCCAGTAGAGGGGAAATTAACTATCAGTCCAGGAGTTGTAATACAATTCATCAAAGATGGTGGCCTTCATTTTCAAACCTCATCTTCAATCTACGCAGTAGGTACTGCTGATAAGCCAATCATAATGACGGGGACTGATTCTAATCCAGGATGGTGGGCCGGACTTATGTTTAGAACTAATGATAATAGTAATATAATGGAACATGTTACGGTGAGTAATGGTGGAGGAGACCAATTTAACGGACATGGCTTTTCCAATGTGCAAGTTTATTCTGATGCAGCACTAATAATGAAAAACTGTACCATTAGCCATAGCCAAGAGATAGGTCTTAAGGTACATTCTAGTAATGCACAGGTGAGCTTAGAAAATAATACGTTTACTCAAAACGTCCTCCCCTTAGAGATAGCTTATCAAATCGCTCATAAGGCTTCGGCCACTAATGATTTTTCTGGTAATGACGTAGATAGAGTTTTATTAATACCTAATTCATCAGCTATTGAAAAAGACGTTATCTGGCAAAACATAAATGTGCCATATCGCTCTATGGGTAACATAGGAATTGGCGGAAAAGGAACCCTAACAATAGAGCCAGGAGCAGTATTAGAAATGACTCCGGGTAGTGGAATTGGAAGTATTGATGGCGGCTTAAAAATAGTAGGTACTGAAGCTTTACCTATAATAATAAGAGGGGAATATCCTGGTGCAGGCTCTTGGAAGGGAATTTATCTGAATAGTACACATGTCATTAATGAGATTGGATTTGCCAAAATAAGCGACGCTGGTGAAAACCCCACAGTAAATACAGGGGCAATCGGTTTATGGTATAATGCAAAACTTAACATTCATGATACGGCGTTCACGGAGTTAGCTTCGTGTGGTGTATATGGTAAATTGCACTTTGGACAAGAAGAGAATCCAAACTACTCTTCTTCAAATCTCACATTTTCAAATGCCTCTTGTAAAGAATTATTTGAACGTTAAGAAAATAAAATAAGCAAAGTCCATCCATCAACATTTCGTTGCTCGCCACTGGCATATATGTGATGAAAGTTGATGTTGATGGCCAAACTGGATCTTATAAAATAGGAGAAGAATGATGGTTTGATACGTGTTTTAAGCTCCTCCCTTGTAAATCACGGGGAGGTTCTTTAAAATACAGGAGCATTTCAACAGAAAACGTAATTAAAATCAATAAAAATGAACCCACTAAAAAATAAGCTCTGGTTTAATTTTATGTGTCTAGGAATTGCATTAGTTGCATTTACTGGTTGTAAAAATAACGAAGCAGGTTCCGCAGTTCTTGAAGGCAACACAACAATTTCAGCTGAGAGTACTGCATGTTTTGCACAATACAAAACAGAGCTTATGAAAATGCTGACCAAAGATGAAATTCAATCTGTCTATCAAGGTGATATGACTGAATCAGAATTAAAGTCAGATATTAAAGATAGCTACAGTTCATCTGCTTCATATTCCTATTGGTGGCCGGGTGAGGAGGATCGATTAAAGCGAATTATGGGAAACGGGAGAGATTTGGGTCCTATGCATTTTAGAATAGGGGCAGGTGAATTATATTTTTACAAGGAAGATTCGAAATTCATATTGAAGCAATTTGAAAATACTTACGCTCTTATAGAAGACAAAAAAGCCGATGCAAAAGAAGCAATAAGCCAAGAGCTTGAAGATAATGGTGATGAGAGTATTACCAAAAACACTTCAAGATCAATCGCAAAGTCAATAATACCTGAGCTGAAATTTACGCCCGTGGAGAACGTCGGGGATGCGGCAGTTTGGAGCCACATCAACAATAGTTTAATTGTACTATCTGGAAAAGCTAAGTTTACAGTATTTGTTGATGTAAGTGATAATCATCAGGAAAATGTGGATCTATCAGAAAAATTGGCTAAAATAATTTTAGATAAATGTGAATAAACTGCTAATTAAAAAGACACTTCTACCCATTTAGAAACCAAGAAACAGGCATCTTAGAGGTTGACATAATATTAAAAGGGAATTTAAAGCAATTAAAATTCTTGCGCTGATTTACCAAGGATATAAACCTTCCTGAAAAACCTATTTTACAGAACACTTTTCATGGCCATTTATAAAGTCAAATAGATAACGAAAGAATTTATCTACGGTAGGTTACCTGTAGGTAGGAGAGGATTTCAAAAGGTAAAATTGTTTTCTAAATCAGCCAAACAAATTTGAACTAAGGTATCTGTCCCCTCTATCGCAGGCAATACATACAATAAGGCCCTGCTCAAGATTTTTAGATAGCTCAATCGCTGCGTGCAAGGCTCCTCCGCTGCTCATTCCCGCAAGAATTCCTTCTTCTTTAGCCATACGACGAGTCATTTTAGTGGCTTGTTCTTCACTTACATCTATGACCAAATCTACCCTACTACTATCAAAAATTTTGGGTAAAAACTCAGTTGACCATCTTCTTATTCCTGGAATACTGGAACCTTCAGTTGGTTGAGTACCCACTATTTGAACTTTAGAATTTTGCTCTTTCAGGTATTTAGATACTCCCATTATCGTCCCGGTGGTTCCCATAGCGGAAACAAAATGAGTGACTTGTCCCCCAGTATCATTCCATATTTCAGGACCGGTAGTATCATAATGTGCAAGATAATTATCAGGATTTGCAAATTGATCTAACATATAATAGCCCTCTCTACTCATTTGCTCAGCGAGCGTCCGGGAGTACTCTATAGTTTTCTTAGCTGGAGTCAAAATCACTTTTGCACCATACGCTTCCATGGAGGCAATTCTCTCTTTGGTAGAATTGTCAGGCATAATTAAG
>Ga0307487_1002120_pt1 | contig 13107 bp, 9 predicted proteins | sample CBIW12metaG_FD_203665 | JGI IMG/M metagenome (GOLD analysis project Ga0307487, IMG submission 203665) | Sea-ice brine microbial communities from Beaufort Sea near Barrow, Alaska, United States - CBIW 1.2 | ecosystem: Environmental > Aquatic > Marine > Coastal | place: USA: Alaska | collected... | reverse complement strand
CACGCAACATACGCCGTGGTGAAGAACACGCTGACAAAGATTGCAGCAAATGCCGCAGGGATCTCGTCATTCGACGAGGAACTTGTTGGTCCTTCTGCAATCGCATTCGTACACGGTGACCCAGTCACTGTTGCGAAGGCTATGCGTGACTTTGCCAAGGCAAACCCTCTTCTCGTGGTGAAGGGTGGTTACTTTGACGGTAACGCGCTCACCGCAGCGGAGGTCACCAAGCTGGCCGACCTGGAAAGCCGGGAGGTGCTCCTTGCGAAGTTTGCTGGAGCAGCCAAGGCTTCACTGTTCGGCGCCGCGTATCTGTTCAACGCACCGCTCGCTCGGGCCGTTCGCACGGTCGACGCGCTGCGCGAGAAGCAGGATTCCGCGCAGTAGCGCGCGGGTTAATTAGCTTAAGAAATATAGGAGAAAATCATGGCGAAAATGTCAAGCGACGACCTCATCGAGGCCTTCAAGCAACTGACCCTCATCGAGCTCAACGACTTCGTTAAGAAGTTCGAAGAGGTCTTCGAAGTCACCGCTGCTGCTCCGGTTGCTGCTGCAGCTGCTGCACCCGCTGCCGCTGAAGAAGTTGAAGAGAAGGACTCATTCGACGTCGTTCTCGAGTCAGCTGGCGAGAAGAAGATCCAGGTTATCAAGGAGGTGCGCACCCTCACGAGCCTCGGTCTCGGTGAGGCGAAAGCAGTCGTTGATAGCGCTCCCAGCGTTGTGCTCGAGGGTGCAAACAAGGAGACAGCGGAGAAGGCAAAGGCTGCTCTTGAAGAAGCCGGCGCAACCGTAACCCTTAAGTAGTATCTAGCCTCACTAGAGGCTTGCTCGGTCAGTATGGCGTCACCCTTCGGGGTGGCGCCATACTTCGTTAACGGGCCTCACGAGAAGACCACTTGGCAGGCTTGACGAGAATCTCGGTGTCAGCGGACGCATGCAGGTGAGCCATGAGGGAGAGCGGCGGGGCGCTTGGTAACCAACCGAGCGCCCCGCCAACGTGCCGATCCCGTTGACACCGGGGATCAGGTTCCGGAGGCGGAATTTCGGCACGAGAACCGCTGGGCACATAAAGATCTACGGGCCAGCGGAAGTGGTCTACCAAATGTATCGAGGCGAAACTACCTCGGCAACAGCGCTGAGGGTGATTGCCGGGTTAGTCGCGGGTGATCTCGACTTGAAGCCCCAACTCACGCGATTTGTGAATCGCTTCGGTGCGCGACGTTACACCAAGCTTCCGGTAGATGTTTTTGAGGTGCGACTTGACGGTATTGACCGAAATGAAGAGTGACACCGCGATCTCGGCTGAACTGCTGCCCCGCACGAGTTCCCGTGCAATCGCTCTCTCGCGATCGCTAAGCGACAGAGAATCCTGCGGGCGAAGAAGAACCGTCAGTCCATCGAGGCGCTTGACGAGGGAACCGACCTCTAGCGGCTGACTGCGAGTTGCCGCACGCGTGAGCATCGACTGCACGGTTTCGCTTGGCACGAGCCGGAATGGGCTGTGTAGACGATTGCGGGCGACGAGGCGCAGCGATCGATCGAATGCGACATCCGAGTTCTGGTCGTTGCCGAGATTCAGATTCGCTGCCGCCTTAACGAGGAACACGTCAGCGAGCGTTCGTGCGGAATGCGCGTCACCGAGAGCTTCACAATCGCGGAGGGCGTCAAGTGTTCCTCGATAGTCTCCAGTGACAAAACGCAGATGAGCCACGAGACGACTGGGGCACACGGTGTGATGCTGTGTGGGGGTTAGGGTCGCCAGCACATCCCACGCAGCGCCAGGGTCGCCAAGCTGCAAGAACGCTGCTGCGCGCAATCCCTTGATCTCGGTGCCGACGAAACTGATCGGTTCCCACTCATCCAGAGAATGGAGCGAGGCACGTAACTGATCGAGACCCTCGTGCGGATTCCCGGCGAACAGCTCAACGTATGCCTGTGCGTAGAGCCCGAGAGGCTCCCAGTCGGATTCGATGATCGACGACTGCAGAACGGAAATTTTTCCCTCTGCGGCATCGGCCCCTCGCTGGTTCACGGTGATGAGCAACTCGGTGAGCAGCGCAGGTGCGTTGAATCGGCTGCTGCGTAAGGCAGGGCTTGCATCCGTCGACTCCGCGCGCGAAACATAGCTCAATGCGTGCTCAAAGTCTCCGAGCAAGAACTGGATGAGCGCTAGACCACCAAACACATCGAGTTGGTCGGCGACACTCAGATTCTTTTCTGCGAGTGACCCAGCCAGGCGGTAGTCCGCCTTCGCGAGGTCGAAGTCGCCGGCGTGCAAGAAGATTGCGCCACGGTGCAATGCTATTTCGGCGCTGAGGTGGATGCGCTTGGCTAGCGGGATGACATTGGTGCTCTCAACAATCGAGCTAGCGATCGTGATTGATGCGAGAGCATCGTCGAGACGCCCTAGCGACCGCAAAGCGGCAGCATTATGCACGTGATGTGTTGCCCGCACTATCGCTGGTGTTGCGGGGCTGAGCAGCGCAGACGCCGCCTCAAAATAGGGAAGCGCTGCCGACCGGTCGGCCGCCTCCACAGACCGGAAGCTTGCCGCGTAGCAGGTCACGAGCCAAGGATCGCTGTGCCACAGGCCTGAGGGAGCGGAATCGAGTAGTTGTCGGATGAGGGAGCCTGCAGTGCCCGCCAGTTGCGGCCAGACGGCACTGAGTTCGTTGAGCGCGAGTGTAAAGCTTTCATCAGAGTTAGCCGCACCGAAGGCGCTCTCAAGCGTTCTCACATCGGCTGTCGCCATCTTCTACCCCCTCTTCGAAACGATCGTCTCGATGAGTTCGTGGTTCTCGCCTAGTCGGGTGGGTGACACGAGAGTAATAAGACTAGCGTCCACAGCGTGTCTAGCTTGCGTTTTTTGCACAGAACCCCCCATAATAGGCACGTCGCAATATTGACCCCCGAACGTGTGACACAACCCGATAGAGCACCCGGAATTCCCCGCCGGTCTGATGCGTTCCCTGCGCGTCAGGTTCGAAAATGTTCCGAGTCGCTCGCTACCCGAGAGCGAAACCCCAGTGAATAACTTTAAGGTGCGTTGGCGCGCCGCAAACCGAACCCCCCGATTCGATGAGTCCACTGGACAACCGCGAAAGCGCTGGTCATTGCGAGACACCCGCGGCATTGCTGCAGTGGTCGCACTCGCATTGGTTGTCGGATCTGGTCTCGCCGTTGTCTCCGTATCCTCCGCTGCTGAGGCACACACTCCGTCCATTTTGCTTTCATGCGAGGGTGTCACGGTTACCGGCCTCAACTATGAGGCAAGCGCGTCAGGCGAAGGTCAGCAAAACCTGATCAAGTTCCAGCTTGCGGGTGGTGAACAGCAGGTGATCCCGTTCAGCAAGAATGCGTCTCATTTCTTCGCGTTCCCCAACTCCACGGTTGCCCACACCTTCACCGCATCAGTGACCGCGTGGAACAACCCGACTCACAGCAGTTGGAACCGCACGTGGACCGAGACGTCCACGCCGTGCGTGTCTCAGAGCATCATCGATGTCACCGCCCCTCGCTGCGACGTTCCCGGTGGTTCGACTGACATCACCGCGACGTTCAAGGGCCTCGTTGCCGAACGCAAGTACGAGGTAACCCTCGCCGGTGGCGCAGGCGGAACCCAGACCACGAACTACACGCCCACCCAGACCAAGGGAAGCTACACGTGGGAGGGCACCGCAGCTGGCCCTAGCTACACCGTGACGATCACCGACACGACCAACCGGGATCTGACGGCGAGCAAGACCGTGAACTCGGTACCATGCCCCGAAGAGTCTGGCATCACGATTACGGCCACCGAGTGCACCGTTCCTGGTGAAGGCGCATCGATCAAAGTGAACCTCAGCGATCTCGTTGTCGGCCGCGAATACCGCATCGATGTGGTCAACGCCAGCTCAAACGCCGTCGTCGACACCCATACCTTCGTTGCCGACGCGGCAACAGGTGCCTACAACGCCGCAGCAACGCCCTCGGCGAGCTACTTCGCAACCGTCGTGGACACTGGCGTGCCACAGGCGGTGCCGCTCAGGAGCGCGACGCACACGTTCCTCCCGTGCCCTGAGCTCCTCGTCAAGCCGACGCTTATGGCTACGCAGTGCGACGTGCTCTCGGCAGATGCCCAAGGTGAAATAACGGTTGCTGTTGAGGGGCTCGTTCCTGGCCGCGCCTATAGCGTGGTGGTCACAAATCCAGCGAACAAGCCGGTTTTCACGCAGAACAGCTTCGTTGCAACGACTGACCGCTTCGATGCTGAGTTGAAGAGCCTTGCTGAAGGCGAGTACACGGCAACAATCACCGACGTTCTGCTCCCAAGCAACACTGCCAGCGCAACGGTAATGCTGCTCCCCTGTGCAACCAACGAGACGACAATTGAGCTGGCAGCCGAACAGTGCACCGCTCCCGGTGGTACTGCGGCGATCACCGCCACCGTCGCGAACTACGCTGTGGGCCGTGACTACACCGTTACGCTCATGCTCGATAACGTTGCCGTCGGTGCCGCACAGAAGCTTGACTCCAGCACCGGTGACGCGCAGAAGTTCACGTTCGACAGTCTCAGGCCCGACAACACTTATCGGGTAGTCGTGACCGACACCAAGTCGAACCCCACGATCACAGCCGCGGCAGACAAACATTTGACTGCCTGCCCCGGAAACCCGATCGTGCTGCTCAGCCAGACCGAGTGCAACGTTCTTGGTGCGTCAACCATCGCCGTGTCAGCATCCGACCTGGTTGTTGGTCAGACCTACACGATTTCAGTAGTTACCAAGTCCACGGGCGATACTGTGGAAGGGGTAGCACCGATCACCTTCGAAGCTGATCTGCCCACGCTCTCGCTCACCTTCACGGAGGTTCCCAACGGAGTGACCTATACCGTCTCCATTGTGAACGAAGCTAAGACTCTGAGCGCCGAAGGCGACATCACGTTGGAGGTGTGCGACCTGCCCACCTACCCGCTCCCCCCAGAGGAGCCGCCAACGACAGTTAGCTCGATTGACTTGCCCACCCTGGCATTCACAGGCTCGAGCACTATCGTTCCGACACTAGCTGGACTCGGGTTCCTGCAGCTCGGATTAGTGCTCGTAGGGTTCAGCGTTGCGCGACGACGTTCGGTAGTTCGCAAAGGCTGATCCCGACTGTTCGGCGGGTAACGTGCTTTGCCCGCCGAACTTCCCGCAACGGTTTCTCGCACAGCACACTCATGCGCTGTGCGATTGGCCGTTAACGAGGTCACGGCAAACTAGTCTCGAACTATGAGCACAGTAGGTGGCGCGCGACGCGGCGGCCGAGTAAGTGGCGGCGACTATTCGGCTCAGAAAGCAGAGAACGCCGAAGCACCCAAGATCCCCAACCTGCTTCGGCGGATTGCCCAACTCTTTGAACCCCACCGCTCCACGCTCGGTCTCACGATCACCCTCGTACTGATCGGTGCAGCAATCAGTGTACTTCCGCCGCTGCTCACCAAGCGCGCATTCGATGAGGGGCTATTCCCCCCGGATAGCGACCCCAACATCCCAATCCTCCTGCAGCTCGTCAGCATCATGGTGGGACTGTGGATCGCTTCCGCCGCTCTTGGTGTCTGGCAGACATATCTCACCGCGACCGTCGGCAACAAAGTTATGGGCGCACTGCGTGTGCGACTATTTGATCAACTGCAGCGGATGGAACTCGCGTTCTTCACGCGAACCAAGACCGGAGTCATCCAGTCACGGCTCCAGAATGATGTCGGCGGTGTAGCTGGCGTGCTCAACAACACCGTCTCGAGTGTCATCGGAAACACGGTGACCGTTATTGCCGCGTTCATCAGCATGCTTGTGCTGAGCTGGCAACTCACAATCGTTGCCGTCGTCGTACTGCCAGGAATCGTGGTCGCACAGCGCCGAGTCGGCCAAATTCGTGCGCGGATAGCCACCAAGACGCAAGAGTCTCTCAGTAACATGACCGCGATCACGCAAGAGTCGCTCAGCGTCTCCGGCATCTTGCTCTCCAAGAGCTTCAATCAGCAAACCGTGGAGACGGAACGTTACGCGCAAGAGAACGACCTGCAGGTTGACCTGCAGGTGCGTCAGCAAATGAGCGGCCAATGGTTCTTTGCCACCGTAAACATCTTCCTGTCGATCATTCCCGCTATCGTCTACGTTGTCGCCGCGTACCTTATTTCTGGTGGCGTCGATGTCACAGCGGGAACGATCGTTGCGTTCACTACAGTGCAGGCGCGACTGATGTTTCCGCTGCTGGGTCTCATGCGGGTTGCGCTCGACCTGCAAACCTCATCCGCGCTCTTCGCCCGCATATTCGAGTACCTCGACCTCAGGCCAGCCATCACGGATAAGCCAGACGCTCGACCGGTACGAAAGGCTGCGCTGGGAGCCGTCGCATTCGACAACGTAACGTTCCGCTATCCCGATGCCGATGCATCCACCAAGGCGACACTTCAGTCGGTCAGTTTCTCGATCGAGCCCGGCCAGCATGCCGCTTTCGTTGGGCCCTCAGGTGCAGGCAAGACAACGGTTTCCTACCTGATCCCGAGACTGCACGAGGCAAGTGATGGGCGCGTGATGTTTGCGGGGGATGACGTGCGCGACCTATCGCAGGACTCTTTGATCCAAAACATCGGCATTGTTAGCCAGGAAACGTACCTCTTTCACGCGAGCATTGGTGAGAACCTCTCCTACGCGCGGCCCGATGCGAGTGCTGAGCAACTGGAGGCGGCTGCCCGTGCGGCCAACATCCACGAAACAATCATGTCGTTCCCTGAAGGCTACGCGACGATTGTGGGGGAGCGAGGCTATCGATTGTCGGGTGGGGAGAAACAACGCATCGCGATTGCGCGCGTGCTCCTCAAAGACCCCAGCGTGCTCATTCTGGATGAAGCCACAAGTGCGCTGGACTCCATCTCGGAACGCACTGTTCAAGGGGCGCTAGACACCGCATCGAGAGGTCGGACGACGATCGCCGTAGCGCACCGGCTCTCGACCGTGCGCTCGGCCGACGTGATCTTTGTTGTTGATGCTGGATCGATTGTGGAGCGGGGAACGCACGCGGAACTGATCGAACGCGGCGGAGTGTACTCGCGGCTGTACGCGGAGCAAAACCGCACCGACTGACGTAGGCTGGGCAAGCCCTCGGGGTTGCGGGCACTCTACTTTTGTCGCGCCCCCTGTGGGCATCCTCCTAGCAAGGATTCGTTTGACTACCGTCGTTCATCCCGGTGACTCGCTATCTGCACGCCAGCGTCTCGTCTATGTCCTCGTGTTGGGCGCACTTACCGCGCTGGGTCCTTTCACCGTCGACCTCTATCTTCCTGCCTTCCCCCTCATCGAGGCTGACCTGCAGACCACCGCTGCCGTGGTCCAGCTCACTCTCACAGCAACCACGCTGGGGTTCGCGCTTGGCCAGCTCATTGTTGGTCCGCTGAGTGACCGCTTGGGTCGACGACTTCCACTCATCGTGGCAACCAGTGTGCATTTGGTGGCGAGCCTCGGAGTAGCACTGGCGGGCAATATTGAGTTGCTATTCGTCTTTCGCCTGGTGCAGGGAATGGGTGCTGCGGCAGGTGCCGTGGTAGCGATGGCTGTTGTGCGCGACCTCTTCGGAGGGCTGCCGCTCGTGCGGATGCTGTCAAGGCTCGCGCTCGTCCAGGGCCTCGCACCAATCTTGGCTCCACTTATCGGTTCGCAGTTGCTGCTGATCACGCCCTGGCGCGGAATGTTTGTTTTCTTAGCGACCTATGGCGCGCTCGTACTCCTGGCCGCTTGGTTCTTTATCGTCGAAACCCTGCCGCCAGCTCGCCGTCGAGACCTCGGTCACGCCACCGCACGGGATCGCTACAAAGCTCTCTTTACCGACCGAGTGTTCGTAGGTACCGCGATCATCGCTGGCATGACCTTTTCGGGGCTCTTCGCGTACCTCTCGTCTTCTCCCTTCCTCCTGCAAAACGTTTACGGTCTCGATCCGCAAGCTTTTGGGCTGGTGTTCGCCGTCAACTCGATCGGTGTTGTGATCGGTGTGCAAACAAGTGCATTCCTGATGCGCTATATCGGACCGCAGTGGATCCTGGCTGGCGCCGGTATCGGGCTGCTCCTCTCGGCATCCGCGATCGTGTACTTGAATGTTGTGAATGGAGATCTGTTCGCCGTGCTAGTACCACTCTTCCTGTTTGTTATGTTCTGTGGCTTCTCGTTCCCCTGCACGCAAGTTCTTGCGCTGGCAAACCATGGGGGAGAAGCAGCAACCGCGGCATCCGTCTTGGGTGCCGTGAACTTTGGCCTTGCCGGTCTCACCTCGCCCATTGTCGGAGCATTCGGCATCACGAACGCGATTCCGATGGGAATAGTGATGGGGTGCACGGCGACAGTCTCGATCATCGTGATGTGGGTTGTGGTGCGTCCACGCTCAGTGCCCGCTCTCTCGCGCTAAGACAGCACCGCCCGGCGCGAACTGGAGGACGCGCAGACCTATACGATCTTTCTGTATCGGCAATTCTTGAGGTTTGCGGGCTAGCGTAAAAGCGTGGATCAACAGCTCTCTCGCGCTAATGCTCGTCGTGTCACCGCGTTCTGGCCGCTAATAAGCGGTGTGGGCGCGTTGACTCTTGCCGTTCTCCTCGGTGTGCTGATCGCGACACGCACCAGCCCATTAAGCCTCGATCAGCTCGTGCTCGACGAATTTCTTGAGAATCGTGCCGACCTCTTTACTGCGCCAGCGCTTGTGATGAATTTCATTGGTGGTGGATGGTTTGGCGTGTTTGTCGTGCCTTTGGGCGGCGCGCTTGCCCTCTTCATCGCCAAGCGACGATGGGCGGCGCTGAATTTTATTGCGGCATCCGCGCTAAGCGCTGGAGTTGTTCAGTTACTCAAGACCACTTTTGGTCGTGCACGACCCACCGAGATTTTAGTGACGGCCGATTTGGGTTCATTCCCGTCGGGACATGTAGCAAATGCTGCGACCCTTGCCGTTGTGTTGATCATCCTGTTGCAGCGACGTTGGGTATGGGTCGCCGGTATCATCTACACCATTTTGATGGTTCTGAGCCGCACCTACCTGGGCGCACATTGGCTCAGCGACACAATCGGCGGCGCATTGATCGGTGTTGGTGTCGCGGTGATTCTGTGGGCGCCGTTCGCGCGAAAGCTTTCCGCCGAAGCCGGTAAAAAGCACCAACGAGCGAGATAAAGCGCACGCCATCCGACGTCGACGCCCACCACGTCTCGCACGTCGCCACGCAAGCAGCCGAACGTTGTGGAAGACGTCTTGAGTTCACGAACTGGACAAACGGTGGTTCGTGAGGTTCTCCGTGGAATTTTCTCCGCGCCTAAGCGTCGGTAGGGCAAGCGATAATCGGGATGCCGATCTGTGCGGATTAGTGAGCGATTTTGGGCCTAACATCCTTGCATTTCCGGGGTTTTAGGCTGCCCCGCGTGACGTAACCCTCGTGGCTGTGCCCAACCAACCGGACGCTGTTGCCAAATCGTGATCAACCAATTTCGCGAAAAGTGGTTGCGTTCACTTGTCAAACCCAAGGCGGAGGACGTTTACTGGGCTACATCCGATTCACTTCTTGAACGGAACAGCACTCACTTTCCAACGGAGGAACAAAGAATGCGTAAGCCACTTTCCATTATCGCAGGGGCGGTGGCCTTAGGCCTCGTTCTGGCGGGCTGCTCAAGCACCCCGAGCTCCGACCCTGAAAACGCAAACCAGGTTGAGGTATTCACCTGGTGGGCATCAGGATCCGAAAAGGTCGGCCTCGACGCTCTCGTCAAGGTTTTCCAAGAGCAGAACCCTGATGACGAGTTCATCAACGCGTCAGTAGCTGGCGGCGCTGGCTCGAACGCAAAAGCTGCATTGGCGTCACGTCTGGAAGCTGACAACCCGCCGGACACGTTCCAGGCACACGCCGGAGCAGAGCTCACGGACTACATCAATGCCGGTCAGCTTCAGGACCTCAGCTCGTTCTACCAAGAGAACGGACTTTCCGACGTCTTCCCCGCGAGCCTCCTTGAGCGCCTCACCGTTGACGGCGCAATCTACTCCGTGCCCAGCAACATCCACCGCGCGAACGTCGTCTGGGCCAACACCCAGGTGCTCAAGGATGCCGGTATCGACCCGATGGAAGCACCTGCTGACCTCGATGCATGGATCGCTGACCTAGACAAGCTCAAGGCCGCAGGCGTCGAGACCCCTCTCGCCCTCGGTACCGAGTGGACCCAAATGCAGCTCTTCGAAAACGTTCTCATCGCCGACCTTGGCGCAGAGGGCTACTCAGGACTGTGGACCGGTGACACCGCATGGGACAGCGCCGGCGTTGACACCGCTATCGCTCACTACGGACAGCTGCTCGACTACACCAACAGCGACTTCGCTGGTCTTGACTGGGATGCCGCAACGCAGATCGTTCTTGACGGCAATGCCGGCTATAACGTCATGGGTGACTGGGCCGAGTCTGCATTCCAGCAGGCTGGTTGGACCTACGACAACGAGTACACCACCTGGGCAACACCCGGAACCGACGGAGTGTTCGACTTCCTCGCTGACTCATTCACCCTCCCCGTTGGTGCTCCCCACGAGCAGGCCGCAACCAACTGGTTAACGACTATCAGTTCCGCAGAGGGCCAGAAGGCATTCAACCTCGCCAAAGGTTCGATCCCTGCACGCACCGACACGGTTGCCGCTGACTACCCCGCGTACCAGCAGACTGCGATCAAGTCATTCGGCGAAGACACCGTTGTGAGCTCACTCGCACACGGTGCAGCAGCGAGCATCGCATGGTCGGGAGACATCTCCTCGGCCATCGGTAAATTCGGTGCCGACCGCGATGCAGCTTCGCTGCTTTCCGGACTCGTCGCCGCATCTGACAAGGCTCAGGGCTAACTAGCAGTACGAGGCCTAGCGGGTGGGGTCAGTAATGCCCCCACCCGCTACCGTGCAAACCGAGGAGCTCGCGCGTGAAAAAAGGGTACAAAAACTGGGGGCCACCGCTGCTCTTGGTATCCCCGACGATTATCGTCATCGGGATATTCGTCTATGGCTTGATCGGCGCAAACGTTGCGGTCTCGTTCAGCAACCGGAACAGTCTGGTGCCGGCAACCGAGTTCGTTGGACTCGACAACTACTTCGCTCTCTTCGCCGAAGAACGCTTCATCCATTCGCTGCAGAATCTCGGTGTTTTCACCGTTTTCTTCATCGCGGGAACAATGATTTTTGGCTTCTTATGGGCATGGATGCTCGACAAGGGCGTCACCGCTGAGGGCGTCTTCCGCTCGGTGTTCCTGTTCCCGATGGCGATCTCGTTCGTGGCATCCGGTGTTGTGTGGCGCTGGTTGCTCAATAGCGCTGAAGGCGATCGTGCATCCGGATTGAACCGAATCTTTGAGAATCTTGGGCTCGGTTTTCTGCAGAACTCTTGGTGGAACGAACCGGGTTGGGGCATGGCGGCAATTGCTCTACCCGCGATCTGGCAACTGGCCGGGTATGTGATGGCGCTGTTTCTCGCGGGGTTCCGCGGTATTCCTGAAGAGTTGCGTGAAGCGGCCCGGATGGATGGCGCTACAGAGTGGAAGCTCTACCGTTACGTGATATTCCCCCAGTTGAGCCCCGTCGCACTTTCCGCCCTCATCATTGTTGGGCACATGTCGCTGAAGGTCTTCGACCTGATCATGGCGATCACGAAGTCGATCTACCAGACCGAGGTTCCCGCAACCTATCTGTGGGTTGCCCTCACCGCCAATGACTACGCAAAGTCGGCAACGATTGCGACAATTCTGTTGCTCTTCGTCGCCGTGCTGATCGTGCCCTACCTGGTCTACACGGCCCGTGCAGAGAGGAAGCAGCGATGAGCATTGCCACTGAACTCGAAAAAAAGCCGCGCATCTCAGGCAAGCCGGAAATGCCGGGGCAGTCGGAACTCCGTAATCGCAAACGAATTAGTCGCACCGTAAAGTACGTGTTTCTCGTACTGTTCCTCGTCATCGTGCTAATGCCCGTGTACGTACTCATCGTCACGAGCCTGAAGCCACCGCAGGACGTCAACCCGGCAACCTCATGGGGCTTGCCCGTTCGGTGGCCGTGGGAGCCCGCGCTCGACGGCGGACCCACTGGTTTCGATAACTGGGCGCTCGCGTGGAACGCGCTCTCGGCATCCATCGGTCGCACCTTCTTGTTGGCGATTCCTGCCGCTCTGATCTCGTCGTTCCTGGGGGCGATGAACGGATTCGTGCTGGCACGCTGGCGCTTCCCGTACGCAGACATCGTGTTCACATTCATCCTGTTCGGAATGTTCATTCCCTACCAGGCGATCATGACCCCACTGGTGCAGATGAAGACGTCGCTGGGGTTGCCGAGTGACATTTCAACCCTGCTGATGGTTCACATCATTTATGGTCTGCCGATTTGTACGCTGATCTTCCGCAACTACTACGCGGGCATACCGCACGAGTTGATGGAAGCGTCGCGCATGGATGGAGCAGGGATGCTGCGCACCTTTGGCAGCATCGTGTTGCCGCTGTCCGTCCCCGGCTTTGTGGTGACGATCATCTGGCAGTTCACGTCGGCCTGGAACGACTTCTTGTTCGCCCTGTTCCTCTCGAACCAGAACGACGGACCGGTTTCGCTCTCGCTCAACAATCTGGCTCAGGGCGCCCAGCTCGCTAACTACGGTGCTGCTATGGCTGGCGCGTTGCTTGCGTCGCTGCCCACACTGATTGTGTACATCGTGCTCGGAAAGTACTTCATCGGCGGACTCATGAGTGGGTCTGTCAAGAGCTAGCCTCCCCGTACGGCAGCTACCTCGGAACTGACCATCGTGTGAACGATGCGGGACCGTGGCATTTGTCGCTAAGCGGTAAACGTTTTGAGGAAACCGAGCACGAGTATCAGAATGGCGGCGGTCAGCGCTGTGCCGCCAACAGCAACGAGCACTACCAGTAGCGGGCGACGCTCGAGAACATACAAGGCGTGCGGATAGTCGTTCCGAAGTTCACCCATCGACACCGTCTCGGGAATGCTGTACACGGGCACATCAAGGGCTGCGACGATCACATTCATGTCTTCGCGGGTCCAGTATTGGCCGCGCATCCGCAGCAGGCGACGCTTGTTGGCACCCAGCACAAC
>Ga0307487_1002117_pt1 | contig 13114 bp, 10 predicted proteins | sample CBIW12metaG_FD_203665 | JGI IMG/M metagenome (GOLD analysis project Ga0307487, IMG submission 203665) | Sea-ice brine microbial communities from Beaufort Sea near Barrow, Alaska, United States - CBIW 1.2 | ecosystem: Environmental > Aquatic > Marine > Coastal | place: USA: Alaska | collected... | reverse complement strand
GGGCTATAAGAAGTCCGGTGTAGGCCGCGAAAACCACAAGATGATGCTCGATTATTACCAGCAGACTAAAAACCTGCTGGTAAGCTATGACATAAACCCGATGGGCTTCTTTTGATCAATCCTTCTTAGGGGTAAGATCACCAGAAGACACTTTAACAAGTTTATGTCCTGTATTAATCGCAACGGATTAAGCTTAATTGTCCATTATAAATAAAGCGTTCAGTCGAACGCTTTATTTGGCGGTTTGGTTGCGTAACAGGTTCATTTGTTCTGCCGAAGATTCTACAAATGTATCGATCGACATAGTGTGCCATTTACATCCATATGCCAAGAAATGATTAGTGTATATGTACCTGAGATTAAAAGGCTTGACAATTAGGTGGGTCGCATATAATTTAAAGTTGTATTTGAGTCATGCGCAATCTTACAGTGCGTGACCTGAAGAAGTCATAAATAAATCAATACTTTCTATCAAACACGAGGCATATCATGTTTCAGATCCCTTCAAAGCGTTTAATGCTGTTAGCCACAATTCTAACATTTACTCTCTCACCATTGATCGCCCAGGCAGCAGATCATACCCTGCGTCTTTCTACGCTGTTTCGTTCAGGCTCTGATGGTGCTCAGGCAGCCGAGGAATTCTCTAAAGAAGTTAATGCGCGCAGCGATGGTCGCGTGGAGATAACGGTTTTCCCCGGAAGCCAATTAGGCGATTGGGTCGAAGTTCATTCTCTAATGATGCAGGGTGCTATTGATATCGGGCTTCAGCCCTTATCTACGAACTTCGACACACGTTTAGCAATTGCTTGGTTCCCATACCTTGCTACAACATATACAAAGGCTCAAGAAGTGTTTAGCTCTGACGGTTTTGTTTACAAAATAGTAGATGACATGATTACACCACAAGGTTTACGTTTATTGGGGGCATACAGTGCAGGAATGGGTGGTGCGGGTTTTACCAAAAATGTTCCAGAGCCGAATAAGATCCAGGTAGATCGTGGACTTCGAGTGCGTGTATGGCCAGGCGGAACAACACATCGAACATTAATGTCAGAGCTTGGCTACGGAGTTGCGACACTGCCTTATGCAGAACTTTACACGGGAATGCAAACGGGAGTTGTGGACGGACAAGTTGGTGTCACAGCTGAAATGACGCTAGATAGCTTTAAGGATATTACACATACATGGGTGCAATATAATGATCATGTAGAGATGTCATGGTTTGTAATAAATTCTGAGAGTCTAAGCTCACTTTCAGAAGAAGATCAAAAAATTGTTATAGATGTTGCCCAAGAAATCTCTCACAGGCGCTTTGATGAGGTGCGTGATGCCGATAATCGTGCGCTTGAAGTAATGGAAGAAGCTGGTATCAACGTAGTGCGATTCGATGACGCAACTCTTGAGAAATTCGCAGATTTTACTAGAAAAGAGGTTTGGCCAAAAATTGCAGGTGAGCTGGATAAAGACATTATGCAGCAGCTCTATAAAGCTGTTGATCTTTAAACGCCTTTATTCGGAAACGGAATAAATCTATGCCTATCTTTACTACAAGATTGAGCATGATCTGGAAAGCTGCGCTGAGTTTTCAGCGCAGCTTTCTGGTGATATGTGCAGTATTACTAACGCTGATTGTATTTACTCAGGTGGTGATGCGTTATGTCTTTCAAACTGCAATTTTCGGCCTAGAAGAAACCGCTGTATACATTGGTGTTTGGTTTTATTTTATAGGAGGTTCTATGGGTGCTAGTGAACGTGCCCATATTTCTGCATCGTTAACAGACATTCTGGTAAAAAATGAAACAATCCAGCACGCTATAAAGACGTTTTCTTCGCTTCTCACCTCAGTGATTTGTGGCTGGATGGTTGTTTGGTCATGGGAGCTTACAGTCTGGTCTTTAAAAATGGGAATGATGTCGACTGAGCTCGGTATTCATATTGGATATATTCATCTTGCAATGCCAGTAGGGCTTGCTCTGATGACGGTTTACTTTATTGCCGAATTTGTTGATCATAGTGTTGAATTATTACGGAGGTTGCGCAGCTGATGGACTGGATTATTCTACTTGATGTACTTTTGCTGGTAGCTCTGTTAATTATTGGGGTTCCTGTTCCCATCTGTTTCGCAACTGCCGTATTGCTTCTCTTTTTAGTAGGGGATTTCGGAAACGCATCATTTTTGGTGAGTGCCGGCTTCAGCCAAGCGACCTCGGTTATATTACTTGCTATCCCTCTATACATTATTGCTGGGAACATCATGAGTAATGGGGGAATCGCCAACCGCCTTATAGACTTTGCTGAAAGCTTTGTCGGCCGTTTTCGCGGTGGATTGGGGATTGTTGTTATTTTCACTACAGCTATATTTGGCGCTATCTCTGGTATGGCGTCTTCAGCAGTGGCCGCGATAGGCCCAACGCTCATTCCTCGAATGGTCGAGAAAGGTTATGATCGCGGTTATGCTGCAACTCTGGTATCTTGCTCTGCCGTATTAGCGCTGCTAATACCTCCGAGTGCGTCTATGATACTTTATGGCTGGGTCAGTGGCACATCCATAACAGCCTCATTTCTCGCACCAGTAGTCCCAGCAATAATTCTTATTAGCCTATTCTGTTTTTTGAACTGGGTAATGACTAAGCGTATGCCCATTAATACAGAGGAGGCATTGCCTGCTGAGGCATGGCTCAAGAATATCAGGCATAATGGACGTAGAGCGAGTCTTGGTTTAATGATGCCAATAATTATTCTAGGCTGCATTTATGGCGGAATTACTACACCAACGGAGGCTGCAGCTATCGCCGTTGTTTACGCGATTCCAGTAAGTGTGTTGGTTTATCGCGAGATGGGCTGGAAAGGTTTATATGAGCAGCTTTGGCGATCAGGGCAGATTACTGGTGTATTGTTAATGCTTGTTTTTTTTGCATCGATGCTAGCACGAATACTTACAATGGAAAGCGTTCCACAAATGTTGCTGTCCGGTTTCACTTCTATTAGTGATAATCCAATAATATTGCTTTTGCTTTTGAATATGTTTTTGTTGTTAGTAGGAATGCTTATGGATGACGCGAGTGGTATCCTTCTCGCTACACCTTTATTAATGCCTGTAATCAATGAGCTTGGTATTAATCCTGTACAATTTGCTGCAATTATAGCGACTAATTTGGGTATGGGTCTGATTACGCCGCCGACTGCACCGATACTTTATCTGGGAGCTTTGACAGGAAAAACGCCACTTAGTACGATGTTAAAACCTACGATGGTGTTTTTGCTTTTCGCTTATCTTCCCGTTGTGTTGCTTACGACCTTTATTCCGACTCTGTCCCTAGCTTTACCACAATTTTTGTTATCAAACTAAATGATTGCAATCAGTGTGTAATGTATTTTTGGATCTGAATAAATTAATGAATGTTGGTCAACCGGCTGCTAACATAACGCTGGGGTCGTAATCATATTAGAGAGATATCTTGGCTATATAAGGGCATCCATTGGCTGCCCTTATCGTTTAACTATACTGTTGTAGATTACTTTTGATTGGTCAGTAACAGGCTACCTAGGGAAGCGCTGATTAATTCAGTTTGAGCCCTGTAATTGTTAAAATAAAATCTCCGTCAATCGAACCGATCAGGAACGATCATGAAGCAGACGAGTTTCGTCGAAGCCGAGTTCGCCGCCCATTTCCTGAAGCGGATGTTGCGGACGTACTTTGTTCAGCAGTGATGCCCTGGCCGATGAGGCAATGGAAGATGCCATTTATGATAGCCGGGCTTTGCGTGACTTTGTCGGTATCGACCTGAGTATGGAGTCGGTTCCTATGTTCTTAAAATGTGCTTAAAAAGCGAAATTAGGGCAAAGAAATTGCGATTTCCTCACTAAAACAGAAACATTGAGTGCAAAACGAGAGGTTAAATTATTTTTCAGGGCGAATTCCGGTGGTTTGCGATTAGTTGCCGTCTCCCGTTAATTAATCAGTGCTTCCCTATCAGTACAGTATCGATAGCCGGGCTATCCGGAAAAAATCAAAGCAAGGTAATCATCCTTAATTATCGACGTCCCTTTAAGGCATTTGACTACAAAAAAGGAAGAACAAATTATGAGTCAACTGGAGCGAACAGAAATAGCTGTTATTGGTGCAGGGGCTGTAGGAATCTCATGCGCTCTTTGGTTACGCCGAAGCGGTTATGATGTTAGAGTTTTAGAGCGAGATGGTGTTGCAAGTGGCGCAACATTTGGCAATGCAAGTACGCTTGCTCTCCATGGTTGCACGCCAATTGCGCGACCAGAAATCTGGGGTAATCTTCCACAACTTTTATTTTCTTCAGATTCTCCTTTTGCTATTAATTGGTCTAGGCTACCCCAACTTTCTCCATGGCTGCTGCGTTTTTTGGGACAATGCAACAAGAAACGCTTTTTGGAAAACTCTGAGATTCTTGCGCATCTACTTCGCGATACCTACACCGGATACGCTCCCCTCTTGGAAGAATCCTCTACAGCCCAGGCTTTGATACATCGACGAGGTTGTCTTTATTCGTATAGTAAGGCGTCTAATATTCGGGCTGCACAGGGTGATATTAAACTACGAGAAAAACTGGGTATCAGCCAACAGATTCTCAGCGAATCTGACGTTGCAGATTTGGAACCGGCAATGTATGGCCATACGAAAGGCGGTATATTGTTCACCGACTCCAGTCACCTTGAGGACCCACAGGAATTCATCGAAGCACTTAGCACCCCGCTGCGGTTAGAAGGTCGGATACACATCGTAGATGTCACCTCAATCAAATCAAGCTCTCAAGGCTTAACAATAAGCTATAAGGACGGACGGAAATTATTAGCCGATAGGGTCGTTTTAGCTAGCGGCGCTTGGTCTACTGCATTAGCTCGACAGGCAGGAGATCGTATTCCGCTAGAAACCGAGCGTGGTTATCACATTGAATTTGATACCGATAACTCTCCGATTTCACGCCCAACATGCTCGGTTGAAAGCGGTTTTTACATGACTCCACTACGCGGACGGTTGCGGGCAGCCGGTACAGTAGAGCTTGGCTCATTACGGGACCCTTTGAATCCAAAACGGATCCGCTATATTGAGCAAAATATACGCAATATTCTTGGATTAAAATCTGAAATGGCGCGAACTTGGCTTGGATTTCGACCATCACTTCCTGACTCACTACCTGTGATAGGGCCCTCCCCGAGCGAGCCTCGACTCATTTATGCATTTGGTCACCAGCACCTAGGTTTAACTTTGGCTGGGATAACGGGGCGACTGGTCACCGACTGTATCGCTGGCAAGCAACCAGACTGGCTAGAGAAATGCTCAGCAAGTCGCTTCTAACTTTAATTAAGAGGAATTTATGGATATTAAGCGCTATGAGACAGGCAATCGCATGAGCCAAGTGGCTGTCCACAACCAAACAGCTTATCTCGCCGGCCAGGTAGGCAACGCTTCTAGTAATGTAGCTGACCAAACTCGGGAGGCACTTGCACGTATTGATTTTCTATTGGAGAGCGTTGGCTCTAATCGTGAAAATCTATTGCAGGTGGTAATATGGCTTGCTGATATGGCAGATTTTGAAACCATGAACTCAATATGGGATGCGTGGGTGCCGCTTAGCCAAGCACCATCTAGGGCTTGCGGACAAGTACGCTTAGCAACCCCTGAGTTAAAAGTGGAAATAATTGTCATCGCTGCAATAAAAGCCCACTAATTTTCATATAGCGATATAGCGCGTCAACTATCTTGTCCGCACCGGCCAAGTTAATTGTCGCGCTATAAGCAAGTGACTGAGCTGTTTCCGCGTGTAGCTGAATTACTTTTGCTCAGCAGAAACAGCCCATTTCCATGATCGCGAATAGTTCTTTAAAGCCCGAATGTTCAGTGCTGAAATAAGGCCGGCACTAACCCTTGGCTTCTAAAACGCTTGCATCATTCAGCTTCGCTGTAAGGTTGATCACCCATAAACCGTCTCACTCTACTCAGCGCACACAACCCATTTCGTCCAAGATCAATGCTACGACAGTGGATCAGGTAGCGATGCCCATTTCAAAAGCATTAAGGGTGTGAGCAACTAAGGTGTAGTAGCCAATCACCCCAACGGTCTCAACGAGTGTCTGATGTCCCAGCACTTCTTTCGCTTCGACGAACAAAGCCTCATTGATGCGATTAGTTTGAAGGAGTTCAGTCGCAAGGCCACTCAGCAGAGTCATGCGATGATTATCAAAGCTAGGCGCCTTATGGTTCCGGATTAATTCAATGTTGGCGTTTGAAACCCCAGACTGAAGCGCAATAGGCTCATGTATTTTTTGTTCGCCATCACAACGATGGTGCGCGGCGACACATAGGATCAAAAGCTCGGATTCTTGCAAAGACAAAAGTGTTCCATAACGACAGAATGCGCCTAGCTGTTCGGCGGGGCTAGCCATTTCTGGGCTGTGTAACCAAGCTAAAAAGGGCCCGTCTAAATTCCCTCGCGAGCGTTTAATCGACTCATAGATCCCGTTCTGCTCCGGCGTTAATCCCGATACCTCTGGCAATTCTATTCTTGAAATCATAATGCTTTCCATGTGTTAGCCACGATACTTTATGTCAGCTGTTGAAAAGTTCAGGGCCATGCGCATCGCGCACAACCCTCTGAGGATTAGCCTTGTGTTTGCTGAATATTCAGGGCTTCTGTTTGACGCGCTTTATTCCAGCAATAGGCCACTGCGCCGGTAATCAGGATGGCACCTGTAATATCTCCGGTCAGCCCCGGCATGATTAATAGAATGGCCCCTGACAGAAGAACCAGTCGTATCAGCGAGTTCAAGACAATGAGGAACCAGCCAATAAGCGCCGCTGCCAGTGCCAACACGCCGACCAGAGCTGCAAGGCTATCGAAGATCATTTGCGAGGTGTCACCTATACCAAGAATCGCCGGCCCGAACACAAACATGTAAGGAATAATAAAACTGGCCAGACCGAGGCGAAGCGCTGTGAGACTAGTCTTCCAAGGATCAGCATTGGCAATAGCAGCCGCTGCATAAGAGGCTAGGGCGACCGGTGGCGTTATCGCCGATATTCCGGCGCAATACATAACGAAAAGGTGTGCAGCCAGGAGCGGAACGCCGACCTCAACCAACCCGGGAGCCAACAAGACTGCAAGAATGATATAAGCGGCTGGGGTTGGCATGCCCATGCCTAGGATGATACCGCAGAGCATGGTGAGCACCAGTAACAGCGGCAGGTAGCCCTGAGAAAAATCGAGCACGATGGAGCTCATCCTGAGACCTAGTCCGGTCTGGGTGACGACGCCAACGATGATGCCGCCGATCGCACTGGCTATGGTGATCTGACCAATGATACGAGGGGCTTCGTCCATGGCTTTGAGACAATTGCCAACGAACTCTGATCGCATTGCAGGCTCAAATAAAAGTTGGGTAACGACTAGAGTGCCTAGAGCATATAAAGCGGCCAACGACGGCGAATATCCCGATGAAAGGGTGCCCAACATAACCACGACCGATAATAGTAAATAGCCGCGTTGTTTGATTACCCGTAAAGCTGATTCACTGCCACCCTCTGGCTTTAAGCCCAGTCGACGAGCTTCAAAATGAACCATGGCCAAAACGGAAATAAAATATAAAATAGCAGGGATGATCGCTGCCTGAGCAATCTCAATATAGGGAATGCCAATAAACTCCGCCATTATAAAAGCTGCGGAGCCCATAACTGGAGGCATGAACTGGCCCCCAGATGAAGCGACGGCTTCCACTCCAGCGGAGAATCGCCCGGGGAAGCCGGCCTTGCGCATGGCTGGGATGGTGAAAGATCCCGTTACCACGACGTTTCCCGCGGAGCTTCCAGAAAGCGATCCCATTAAGGCACTGGAAACCACTGCTGTTTTCGCCGCTCCGCCAGTAAACTTGCCTGTCAGACTTCGGGCCAGATCGGTGAAGAAAACGCCTGCGCCAGACGCCACCAGAAAAGCGCCAAAAAGCACGAAGAGAAACACGTAGGACGCAGTCACCCGTAACGGCGATGTCCATAGCCCGTCTTGGGTTAAATAGGTTGTCTCGATCACAGCCTGAAGTGAGTAGCCACGATGCCAAAATGGAGAAGGTAACAAGTTGCCGAAGAGCGCATAGCCAAGTGCGCCAGCGCCCAGGAACACAAGCGGCCAGCCGATCACCCTGCGGGCCGCTTCCAGAACCGCTAGAATCAACACGCAGCCGTAAACCAGCTGTTCAGTTGTTAATGGATCAAAGTAGAGCATGCGTTGTTGAACTTCATCAGCATTGAGCGCGAGATAACCGCAACCTCCAACCGCCATAGCCGTCAGGGTCAGGTCACGAAGCCCGTAAAGATAACGCCAGGCTCCTGTCCCTGCTGACCGATAAACCCAGAAAATAATGACCAAAGCAAACCCGAGATGCACTGGCAGGTGTACCTCGGCAATCGGTGTGCCGAAGTACGCCGTCACCAAGTGATAAACCGACATGGCGATGGCCACAATCGAGATCAGTCTTGCAAGTGGCAATCCGCCAGTCAGCTTGTCCAATGTCATGGTAACTTGCCTTTTTATGTTCGCTTGGGAACCTGTTTTTATTTGGTCGGCTCTTATTTAATTGCCGTTAAAACTCCAGCTTCCTCGAAGGCGCGGATCGCCCCGGGATGCATTTCGATGCCTGTTATCGCCGCCATGTATTCTGGCGTAATAGGACGCATCACTGAGTGCACCGACCGTATGTCATCAAGGTTTTCAAGCAGGGTCTTCACAACCCAATAGGCGTCATCGTCGGACATATCCTCATGGGCAATCATAATCAGATCTGAGCGCACCGTTGGAATGGCTTCAGTCTGGCCCGGGTAGCTGCCAGCTGGTATTTCTGTAGCGGCGTAGCCCGGATTGCCATCCTGCATTGCTTTTGCTTCAGCCTCGTTCATAGGCAGCAACCGCATTTCCTTAGCGTGGAAAAGTTCCGTATAGGTGCCGTTCGGATAACCTGATAAAAGGGTGAAGCCTTCAAGATTGCCGTCTTTGATCGCATTGGACGCAAACGTGTGGCTGCCGCGGGCGCACTCAAGATCGTCTTCGGTCATGTCTGCTGCTTTCAGCCGGTCAACAAAGGCAGCATGGGTCGAGTTGCCAATTGCCATGCAATTCACCTCCATTCCGGCTAGATCTTTTATGGATGTGGCGCCTGACTCCCGGGTTACCCCGACATGCTGGTAGCTTGGAAACAAAACGGCCAACCCACGAACGTCGGTAATTTTTTCCTTGAAGGGCGCAACGCCATTGCGGGCGACAGGAGGCACCGTTGACGTGGTGACGGCTAGCTCGGATTGGCCAGCGCTAATGCGCGCCATGTTGGCTAAACCCGCACCCACTTCGGCATTGGTCCGGGTGCCGTTTTTGCTGAATATTTCAGCAATGCCCGCTGTTACCGGATACCAAGTGCCTCCTGGTGATCCGCTGAGAATACTGAGTTCCTTGGGCTGGGCTTGTGCCGAACCAATGGCAATAGTGAACGCAGCGACACCAATGGCAGCGCGTAAAGAAAGCTTACTTATAGTTGTTGATGCTTTCATGATCTTGTCCTCAAATGTCCCTAAGTTTTTGGTGGTACTCAACCTCGGGTGGGACGGTCCCCGAGACTGAAGGTAATCGATTATTTGGCTTGCTTCAGGCAAGCCGCGATGGCAACTAACAACTCGTCGCGGTAACTGCCAAGCTCTTCCAAACTGCGCCCATCTGTTGCCAACTCGACACCAGCGACGATCTGCTCAGTCAATGTCTGATCCATCCGTGGCTCGCCAAGATTGGCCCAGCGTTTTTGCTGACTGGGCCCGAGATGTTCAAGGTAGTGGCGAATCCCGCCCTCTCCGCCGCCTAAGTGATAAGTTAGAAACGGCCCTTGAATGGCCCAGCGCAGTCCTGGGCCGGCGGTCACAGCCGTGTCGATATCCGCCGCTGATGCCACACCCTCTTGCAGCATGTAAAGTGCTTCTCGCCAGAGTGCTGCCGTAAGGCGATTGGCCACATGTCCGATCATCTCCTTGTTCATGACAACTGGCTGTTTGCCAATAGCCTGATAAAAAGCTCGTAGGCGCTCGACAACTTCCGGATCAATGCCAAACAGCTCGACTAGCGGGATCAGGTGCGGCGGATTGAACGGATGAGCAATTACAACGCGAGTGGGATTAGCAGATTTGGAAGCGATATCCGAATGCTTCAGAGAGGACGTACTGCTGGCGATAATCGCCGTGGGCAACGCTTGGGACTGGAGGCAGCTAATGAGTTCGCTCTTTAGCTCGACGTTCTCGGGCGCGTTCTCAACAATCAAATCAGCTTTTGCTACTGCGTCGGCCTGGCTTCGACTTATTAAAAGCCGTGCGGGTGCAACTGTCATTCCTGGGACATCTGGGATCGACTGTTTGGCAAGCTGAACTCGTTCTGCGAACGTGTCCGGAGCTCCAGACTCCGGCGCAAACGCTACTACTTCGATGCCTTTAGATAGGAAGTAGGCGGCCCAGCTGGCGCCAATCATGCCACAGCCGATGATCGCGATTTGCTTAGGTATCCAGACAGAGCGCTCACTCATATTGAAAGCGGCTATAACCTACAGACTTTGGCTGCACGCTAAACCGGTTCACGCTAGAGCCGATCCAAGACTCTTCAGTTCTGCTGCTTGTCATTGTTCACCTTTATTATTTTAAAATCTGGTGTGGGCGCAAAAGAGCATTTGTGGATACTAAAGAGTGGTGACACTATATGTCCAATAAAAGAAACTTACGGATGGTTTTACTTTATTTATGTCAATTTCAATACGACAACTCAAAGCTTTTGTGGCAATAGCCTCAACCGGAAGTTTTATCGAGGCATCTGCACGACTGCGGCTTTCCCAGCCGGCGCTCAGCATCTCAATTCGTAAACTGGAATTGCACATTGGGGGAGCCGTATTCATTCGCAGTCCTCGCGGGGCTCAGCTCACACCCGAGGGGCTATCTTTTCTTCCTAAAGCTCAGAGATTGGTGCTTGATTGGGACGATGCTTTCGAGGATCTGGAGATGCTGTTCAAAAAACAGCAAGGAAAAATTACGATTGCGGCTTTACCTACACTTGCAGCGGGTTTTTTGCCCAAAGTGCTGGCTGAGTATCGTGCGCAGTTCCCCAATATTGCTATAAATGTAAATGATGTTTTAGCTAGTGAAATTGAGGGCTTGGTAAGAGAGGGGAGGGCCGACTTTGGTTTGTCCGTACAGCCTGCCAAAAATGGATATTTCGATTTCGAGCCACTCTTTGAGGATAGGTTTGTTGCAGTCTGTCCGGAATCCCATCCTCTCATGGAGTGCACAGAGGTAAGTTGGGCGCAACTTTTGAAGTATCCAATTATTGAACTCAACCAATTATCCAGTACCCGTCAGGCAATCGAGCAGGTACTGAACGACATCAATTTAGAGATGGATCTTTTCTGCGAAGTGCGCCAGATCGGAACAGCCGGGAGGATGGTTGCTGCTGGACTGGGTGTTGCCGCTCTGCCTTCATTAAGCTTCCGTCAAATTTCTAATGAAGGGTTAGGCTGGCGAACACTCATTGAACCAGCAGTGCCCCGCCAGCTTGGGATAATCAAGCCACCTAGGGCAGCACTGCCCGTCGCGTCAAACGCAATGTTAGAGATTATAAGATATCACGCTACTCAATTTGAGGAACTGAAAAACCTGGGAGTGAAGGGATAATAATGCCCTCCAGCAACCATGGCTCGAACAGATTAAAAGTGAGTCAGACGATGACGCAGCCAGCCGGGATGTCAGTTAGTTTCGCCTAAAAAATCGGTTTGAAATCGCTTGAACGGATGGCCTATGACCTAGTTGGCTACTATGCGGCTGGAGACGCATTGGTTAACGTTCCCAGAATCATTGAGGCTTTGAAGTGAAACCTGCAGGGCTGAGACTCTCAATGAGCACCCGCAGGGGAGGCGGGTCGGATGCACCAGGTTTTTAAGCCGTTTTGCCAGACTAAAAACCTGAGCAGGAACAACAGTGGCAAAAAAATAAACATGATAAATCAGAAAGATACTTGCTCATACTGCACTCTCGGTGTGGCTATTTTGGCTGCCAGCATTTATCTGGTGCTGGCAATTTCGGCATTTAACAATTGCAGGCCATCGGCGCTCGTGACGTCGAGCGCTTGCTCCTAGCGTTATGCCTTCTTGGAGGAATTGCGATGTTTGAATCACCCGTAACCCTCAACCCTGAAAAATTGCAGGAAATTGAGCGCAATAAACAGGCTGCTTAAGTGCTGCAGCTATTTGGACAACTGGGTTGCAAATTACCGTGTGCGAGAGCACAGAAAAATTCCAGAATTACTCCACCCGCTGGCTCATAGACTTTTCTGAATGCAACACGAGGCACGACTGAATTGCCGATAGGCGCGATTCAGGTACCTGTTGGCAGGCTCCGTTTTTTCGCGGCCTCTGTAAGGTGTGGGGTAACGCGATGGCAAAGCACGAAAATGGCAGCGATGCTGCTGAATCACTTCTGAGGATGTTGGAGTAGCCATTGGGTGAACTGATTGTGCGCTCGTGAGTGCCGCAGAAATGGGTTATGAAGCGCTTCATTCAAGGCCCAGTCGATTTGTTGGAAGGGTCCTGGTTAGGGGTCTGGTGAAGCCTGATGACAAAATGATGCCTGATGTCGAGAAAAATGAGTCATCAATAGTCCATGGCGCTTTGAACGTACTTTACGTATGAAAACATAAAAAAATCAGGCAGTTAAATAAAGATTTTTTACACGCCTCCTATTTCGTTTTGTGCCAAACTGACGCATCATCTACTCATAACCAAAATGTAATTACTCATGAAGCGACAACGGATGTCGGGCCTCACCAGTAGTATGCCGTCATTACTCAGAAAGTCGTCGCGAAACGTTTCAGGGATCGGGCATGCAAGCACTCTACGCTCCAGGCGCACGCGTTGTTAGTAAGCGCCAATAAATCAGCACCTACATTCCGGCTCGCCGATTGCACACACTGACGTCCTCACCCATTCCACGAGGAATCAGCATGACCCCAACCGAACGAGCACAGGTCTGGCAGCAGCATATTGCTGACTGGGAAGTCTCCGGCGTGTCCGGCAGCGCTTA
>Ga0307487_1002116_pt1 | contig 13115 bp, 12 predicted proteins | sample CBIW12metaG_FD_203665 | JGI IMG/M metagenome (GOLD analysis project Ga0307487, IMG submission 203665) | Sea-ice brine microbial communities from Beaufort Sea near Barrow, Alaska, United States - CBIW 1.2 | ecosystem: Environmental > Aquatic > Marine > Coastal | place: USA: Alaska | collected... | reverse complement strand
CTATGAATTCTCTGAGGAGGTTCAGGAACATAAAAGTCCACTGCTTCACCATGCCATGTTGGCTATAAGTTGGTTTGGTTCTACCTGGGTATCTGTGGCGTTAGTGGTCGGAACTGCCCTGGTGTTCTTACTTTTCAAGCATTACAAAGAGGCCTTTTTTGTAGTACTCACCTCTATTATATGGGTCATTACATTTGGGATAAAGGTTCTTATAAACAGGCCAAGACCTTCAGAAGACTTTGTTGATGTTATGGTTAAAGCCGAAAATCAAAGTTTTCCAAGTGGGCACACATCCTTTTATGTAGTTTTTTTTGGTTTTATAATATTTTTAATGCTTTTCAGAAATGAGATTCCTAAGTTAATACGGTATACAATAATTATTTTTTCCTTGTTTTTAATACTTACCGTTCCTTTTTCAAGGGTTTATTTAGGTGCGCACTGGTTTACCGATGTTGCTGCAGGTTTCGTACTGGGGTTGTTGATACTTTATACCCTTTTAAGGCTTTTTTACCATAGCTTACGCTAATCTTATTAAATGAATTATTCCATATGTGCAAGTGCCGAACATTAGCGTGAAGCAGATAGAATGAACCTATTGATTCAGCAAAAAATTGAATCCAATCCCGGAATTATGGGCTTTTCAAAGTGGGCAATGCATCTGCCGATTTCTTTTCAAACAATGCTGCTAAAACAAAAGCACTTCGATTTTGTGATTAAGTCAAAAAGACTAGGCTAATTGACCAATTGCATTGACCCGTTATTTCAAAATATATTTGAAATCTTTATGCATAAGCTGTGGGCGCTAATCTCAGCCAGCACAGGGTTGCTTTTTATGTGGAAACTATTTGATGTATTGAGTTCGTCGAATTTTTAAAGAGTTACCTGTCACTTTTCAAATACTATCTTATATTTATATAGCCATAGTTAGTTAGATATGAGGTGTTTAAATGATTATTCTGAATAGAGAGATAGTAGAGAGACGGAGATTGATATAGGAGAAGCAGGTGAAGGAATTGATTGCTGAAATGGGCGCAGGGTACCTGAATAATTATACAGGGATCTTGGATAAGAATTTACTGGAAAACTCAGTAGCCTATATCCAAAACTGGCTCAGCGAACTTCGAAATGACAAGCACCTTCTGATCGAGGCTGCAAGTAAAGCGCAGAAAGCAGTGGATTATTTACTAAATGATTGTCCTTTTTAGGAGAAAGGGAGATCCCCTTTTTTGTCATTTCAAAGAGTTGCCAACAGAGAACTAGAACAGTTTTGCCAGTATTAAATCAAGGACATTCTGGCAAGTTTTCCAATAAGTTATGTAAATAACCCTGGCCTTTCGCACTTAGAATGGATTCGGAATCAGTTGAGGTGCAAGCAATAACTTGTAATTCTTCACGATTTTCGGTGATATAGAATTCCCAAGTCCTCGCATTGATTCCCTCAATTGCCTCTTTGGTAGAAATGGTCCATTTGTCACCAGTTCCATTTACGCCTCCGACATGTGTGATACTTCCCGCCAGTGGGCCTTCAGATATTTTTTTTGCACACAGAATTCGCAATCGCTTCATGAATAATTCTTAGTTGGAGTGCAAAGATGCATCAAGGAAATTGAACATTAATTCAAGGTGGCGATTTTTCGAATTACTAAACGATTTCTGGATCATAGGACTAGGTATTACTGACTTTTCCAGTTGTCTCTTCAAAAATTTTCATCGCCAATAGTCCATTTCCCACCGCCCCACCAGCCCTTATAGCAGAAGCTATGAAGACAGTTTCCGCAAGTTCCTCTTTGGAGGCACCGGCTTTTACTGCATTTTCAATATGAGATTCGATGCAGTACGCACACTGAGTGGTCAATGCTACGGCTATGGACATCAATTCTCGATACTTTACAGGGATTACCCCATCTGAACGCTCTGCAGTATGTTTGAGGTTTAAGAAGGCTTCTGCTTCTTTCTTTGCTGAATTGATCAGTGTATTGACGTATTTTCTGTCCTCGGGGCTTTGGTATTGATACATGATTTAGTTGATGAAGGGATTCGCTATTTGTATTAATTCTCTTTGATTAAAACTAAACAGTTTTTTTGATAGAAAAGTATACCTAATACCTATTCGTTTTATGGAGGTATTTCGGATACAACTTTATTGATATTGCTTTCCAACTTCTCTTTAATGATTGCTACTTCACCTCACCGACTTTAATTTTACGCCTTTTTCTTGGAGCATATAGAGTACCACCGTAGCATCCTTTTCCAGATCCTGGTCTATAAACATCCGAAGAGCCATAGAAAGCGCCATTATTTCCTTGCCTTTCTTTAATCGGTCATAGGGAAAAGGATTTGCGCTCACGCTGATGATGCGATTCATTTTAGTATCTACCCGTTTTTCGAGTTCCTTCAGTTCGCTGCATAAATCGGCCCAGTTGTACATGTGTTTTTGAAATCTGATTGCAATATGGTGGGATTTGGTGTTGGTTCGAATCTAAACCCATATGTCGGAAACTTTTTTGAAACAAGCTGTCACAGTATTTTTAGAATTATCTAGAGGTACCTTAAGTGAATTAATCGTTGACAAATATCTTGTACTCACTTATGGTAATCTCATACTATCTATGGATAATCCCGACGAAATTATACGGAAATTTGAAGCTGAGTTTAATTTCATTAAGCACAAATTCAGAATTATTGATCTTAAACTTAGTGAAGCGAAGGCTTCAATAGAGGAATACGTGTATCACCCAGGTGTGTATATTTTTTATAATTCAACAAGTGTGATTAAAGTGGGAAGACATTTGGTGAATTGTAGGAAACGGGCGCTGGAGCATGTTCGAGATAACACAAGAAATGAACATTTCGAAATGCGTGAGTTACACTCAGATCCTACTTCACGAATCCTGTTAATCAATAGCAAGAAAGTGGAGGACAGACATTGGGTGGCAGCAGTAGAGCTATTTATGGAAACTCAATTGTCACCGGTGATTAAGTCCCAATCGGTTTCTCGATTCTTTCTCCCAAGGTGTTCTCAGGATTATTCTATAGTATAAACTGGTAACATAACCTGCTAAAAGTATGCTCTACTTCGATGTTTCTGGGATGCTCCTTCGATTCTTGTCCGATCAGGGATCGAAGATGGATCGGAAATGCATAGGAGAAAGTAAGGGTGGATAGTGTAGGATATTTAGAATACTACTTATAAAAAGAGGCTTTGGAGCTTGTTATTCTATGATACATTTCCAAGCAACTTTTACTATATAGAGATACAATCTGGGAATAAGAAAGAGTTGCACTTTTAGGGGTTTATCTTTTCTTTAAAATTTCATTAAAACACAATTTCAATTTTAAAATGTCCAGTTTTTTAATAAATAAACTGGACATTATTGAGCTGATTCTACATGGCTAACACATTGGAAATTAGCGAAGAGTGATATCGAATTAGCCTGATAGGTATAACTTACCTCGACTTGATAGTTAAACAAGGTGAAAAAGATTCTATTTGTTAGGTAGGATTGTAGGGATTAGTCAGAATCAAAAAAACTTGGTTCAAATGCTAGTCCTCAAAGCGATTTTTCCTGATAATTCCGATATTGCTTAGGTAAATCCACAGACTTTTCTCCTATGGATGTACCAATTATCACTTTTGAAGAAATAATCAAATTGAACGGCCACGACTGGGATCAAGCTTATGCAGTGCTGACCTACCATCTCGAAAAAGGCAATATCAAAAAAGAAGTACTGGGAGGCGGGATGGTGATCTACCATAATGTGACCCGAGTGCAGGAATTCACCCTGATCCATGATAAACTAAATGAGCCAAATCTTGTCAACAAAGCAGTCATGCGACCTAGACGGAATCGGATAAATACGGATGAAGAGAAGGGTTGAGGTTATGTAGCCAATTTAAATTGGTAAGGATATAAGGGAGGAATTATAAATCCCACCCAATAGCAATGTCTATTTGACTTCCATCTAGAAAAAGGCAATATTAAAAAAGAAGTTCTGGAAAATGGGATGGTGGTCTACCACAATCTGACCCGAGTGCAGAAATTCACTCTGATCCATGGTAAACTAATTGATCCAAATTCTGTCATCAAAGTAGTGATGCAACTAGACGGAATCGATTAAATAAGGATGAAGGGAAGGGGTGAGATAGAACTTTATGGAATGTAGGATCATTCAAAAGAGGGGTGTGTTTTAATCTTTTTTTAAAACCTTATCCAGATGTAATTGCTAGAAAATCTTCCTCGCTGAGGATTCGGATTCCCTGACCTGCCTCAGCTAATTTTTCAGCTCTTCGATGTTTAGAACTTTTTTCATACCCAGCTAACCGGTAAGAATCTTGCCATCCCACCACTAACAACGTTGTTTCTTTGGTGATCCCATCTTGCACTCGGCAACCTAATTCAGATGCTAATTGAGCACAAACGGATCTAGGTTGGCTTAAAGTACCTGTAAATACAACTGATTCTCCATGCAACAAGGCTTCAGGGTTTCCTTCCAATTTATAACTAACGACTTTTCTTGAAGGGGAATAGAAAGGATTTTTAGAATATAAGATTCTCACGTCCCATTCGGGAAGTGAAATTGCAGAGTGAAGTACCGCTCCATTTATTACTTTTCCTGTAGCGATAGCGTCTTGAAGCGCATTATGCGCTATGTACTCAATGCCCAAATGTTTTGTTATTTTCCCAAGTGCATATCCACTTTGAGCAAACTCGCTCCAAGATCTTCTCACTAATCTGGCAGAGTCCATCCATCTTGGTTTCCAAATTTCCGTACCATATCTTTCGCACGCTCTATTAATGGCGTTCTTATCGAATGGCATATGATGAAACAATCGACAACCTTCAACTTTCCTGGCAATATCGTTGGACAAATCTTTAAATAGAGGTTTACCTATAACTTGTTCAAATGTAATTCCATGTAATCTGCTTAAATATGGATCAAAGTATTGATCAGGATTCACTAAAGATTCCCATGTAGAGATTAATTCAGTCCCCTGATACTCTGCAAGCCCAATTTGGCAAATGCTGGAATTGTCCAGATTGGCAGTTTCTACATCAATGACAAAAAAGTGATCCTCCATAGTTTTGATTTTTTTCCATTTTAGTAAAATTTAAAGACACCTAAATACCCTGTATAGGGTATTTTTGGTATTGAGAATATTCTTTTATTAGCAGGATATTAAAATTTTATGGGATATCATGATCTTAAGTATGCGCTGGTCTAAGTATTTAAACATAGTTTAATCCCATTATTTCAAATGAAGGTTATTATTAATACACTGATTTTTTTACTGATTCTCTTTTTCAATACCAGGGCGGTTGCGTCTGAAATCTACGAAGTCACCAGTGACGTATTTGTCAGATCAGGAATAGGGACAAGTAATGAGCCGATAGGTGTAGCAAAGTCCGGTGATCACGTTAAAGTTTTGGATAAGTCAAATACTAACTGGTATAAAATTGAATTTGAAGAAAAGTTCGGATACATTTCAAGCAAATTTGTCAGGTTTGTAGAGCCTGTAACTCCTGATCCTGTTGAAGAAATGCCTGTGATAAAAGAGAAAGAGTCTTATCCCTTTGCAGGAGTATTGATTATTTTTTTTGCTCTCTTTCTTATTGTGGAAATCACCAGAAGGATGCGAAAAAACCGAATCCAAAAAAGTATTAAAAATTTTCAAAACTCCTATCCAGAATTCAGTATTGATAAAGAGAGAAAGGTTGAAGTAAGTAAAAATACACTATTAAGAACTCTTTCTCCTTCTTTGAGGGAGTTGATTAATAATCAGGTGATTAATGGCTTGGATTCTGGAGATGACTCTATCATTGACGTTACAAGTGAAAGCCCTTCTCTGCTGCCAAAAAATGAAAAGCTAGGTTTCATGCAGGTTCCTACTTGGAACCATAAATATATTTATTCAAAATCCGATTTAAACTCCGCAACTTCTGAGCAAAAGATATTCTACCATCATTTTAAACAAAATTTTTTAAATGGTACTTCTCTGGATCTCTTAGGCAATACCAATTACGCCTTTGTATTACTTTTTGATTTATTGGATGATTACAGAAATCATCAAAACTTCAACTTGCTTGATTCTCAAATCAATAGCTTGGGCAATAACTACTATAAGACCAGATCCTACGGTATTCGGTTTCTAAAGGACATAAAAAAAGAATTAGGAATTATTCCTGGAGATATTGGGAGGAGCGCAAATCAGACAATTGAAATAAAACCCAGCGATGAAGTTTATTATGGCTCTGAACCTGACTATATCTATTGGAAGGTTGGGAGCAAGTACAAAGAAAAACTTGGGCTAAATGAAGAAGAAGTAAAGCTTCTCAACAAGCTGTGGGAATCAACCACTAATTTCTGTGGAATAGAATTCTGTTATTTTCAGGTGGTACGACTTTACTTAGACGCTCTAGCAGCTTTCGCCGAACAATGTGAAAATTCCGGGTCCAGTTTGGAAGATGAATTTCTAATCGTTTCCGACCTGATTGCAAGGAAGATTTTTAGATATCGAAAGGGAAGCGCGAATTATAAGATGAGTCTAAAAAACACCTCTGATGAATTTTATACCACACTTTTTAAACTATGTGAGAATGCTGTGAGGGAGCATTACGGTCACAAGAGAAAGTTAAGTACAGATATCCGTTTTTCTGATCCCTTGATCAGTGAGCAATTTGAGATCAAAATATCAGTTCCGTTTTCGAGCGTGATTGGTGAGCTTATTTTGAAGATTACTGAACCAGATGAGGCAACCCAAAAAGAACTCAATGCACTCAATACCAGTAGATGGAAAGATAAGTTCCAAAGCATTTGCGATAATTTTTCAGGTGATGAGAAGAAGTTTGTAGAAGATATAAAGAGCCTAGGTGACCTCAATGCGAAGAATCCTTCGATTGAAAATATATTCTTTGAAGCATCAAAATTCATAGCATCTAAACACAAAGAATCATCCCTGATCCTATATATTCATTACCTACATTACGATCTCCAATCTACCAAATTTGATAATAAAAGGCTCACGAAAACCATACAGAAAAACCTTTTTAAGTCTCAGGAACAGGTAGAGCAGTTCGAGGTCATTGTTAATGATTTTTTGAAGTATCAGAACTTGGATAAAGCTATCTCGGCTGTCTCCGAGCTTTATGCAGTTAAAAGGAAAAGGATTAAGTTGGATATAAATTCAATTGAAGAGGTTAGGCAACAGCATGCGGGTACTGTGGAGTTGCTCAATGAGTTTTTAAATGATGAGGAAGAAGATGGCGAGAAGAAAAAAAATGATATGAATTCTTTTAAAGAAGAAATAGAAATCCACATCACCTCAGTGAAAGAAGTATCTGAATCCCCGTTCTTGGACGAAATTGTATTTAAACCAATACATTATTCAGCTTTGGAATTATTCTCAAAGAATAATTTTTCAATCCCAGTTAGTGAGATTGAATCTTTTGCCAAAGCAAACGGAGTCTTTAGGAACCAACTCATTGAGAGTATCAATGAGGCATGCTTTGAAGTGCTCGATGATGTTTTAATTGAGGAGGAAGAAGATTTTTATACAATCGAAGCGATGTATTTTCAGACTATTACGAACAAATAACTATGAACATTAAACCAAAAGAAGCCACTTCAATTATCAATTCACTCATAGGTGGAGTCGTTCCCAAAATAGGTGTCCAGCATATTACTGTAGGTAGATCTTCTGAGATCAATGCCATGGTCACTGCATTGGAAGAAGTGAAAAATGGACACAGCATGGTCAAATTCTGGATTGGAGACTTTGGCTCAGGTAAGTCCTTTATGCTGCATCTTTTGAATACAGTTGCCTTGAAACAAAAATTTGTCGTAGCCAATGCTGATTTTACTCCCGACAATAGGTTGTACTCAAATGACGGAAAGGGAGTAGCCTTGTATGCGGCTATTATGGATAACATCGCAATCCAGACCAAGCCTGAAGGAGGCGCACTGCCTACACTTCTGGAAAAATGGATTGAGCAGATCATTACCAAGACAGCAGAAGACAATACTATTCTTTTAACCGAGATAAGGGATGAAAAGTATTTGGGGCTGATTCAAAACAACATCTTGAAAACCATTAATGAGATCACTGAAGTGGGTGGATTTGATTTTGGAACTGTGGTGATGAAATATTATGAGGGATATATTAAAGATGAGGAGAGTCTGAGAAGAAATGCTCTCAAGTGGTTAAAAGGAGAATATAAGACCAAGACGGAAGCTCGTCAGGATTTAGGAGTTCGTGAGGTGATCAACGACCTGAATTATTATGACATGTTGAAGAACTTTTGCAAGCTCTTTGTCAGCATGGGGTACAGTGGGTTTATGATCAATCTGGATGAGGCGATCAATCTCTATAAGATTTCTACCTCTACCATGAGAGGAAAAAACTACGAGAAAATCCTTAGTATCTACAACGACTGCTTTCAGGGAAAAGTAGGAAACCTTTTTATCAATTTTGCCGGAACAAAAGAAGTCTTGGAAAATCCGAGAAGAGGTTTTTTTAGTTATGATGCGCTTAAAACTAGGCTGTCAACCAATAAATTTGAAACTGCTGAGATCAGGGATTTTGCGCAACCAGTGATTAAGCTTCTTCCTTTGGATCACAATGAAATATTTGTGTTGCTGAAAAAACTGAAGGATATTTTCGATTTCAATTATAAGACTCAGATTGATATTTCTGATGATGAAATCCAGCATTTTATGGAAGAATTGTTCAATAAGCCTGGTGCATCGGAGTTCCTTACGCCTCGTGAGGTCATTCGGGATTTCTTAAACATCCTCAATATCATTCGTCAAAATCCAGATGTGGATAAAAGCATTCTTTTTGGTGAAATAGAAGTATCCGACGAAAGGCCCGATGAATCGGGGCTTGAAGGCATAGAGGAGTTGTAATGAGTTATCAAATGCTCTCAGAACCTATTCGAAGGTTTATCAGGGATAAGGGATGGGAAAGTCTTCGGCCAATCCAAAATGCTGCGATCACGAAGATCATGGGCACGGAAGATAATTACATCCTGGTCTCAAGAACAGCCTCAGGAAAGACAGAGGCAGCTTTTCTCCCGATTCTCTCTAAGGTTAATTTTATGGATAAGGGAGTCCAGGTGCTTTACATTTCTCCACTTATAGCTTTGATCAATGATCAGTTCACCAGGGTGGAAGACCTCTGCAAATATCTTGATGTAAAAGTCACCAAATGGCACGGAGAAGCTAACAGAACAATCAAAGAAAAACTGGTTAAAGACCCTAGTGGTATTATACTAATTACGCCAGAATCTTTGGAAGCCATGTTTGTCAATCGTCCTTATCAGGTAAAAGCACTTTTTTCTGATCTTAGATATGTGGTTATTGATGAGATCCATTCTTTTATAGGAACCGATAGAGGCTTACAACTCCAGTCAATTCTATCTCGGCTCCAGCTAGTGAACAATTCTAGATTTTCGATAGTAGGCCTGTCTGCCACTATGAGTGAAGTGAACAATTTTCTGGAAGTTAAATCCTTCACAGGAGAAGTGAATCATACTAAAATTTTGATTGATAGAACTCCCAAAGAGATAAATGCTGTTTTCCGTTTTTTTAAAGCCGAGGGAGAAGAGCTGCCTCTTGAGTTATTGAAGGATTTATATCGGGAAACCAAAGAGTCAAAAGTGTTGATTTTCCCTAATAGCAGAGGTAGGGCAGAGGAGGTTGCCGTGAAATTAAAAAAGATCTCTGATCGGGTCCAAGGCCACCCGAACTACTTTTCTCACCATTCCTCTGTGGATAGACAGGTTAGGGAGTATGTGGAATACTTTGCAAAAAATAATAAGCAACAGAATTTTTGCATTTCATGTACCTCTACGCTGGAATTAGGAATTGACATCGGTTCTGTGGATGAGGTGGTGCAGATCGATTCCACTCATAGCATTGCATCTCTGATCCAGCGGGTAGGGAGAAGCGGTAGGAAAGATGACCAGCAAAGCAATTTGTATCTGTATGCTACTGATAGATGGAGTTTACTTCAATCTATAGCTTGCTGGTTATTATACAAAGAGGGGTTTATAGAACCTCCTAAAATGACGGAGAAACCTTTTGATATTTTGCTTCACCAGACGCTTTCCATTACCAAAGGATATTCAGGACTACCTATCTCAGAATTAATTGATCAACTCACTAAAAACTCCACCTTTACAGCTATTCATCGGAGTGAGATCATAGAGATCGTTGATCATTTGATAGAGATTGATTTATTGGAAAAACTTAGGCAAGAGGTAATTATTGGAGTAGAGGGTGAAAAGGTTGTTAACAGCAGGAATTTTTACAGCATGTTTCAATCTGAGGATAATTTCAAGGTGGTCAATGCAGGCAACAATATCGGTGAGGTGCCCTATTCACCACAGTTGGTGGAAAATGAAAACATTCTACTTGCAGCCCGTATCTGGAAAATCAAATTTGTGGATGAGCAGGCAAAGCGTGTAGAAGTTATCCCTGCACAAGATGGCAAAAAGCCGATCTTTTTTGGCGGGGCGGGTGCCATACATCCGAAAGTCCGGGAGAAAATGTTTGAGATACTTTATTCTACCGAATCCTATGATTTTCTGGATGAACCAAGCGCTATTGAATTAAACGTACTCAGGAAGGACTTTTCCGTCTTTGGTATAACAGATCAAACCTCCCAGAGACCCTTAAAAGTATCAGAAAAAAAGCTAGAGTTATTCACCTTTACAGGGAGCCAGGTCAATAGAACCATTCAGTTCTTATTTGACATGATGGGAATTGTAAATCTTGTGGAAGAACAGAAAAGTGCACTGGAAATTAAGATTTCCGATGAAGAGTTGAACACACGCTGGGGTAGTTGGAAGGATTCACAAGTTGAGCTGGATCTAAAGATTCAGCAAAAAATTGAATCCAATCCCAGTATTATGAGCTTTTCCAAGTGGGCGGTATACTTGCCCATTTCTTATCAAACCAGGCTTTTGAAGCAGAAGTACTTTGATTTTGATTCAGCAGAAAAATTGCTAGATCAAATGAAACCGGTTAGGAATAGGATATAGCCTACCTATAGGCCTTAATATGTTTTTGATAAAAGGGTAAATGTCCAGTTTTTTAACTAAAAAACTGGACATTTTGGAGGTTAGAAATGTCACTTAACTTATTGAAGGTAAATTGTTTATGGGTTTGTGATGGCTTTGGTGCCTCGGTATTAATTCTGGATAAGGTGCAATAGGCTTTTTGACAGTGGTTTTACTTTGAAAATTTGACTGAATTCCTTGCTAGAGTTTCTTGTGTTTTTTGTAAGTGTTTTATTTGTTGACATGTACTGTCGCAATTAGATTTTTCATGGTAGGTTTTCAATCCATCAATGGCTAGAATTGAAAAGCATTAGGGTAACTTATTCTGATGCTGCCACTAGTATTGACCAGCTGGGGCATAAATCCAGCATTGTATTTATTACAAACTTAAACAAAATCATCATGGCTGTTAAGCACACACCAACAAAGGAAGTTCATCAAGGACACAAGGGAGGAAAAACCGGATGTGGTTTCGATACCACGGTACAAGCTGATCATTGGGTTAATTCCAATGAGAGGATAACCTGTGCAAAAAACGGGTGTAAGTAGGAGTATTCTCTTTTTTGAGACTCTTTGAATTGAAAAATACTCTATACAGGGTATTTTTTTGTATCTACAAATCACTTTTTTTGTAATAATCTTTTACATGAACGCAACCAACTTTTACCAACTATCAGGGGCTTAAATCCGGAAACCCATCAAAATTCCTTTTGATACTGATATCTGGATGATAGTACTTAACAAGTGCATTCTCTTTAAGTGCCTGTCCTGAAAGCGAAGCGATATAGGGAAGAAGGAAGGATGAGGTCAAGAAAGCCAATTACAAATTGGCAAGAATATCAGGGTGGAATTACAAATCCCACCCAGTAACCATGTCGAATTGACTACACCCAGACGGGAAAAAATTTGGTAAGTCATACTTGCATTCTGGATATAGTTACGCTTCCAGTTTTTGAAAATTCATTGATTTGAGTTTCAAATCACCTCAAAATCGAATCTTATTATTTCTCATCAAGTTTGAGAACTAAGTCTTTCCAGCTTCCTTCGGTTCTATAAGGAATAAAATTGGCGAAAAGCTCCTCAGAATACCAACCCAATTCACGAGTTTTTTTGACTACTTCCATATGATGTGGAGAAGCATAAGCATAGGCCGTCATTGCCTCATAAGATTCCCACAGGCTAAAGGTCGCTTGCATAAACCAAGGATATTCACCTATGCCGATGGAAAAAATAGCTCCTGATGCTTGATCGACTTTTTTCCCCAAAGAGGGTACATGACGCCAGAATCTTAGGAGAAATTTCAGTTTTATCCTAGCTCTTGTTATCACAGCAATTGGGCCGATTGGCGTAATCTTTTCTGTTTGGTAAGGATTAATACCTTCCCAGAGTCCATGAGCTTTGGATGCCTTCATGAAAATTGTATATGCTTCAGTTGCCCTACTCCTGAACGCAGAGAAAGTAGCAGACCGTACAAAGAAATCATTTGCAGCTAACTCTGACTCCCAGACACAATGAAGTACATACACGTTCACATTCAGCATTTTAGAGAAGCCGTTTTTGCCACCACTTCCCATCAATTTTGAAAACTCAAGGCCAGAAACTTTACTGAGTTTTGGCTTTGCCTTCCGCATTTGTCCAAAAATCCAAAAGGTATTCAACCCTTCAAACCTAAGTAAAGTAACTGTACTGATCTGAGAAGTTGGTGAATCTTTCATTTTGGGAGATATCAAATACTATCATCGGTAACCTATCAGTTGACCGAATGTTAATGGATTTAACTAAAAAAATGTGCCAGATAGGGACGCTTTGCTTCAATAAGGAATATGAACAACAGTCAATATTGACAACTGATTTTATCGGATATACAAAAAATCTAGTTAAACTCCTCTTTGATTTTGAGTTAGAATTCGCGGTGATTATCCTTTTTGCAATGCTGTCCTAAATAGATTTTGATGGGGTAAGAATCGTCAATCTATTTAAAATTCTGGGGCATTTTAGGTATAATTTGGAAACAGATCCCCTTGTGTTGTAATCTGTGGCGATTTATGGGGCGGT
>Ga0307487_1002115_pt1 | contig 13119 bp, 9 predicted proteins | sample CBIW12metaG_FD_203665 | JGI IMG/M metagenome (GOLD analysis project Ga0307487, IMG submission 203665) | Sea-ice brine microbial communities from Beaufort Sea near Barrow, Alaska, United States - CBIW 1.2 | ecosystem: Environmental > Aquatic > Marine > Coastal | place: USA: Alaska | collected... | reverse complement strand
CGTCAAATAATGATTTCTTTCCTGTGGATTTGTATATCGGTTTATTCATATTTATCTGTGCTTTTGAAGCCATGAATATACGGATAAATACCTGAATATCATAATTTTAATTAATAGAACTCCCCATTTGTTAAATTTTGAAGCATTCAATGAAGGAATTTATCTTAAAGAACAGGTCGAAAATTATAAAAAACGCAACGGATATTACCCTGAGCTAGTGCAGACGGATGAAATTTATATGAATCGGGAAAACCGCAATTACCTCAAAGAAAAAAATATACGGCACACCGGGAAACCCTTGGGAAGAAAGCCAAAAGAAGATTTAAGCAGATATCAAAAAGACAAACTGAAAAAAGAACGAGGAGAACGAAACCACATAGAAGGCAAGTTTGGACAGGGTAAATCAAAATACAAACTCAATAAAATCTTGGCAAGATTGGATCAAACGAGCGAATCTTGGATAGCAGCCATATTCTTTGTGATGAATATTCTAAAAGCTAAGCAAGGAATATTTTTGGCTCGTTTTAAATCGCCTTATTTTAAAGCTGTTTTTTAAAAACAACCATTATAAGATTCAATACTCAACAAAATTAAATCTCATTGTAGCATAAATCAAAATAGTTTTTCAGCAAGCCCTAATTATAATAGACGGTATTTTGGGGATAAACTTTCCGATAGACTGATGATTGCTGCTTTAGAAACAACTTGGTACAAGTAACGGACAGTCATATTGATTTATATACCCTTCATTTCTCAATACGGTCCAAGCATCATCAATCATGATGTTTTTTAGCTCTTTCCAATAAATCATCTGGAATTTTTGGCCTGCCACCTTCAAATCGTTCGCCTTGCGCATTTAAATTTTTGATTGAAAAAATAGTTAGTATAAGTAAAATAATAGCACTATATAATTTCATATTGTTTTATAATTTTAAGTTTTTAATGTCCTTCACTTGCTTTATGAAAGGTGTTATTTACAGCCTCCATACCCAAACGTTCTTTAAGCTGGGTAAGATACAAACTTCTTGGAGTGACGTGTATATCCATAGATTCTACATGGCCGTTAGGTTTCGTTAAATCTTGTAAAGCGGCATTAAAAACAACGGCATTCACCCCTATATGACCAAAAGAATAATTTTGAGCTGTAGGCGGTTTTTGAATAAGAAAATCGCCTTCACAATTCCAGAAAACAATATTGGCACCTGCCCACCCAATAATATAATCCCAAAATCTTGCCGTAAGTGGTGCTTTTACATTATCATATAAAACACCCGTGGACCAGTGGTTGTGAGGCTCGCTGGATGAATATGGATTTATAGCAGTACATTCTAAAAAAACATTACCACTTGCTTCATGACTTTGTAAAACAAATGAATGACGGCCTTTTTGTGATACACTACGTTGTACCAAACAAAACTGACCATTCATTTGAAACGTAAAGCGTCTGCCGCCCCAGCGTTGAGACACTGGCTCTATGGATTGGCAATCTTGCACTGTAATATATTTTGTCCCTGCATTTGCTTGTATAACACTGCTCACAAAGTGTAGCGCAGTCATGTTCCGTACCCAAACATTTTTTGCATTGGTGATATTTATGAAATTAGAATAATGATTCTCATCGGAGTAATATTCGTTGCCTTGATAACGATGTTCTTCACCCAATTTATCACGATCCATGTTGCCATAAGCAGTGGTACGTACAGCGGGGTCGTATTGAGATATACCACGAAGGTTTTCAATACCTATTTGTTCAAGACGCTCATCATTATATTTATAAATGGCACCGCCACCCCAAGGCGTTTCAATAGCACAGAAAATAGGAGCGTCTAACGTAATGGTATTTCCTTTAATATTAACAATGGTTCTATCATAATCAATATCAAACGGTCTCCATCTGTTTCTTCCAGCAGTGGCACTATCTAAACCAATTTCTTTAATCCATGCTTCATTTCCAAAGCGTCTAACAATTATTTTATCGCCAGCTTTAAAGGTTTTTGCAGATGTCACATTAAAGGCCACGGCACCAACAGGCACATAGTCTGTGGTAATATCTTGTTTCGTATCCTCTTGTGGGGTTACTTTATTGTCACCTTCAATATTTATTAAAGCAGGCCTTCTATAACCACGACCGCCTCCCTGAGTAGTTGGTGGTATTTTACCAAAAAGAATTGTTCCTGTATCGCCCATACCTTCGCCGCGAAGTACAACTCCAGAAGCTTTGATGTATAAAGGATTTTCTAAATCATAATGTCCCATTTTTAAAAGGATGGTGCCTCTAAATCCGTGTACATCGGGAGTTAGAGACGAAACACTATCGATTATTTTTTGGATTCTATCTGCATTATCACCTAAAACAGGCCAAATAGTTGCTTTTATAGCAACCGTAGGAATTGGCACCCCACCGCCTTTATAACCAGCGTTGGAAAAATCAGGAATTTTATTGCCTAAACTATCTGGGACATAAAACAATTTGCCATCTATGCCCGGATAGACTAAAGATGTGGTGGGCGGAATATCTTGAGCATGACTCGCAAAAAAACTTGCAAATAATGTTACCATAATAATCCAATAAATCTTAGTTTTCATAATAAATTTAGTTAGTAAGTCATTGGTTTCCAGATGTAATCTGGAATATTTTCATTTGAAAAGTTTTTGTGCAAAATCATGAAGTGATTTTCTCCAAACCTGCCATTCGTGGTCACCAGGAAATGAAGCAAACTCAACATTTAATCCTTTACTTTTAAACCAAGCACTAAAGCGAATATCAAATACATTGACATACGATTGATATTTTTTTTGATATAATCCATTATAAATAGTATTATCGTTGGTCGTCATCGCCCATCACATCATAACCTCTCCATTTATATTCTTTAGCTAAGGATGTTGTAGCAGGCCATGCAATTTTATGTTGATCGCTACCTACCCATTTCATTCTGTTTGCTTCAGTATCAAAACTAATTTGAATTTGATAGTTGTAGGTTGTTGGTTCTGCTTGTATTTGTTTAGAAAGGTTTTCATCATAAAGTCTCAATAATTTTGAACTTATATAACCTTGCTGAACGGTCATAGCTGGTACATAGATGGAATAATACATATTTTCAAACGCTTCTGCATTTTCTTTTGATACCACAAAATCCATTTGTAAGGCCATTGCTTTTGGCTCTGCTAATGGCTTTTTAATGCCCAACCCCATGTTTTTAGAAGCAGCAATGCCAATGACCAACAGTTCTAAGTCTTCATTGCCATTATTGGATATAGTGACTTTTTCACCAAGTTTCGCAAAGAAAGCATCATCACCTTGTATATTTCCAGAATGTCCATCTATTGAAACAGTACCGGAACCTTTAACAACATAGTACACTTCCTCCACACCTAAAAGTTGTCTTTCTTCGGTAGATTTACCAGCAAGAATGATTACATGATCCACATGGTTCCAATCCGTACTAAAAACATTTGGATCAAATAAACGGCGAGAAAGCACGCCATCACCAGTGTATAAGAGGTTATTAACCCTTGTTTTTTCTTTTTCTAACCGACCAGAAACAAAAACAGGAACAGGGTCTAATACAACTCCTTCACGTGTGTCTGCAAGATCAAAATGATCGCTAATTCCTTTATCGGAACTAACGGCAAAATTCAACCAACGAAGAGATTCGTTAGAGGCATTATAAATGCCGTGAGCGTCACCCATTTTGCAAGGTACAATAGCCGGTGCTTTTATTTTTGAAGTGTGTCCATTAATGGTGAATTCTGCTTCGCCATTTAAAATAACATACATTTCCTCAATGTTATGGTGGAAATGGTGACCGATACCCGATTTCGGATTAATGACTCCAGAGTGTAGATAAAGAAAGTTTGTTGATAAATCGTTACTTCCTATTAATTGTGTAAATCCCATCTTTCCGGCACCCCCATGTACCGCCGAAAGTTCTTTATATTTAGAAACATCATTATGAATAATACGTTCTTCTACAGTTTGAGACGTAGCATGGAATGTTACAAAAGCTAGTAATAAGGTGATTAATTGTTTCATATCTATAAATGGTTTAGTTGGCTTTTAAATTAAATAAATTATCTATATCTGTAAATTTATAATATTTACAGATATAGATATAACATCTTATGACAAGAAGTAAAAAAACTACTTTTTGTCTGGAAGCGCATAGACTACATAACCTTTAGGTAAAGCGCCAGGTTTTTTTGAATGATCAAAACTATCTGATGAAAAATTCCCAGTAGCATTGATAACTAAATACTGTTTACCATTTACGGAATACATGGCTGGTACTGCAACAGATTCGTTACTTAAAGTGGTTTCCCATAAAACGTTTCCAGTTTCTTGATCTAACGCATATAGCTTACCGCCTTTGGCCGTGACAAATACAATACCTGTAGAGGTTACTACCATACTTTTACGTTGAACACCTACGATTGCTCCTTTAGTTTTATCTCCATTAACAAACTCGAAGTCTTCGCCTATTGGTGTTTTCCATTTTATGGAGCCGTCATTTAAGTCGTAAGCCACAATATAAGACCAAGGTGGAGACATTAAATTAGTCCACTCAAGACCATAATCTGTTGTGTATCTACTTTCTGGATGTTCAACATCATCCGGATAATCTAACATCGGTGCGGCACGTTTCTCATCTTCTCTCATTTTGACGCCTCCAGATGCTACAACAGTACCTTCGGGCATGGTTTCTTCTTCGTTATTCCCTCTTCTGAAATTCCCGCTTATTGGATTTCCACCCATAAAACGGTATAAACTTGCTAACGATGCTTCATCCACATGAACATTACCTGGCATTTGTCTACGACCATCTAATACGATGGCTTTAAATTCATCATAGAATATATGTTGTGTTACATTTTTAAGGGTCGGTCCAACACCACCTTCCAAATTTGGTCCATGACAAGATTTACAAGTGTTATCGTATAACGTTTTAGCTTTTTTTACTTCATCTTTAGAAATGTCTACTTTAGGTGGCTCTACTTTGCTCAATTTATAAATTGAAGGATGTTCTTGGGACATTACAAACATTAATCCTTTTTCAGGGTTACTTCCTGTATTGCCATAGTTGGCACCTCCTAAGGGGCCAGGTAATATAATCGTTTCATATTTATCTGATGGTGGTTGAAATAAACCTGTTTTAGCAGCATCTATTCTAGCATGCCATACTTGCTTTAAACTATCGGTAAAATAAGGGTTGATATTTTCTTTAGTAACTTCATGCCTCATAAAACTTGGGATTGTTGGTATGGGCTGGGTAGGCCATGCTTCTTCATCTGGCATATCACTAGCAGGGAACGGTTTTTCTTCGATAGGAAATACAGGTTCGCCCGTTACACGATCAAAAACAAATACGTAACCATGTTTAGTGGCCGAAGCAACCGCATCAATTTTTTTGCCATCTTTATTAATTGTTATTAATTGAGGAGCAGGAGAAAGATCGTAATCCCAAAGGTCATGATGCACTGTTTGGTAATGCCAAAGACGCTTACCGGTTTTAACATCCAGCGCAACCAATGAATTTCCAAAAAGGTTACTTCCTATACGGTCGGCTCCATAAAAATCATAAGTGGGTGATCCTAAAGACAGGTAAACAATGCCTCTTTCAGTATCTGCAGACATTTCACTCCAAACATTTACGCCCCCTACATATTTATAAGCATCTTTTGGCCAGGTGTCGTATCCAAACTCACCTGGGTGTGGTATGGTATGAAATGTCCATTCAAATTTTCCAGTAACAACACTATAAGCTCTTACGTAACCAGGGGCTGAAAAATAGCCTTCACCAGGTGCAGAACCTAAAATAAGTAAATCACCACAGATAACGCCTGGCATCATAGCCTGTACCCTTCTAATGGAGTTTGGTTCACGATCGAGGCCTTCTCTTAAATCGGTATAGCCATCTTTACCAAAAGTTAAAATGGATTTTCCTGTAACAGCGTCTATAGTCTGTAATGAATTATTAAGCGTAAATATTAATCTTTTATCTTTTTTGTTGTTGCTTTCCCAGTAATTGATACCTTTTCTTGTTAGACCTCTTAAATTGGCATGTATCCAGATTTCCTTTCCTGTTAAAACATTTAAAGCAATCAGGGAATTGCTTTTTCCTACTACATACATGGTAGTATCTACCACTATAGGGCTAAAGTTGTTAAAACCTCCTTCGGCAGGATAGTTCCAGGCGACTTCTAGTTGGTTAACATTTTCCTTGGTGATTTCAGAGCCATTAAAATATTTGGATTGATCTGGACTGCCACCATAATGGGTCCATGTTGTATGTTTTAAGGTTGAATTATCTTTCCCGCAACTTACTAATAAAGTAAGGCATAATAAGGCAGCAAAAATTGTGGTTAATTTAGTTGGATTTTTTTTGGTGTGCATAAAAAAAATTATTAATGATTTTATTGAAAATGTTTCGTTTCGTTTAGTTTGTTGTTATTGGTTATGTTATAGAAAGTTGTGGAATAAGTAAATCTTCATATCGACTCCCAGATATTGCCGTGCCGGTAAAATCGTTGCAAGTTTTTTTGCAATCCTTGCACTTATAACGCTTTTCACATCTCTTCTTTGAAAACATAGAAAAAAGCAATGGAACAATTTTCTGAAGTGAAAATAATTTTAGAATAAAATCATTCAATTTTCAAAGACACTAATAATACTAGGAGGCTTTGAATAAGTAGTCGTTTTTCCTTTTTCGCCGATTTGCAGGTTTTTTTTGAAATATTTTCTGTCAATATTAGATTCTAGCCCACTCATTCGCTGTTTTTTTGTGGTTTTTATGCGTTTTTTTAACAATTGGGCGCACGTTCCCCTTTATGATGCTTTTCGCAGCAGGTAATCCGCCCTGAAAATATTGTACATTATGCAGTTGAAATCGAACCGCAGTTCGTTCCTTTCCAATGTTTTGGCAACCGTCCTTTTATAGGCGAGCTTTTCCTTTAGGTAGGCAAAAGGGTGCTCCACCTTGCAACGGACCTTCGATTTCTTTTTGTTGTTCTTCTTTTGGGTCTTGGAAAGCTTCCGCCTCCTTGTCCCTTTGTCGAGCATGCCGTAGTAGACCCCGTCCTTCCTCGCTTTTCGCTTGTCCTCGATCTTGCCGTAGGCACTATCGCCAAAGACCATTTTCTCATCCCCGCTGAGCAGGTCGTCCTTTAATTGGGAATCGCGGGGCTGTGCGGAGGTGAACGTCCTTTTCCTTATCAGGTCGCTGCCCACATCCGTCCCTATGTGGCCTTTGTAACCAAAATATTTTTTCCCGCCCTTTGCCGTGGAGCGGGCATCCGTGTCTATTTGCGAACTTGGGTTTTTCTCCACTCCTTCCCGTCGTTCCTTGCTCAACGGCCTAGTGGTGGACGGCAGGATAGTGGCGTCCACGCTCGTCCCTTTTTTCAACAACAGCCCTTTTGATTCCAGGGTGGACAGGACCAGGGAGAACAATTTGTCCATCGACCCTTCCCTTATCAAAGCTTCCTTGAACCGCCATATGGTGGTGAAATCCGGCACCGTCGTGGTATAGTTGATGCCAGCGAATTTTTGAAAGCTCATCCGGTCGTTGACCTGATCCTCCAGCTCTGGATCGCTCAGGTTGTACAAGTGTTGGAGGAAAAGCATTTTCACTTTTATGGCCAGGTCGCGGTGCGGGGCACCGCCCACCACTTTGCTGGTCTTGTCCACTGCCCCCACAAGGTTCAGGACCTTGTCCCATTCGATCAAATCATTGATCTTGTCCAACTTGGCGGACACTCGGCTGGGCTTTCTGCTGCGCCCCAATTCTATATCGGAAAAACTTAACTGGCTCATAAAAACGGTTTTTATATCAAACCATGAAATTACAAAAAACAATCCAGGGAAACCATTTTTTTTATATTATTTTTGAGGAGGTTCTGCAAAGGCTCCTAATAATTATTTAAACCTGGATTCACTAAAGTTTCTCTTGCAGGTAAAGGCATGTAGTACTTAATTTCTCCTAAGGGTTGTAAATCGTCAGGATTTTTATTTGCAGTTACGCTCTCAACCATTTCTAGCCTAGTTAAATCAAACCACCTACAATATTCTCCAGCAAATTCCCATGCCTTTTCTTGAACAATTTGTGCTTGCGTTAACGACGTATAATCTACGCTAGCGTCTGGTGTGTTTAAGGGAAGGCCGTAAGCTCTTCTTACAATTTTATTAACAGCTTCAAGAGCATCAGGGTCAGTAGAATCTCCTGTTGCCATTACTTGTGCTTCTGCATAATTAAAATAAACTTCTGCCATACGTTCTAAGGGGAGAGATAGTGAATTTCTCCAAGTTAGCGCGTCTCCTTGCAACTTTTCATAATACGGCCTTCCGGTATTAAATTGCTCCCACGGGGTGCCATCTGGCAATTCGGTTTGAAAAGTTATTTCTTTTCTTAGCTGGTCAGGAAAATTATTAAAAAATGCAATCTCAGAGAAATAATCATCCCAGCCACCTAATTCACCTGGTCTGGCTGCATTACCATAGGCTGAATTTGAATTAGAAGCAATGACTGCTGAAAAATTTAAGGCAAAAACCTCTTCTTTATTCCCATCATTATTAATAGTTTCAGAAGGCCATAAGTCTATAAAATTATCCATAAGGCCAAAACCATATTCGTCTTGGTTGTCAATTAAGTCTTTAGCTATACTTGCTGCCATGGCATATTTGGAGGTATCCTTTAAAGGCCATCCTGCCATTTGTAAATACACTTCTGCTAAAATTGCTTTTGCAGTACCTTGACTTGCTCTGCCTGTTGCTGGTTTCAATTTTTGCATTAAACTGATTGATTGTTCTAAATCAGAAATGATTTGTGCATAAATCTCTTCTGTTGGACTAGAAGACATGGTTAAATTCTCAGGGTCATAAACCTGCGAATTTAAAAGTATCGGAGCTTTGCCCCATAGACGAACAATCCAAAAATAATTATATGCTCTTAAAAAATAGGCTTCACCAGCTATTTGATTGATGACACTTTCATTTCCAGTGGCATTTTGATAATTGGCAATAATGTTATTGCTTCCTTGAATTGACTTATAGGCACCCCTCCATATAAATGGCAACCTACCATTTTGCTGGGCTACGTTAAACTGATCAAATTCCCTGAAATCTGATTTATTACTTGCCTTATGGGTTGTTAAATCATCGCCTCCCATCAATATACCTTGCGTAGCAGCAGTCTCAAACCCGCTTTGCCATGTTTTTGTTAGTGGAGAATAAACGCCTACTAATGCAGCAGTTAACCCGTTTTCATTTGCCAGTGCATCACCTTCTGGGGTTAATTGTGCAGACAAATCTTCCTCTAAAAAATCACTACAGGAGCATATGGTAAAAACCAAGCATACTAAAACTGTTAGTTTTGTTTGAATTATATTTTTCATGTTATTATATTTTAAAAGTTAAGATTGATACCTACAGTCCAAGTTTTTGAATTTGGATATGAGCCAGCATCACCACCACTGGAATCACCAATACCATTGTTTGAAAAAGATTCAGGGTCTAGCCCTTTATAATTGGTCCATGTTATTAAATTGGTTCCGCTTACCAAAACCTGTATGCCAAGACCGCCAAGTTTTTCTTTAGGAATATCATATGCAACACTTAAATTTTTCAATCTTACAAAATCTCCACTTTCAATAAACCGAGAAGATTGAATTTCCTCTAAACTAGTTGGGCTAAATTGGGGTATATTGCTATTTTCGTTTGTCCCAGCTTCCCAACGATCCAATATATCTACATGAATAACCTCTCTGGCATCTACATTGGGCATAATACCGGTTGCATAACCAAAATTCCATTTATCATAACCCGTCATAGCATTAAAGAAGATATTGATAGTAAAGTTTTTATAGGAGATAATATTATTAAGGCCATAAGTTGCTTTTGGCATACCTTGACCAATAATCATGTAATCATCTCCATTGATTGCAGAATCACCATTTATGTCTTGATATCGTGAATCGCCCGGCACATTACCAAATTGAGCAGCTTCGGCAGCTTGGCTTGTTTTCCAAGTTCCTAAATAGTTAAGCCCCCAATAGGAAGAAATAGAGTGGCCCGGTGTTAGGATGTTTTCAGGCATGTTTGTTATACCGCCACCTACACTTCCATCAAGGAAAATCTCATCTAAATCGCCAAGATTTGCAATATTATTTTTTAGAAAAGAGCCGTTGAAAGTGGCATCCCATTTAAAATTATCATTATTTACGATAGCTGCATTAATTCCTATTTCGAAACCACTATTATCTACTTGGCCTACATTTTCTGTAATAATACCACCTCCAACGTATAGGGGTAGAGGCGTGTTTAACAAGAGATCTTTAGTCGATTTTTCATAATAATCTAAACTCATTCCCATTCTGTTATTGAAAAACTGCATGTCTATACCAAAATTAATTTGATCGGTGGTTTCCCACTTAAGGTCAGAGTTTCCAGGGTTGCCCAACACGATACCTGGTAATAGCGTGTTGCCATCAAAAGAAGCACTTCCACTGTTTTCATCCGTAGCTAATGTTGTAACGGTACCAAAAGGACCTATAGCTTGGCTTCCAGTTTGTCCCCAACTAGCCCTTAATTTCAATTCGTCAAAAAAGCTATTCTGCATAAAGTTTTCCTTAGTAATTCTCCATCCTAAAGCAACTGAAGGAAAAGTGCTGTACCTATTGTTGCCTCGGAACTTAGAAGAACCATCAGATCTAACCGATGCTGTTAATAAGTACTTGTCCATGTACCCATAATTCAACCTTCCGATATAAGAAAGAAGGGTTTCCTTTCTTTTTATGGCATATGAAGATGAGGCTTCTACCAATGTTAAATTATCATACTTAAAAATGGGATAAAGCAAATTACTTGCATTGGTGCCAAACCCATCAATTTTTCTTGTTTGGTTCTCAAAAACTCCAGTAACCGTCAAGTTGTGTACATCGTTAAACGTTTTTTTATAGGTTAAGTTGTTTGTGTTTTGTAAAAACAAACTTTCTGTAGAAGAACGAGATGCAGATGGAGTATCAATTAAAAGTTGTAGTGAAAAATCTTTATTCTGTGTATTTGAATAGCTTAAACCATAACCAACATTTAAAGTAAGCCCTTCAAAAAACTCATAATTAAGAGAGCCGTTGGCTGTTAAAATATTTACTTCAGAAATATTATCATTGTAAGCAGATTCTAGTGGATTTGCCTTAATAGAAGAAGTGGGATCTAATATGGTGAATTGACCGTTTTCATCTCTTGCTGGTGTGGTTGGAGCCCAGGTAAGAGGGCCAGCAAGTGCACCACTGGTATTGCCTTCACCATTTACATTATTGGTTTCCCTTTTATTAAAGTTCATTTTAATGTCAGCCGTAAGCTTATCTGTTAAATCAGCTTTAATATTCGTACGTAACCCAAACCTTGTAAAGTCTGAGTTAACCACAATCCCAGTTTGGTTTAAATAGTTTCCAGAAACAAAATAGGAAACCTTATCGGATCCACCAGAATAATTTAACTGGTATTCTTGACCATAACCAGTTATAAATAGCTCATCTTGCCAATCGGTACCACCATTAATCCTAAACTGGTCAATGTCGCTTTGCGTGAATTTTGCTGGCTGTCCAAAACTTGCCGCTCTTTCGTTTACAACTTGAGCAAATGTTGCAGCATCCAATAAATCCCATTCACTTATAGAATTGGATATTGAGCCACGTACGGTAAAAGATATTCTTGGTTTTCCTATCCGTCCAGATTTAGTTGTTATTAAAACAACACCGTTGGATCCTCTACTACCATAAATTGCTGTTGATGAAGCATCTTTCAAAACTTGCATAGATTCAATATCGGCTGGGTTAACGTCTCTAAAATCTGCACCAACAAAACCATCAATAACATATAAGGGTTCATTACTACCGTTAATTGAGTTTGCTCCCCTTATTCTTATAGATACTGTTCCTCCTGGTGCACCTGAGGAGTTTGTTACGTTAACCCCAGGGGTCCTTCCTTGCAGGATTTGGTCTACCCTAGTAACAGGTTGGTCTTTATAGTCTTCTGTTTTTACAATGGATATGGCGCCAGTTAAATCTTTTTTTGACTGTACACCGTAACCAACTATAACAACTTCTTCTAAGCCAGAAGTATCTTCTTCTAATATAATATTCAATGTAGTTCGTCCGTTTATAGGAACTTCTATTGAAATATAACCAATGGAGGATATTACTAAAACAGCATTACCGTCTTCAACGTTAATGGAAAAATTACCATCAAAATCGGCTGTAGCACCATTATTTGTTCCCTTTTCAATGATATTGACACCTAGTAAGGGGTTGCTATTAGCATCGGTTATCTTTCCGTTAACTATTATTTGGGGTTCTGCTTTTATTTCTACTGTTTGAGTAGAATTGACCAGTAAATCATTATTAATTTCTTTGCTTTTCAATAAAATTTTTCGGCCATCTATTTCGTAAGAAATTTTTGATGTATCAAAAAGAGTTTCAATAACGTTTTGTATGGAGGCCTTTTTTACCCTTATAGATACTTTTTTGTTTAAATTTACTGTTTTGGTTATAAATAAAAACTTGAAGTCGGTACTTAACTCTATATCGTTAATAATTTCCTTGAGCGTAGCTTGAGTTTTGTCTATTGATATTTTAGTTTTTTGTCCATAACTTGAATTTGCTTGCATAGCAAAGCTTAGTGTTATAAATAAAAGTAGGGATATTCTCATTTTTAATTCATAATTTAAATGCCAAGGGAGAAAAACCCTTGATTTCTGTTTTTTTTTCATAATTTTGAATGTTTATTAGTTGGTTATTCACTTGTAATAATCACCTTTCAACGCGGAAAATGTAGCAGCATTTTCCGCGTTTTTTATTCTATATAAAGTGATTCTTTCTTTAATTTGAATTTATGTTTATTTCATTGGCAAATTTGTTTTAGTTAATGACTATTTTATTTTCTACGATTATATATTCTATTTTATATACCTTGTTAAAATAATTTAGCACTTGTTCTAAAGGTGGGTTCTAAAAATTCATTTTTTTGATTTTTCTACAAAGCAATCTCCATCGGTTTTGTAGAAACATTTTTTTTTCAGCTAAATCTCCATTTATTTTTGACTAGACATCTCTAAAAATTCATTT
>Ga0307487_1002113_pt1 | contig 13121 bp, 12 predicted proteins | sample CBIW12metaG_FD_203665 | JGI IMG/M metagenome (GOLD analysis project Ga0307487, IMG submission 203665) | Sea-ice brine microbial communities from Beaufort Sea near Barrow, Alaska, United States - CBIW 1.2 | ecosystem: Environmental > Aquatic > Marine > Coastal | place: USA: Alaska | collected... | reverse complement strand
CCGAGCATTGCAGGTCTCTCGCATGCTGGATCCTCTTGGTTGTTTGATGTTTTTGGTTGCACTTAAAACATACTAAAGCCAAGAGAATTCTTTAACTTTTCTCCGAATTATTTCCTGAAAATCAGCTGGTTATTAGTTTTTGGATGGGCACTAGCTAGGTGTGATGACTGGACACTTACCTTGTACCCCTAAGTCATCCGGTCACACTAAACTGTACCGAAACAGCGCTCCTCAAGGCGCTATGCGCTATGCCTGGCGCGACAAAAAATACCCAGCATCAAACTGGGCAGCTGAAAACTCAACATTTCAGACACTTTTACTAAGTCATCGGCGGAGTGGCATCAGGTCATATAAAGTCCACCGGCTACGTCGATAGTCTGTCCAGTGACGAAGCTTGACTCATCCGAAGTCAGATAAAGCGCCAAATCCGCCACCTCATCTGGTCTACCCAGTCGTCCAAGCGGTGTCAGGCGAACCTGTTCTTCATTAATGGCTGTATCCACCGCAAGCACCATCGGCGTCTCGATCCGCCCTGGCGCAATTGCATTGACGCGGATACCATATGGACCCAACTCAGCAGCCAAATGCTTGGTAAAGCCTATAATGGCCGACTTAGTCGCAGCGTAATGGCACGCCACCACCGGAGAATGCGTCTTACCGGCGACCGAGGACATATTGACTATATAGCCAAATCGAGCTCGACGCATGCCTTGACCAACAGCACGGATGGTATTGAAAGCACCAGTCAAATTAACTCCCAGAACGTGATTCCATTCTTCCGGTGCCATTTCGCAAATGGAAGCAGGCAGGCCATCATGTTTAGGAGATATCCCAGCGTTATTGACCACACTATCGACTTGAATACCAAAGTGAGCCTCGGCCTCTCGTACGCCGCGTTCGACAGCCGCGTAATCAGAAACATCAACTGACAGCGGATAGGCACCACCCCTCCCCGCTTTTCGAATCGCATTGCATACCTCTTGAGCGCCGGTGGCTGACCAGTCCATAACCGAGACGTTGGCACCACGCGATGCAAACGCCATAGCAATTGCCTTGCCAATGCCAGCACCTCCACCAGTAATAAGCACATGTCGACTGGTATGGCTAGGTCGAGAACGCAAAGAACTTTCTAAAACCATGTCTCAAATCCCCAAGTATGCTTTCCGAATATGATCATCGCCCATGAGTTCTTGAGCCTGGCCATCCATGACGATCTTTCCGTTTTCGATAACGTATGCCCTGTCGGCTACCTTGAGCGTCTGATTCACATTCTGCTCGACGATTAACACTGTCGTGCCGCTCTCAGCAATCTGTTTGACGATCTCAAATACCTGCGACACGATGATCGGTGCCAAGCCCAATGAGGGTTCATCAAACATCAGTAGCTTGGGACAAGCCATCATGCCGCGAGCGATGGCGACCATCTGCTGTTCCCCTCCCGACAACGATTCTGCCTGCTGCTGAAGTCGTTCTTTCAGACGGGGAAACAGCGTCAGCACTTCCTCAAGGCGTTGGTCATACCGCGATTTGGCCGCTAGCCGATAGGCGCCCATCTGGATATTTTCGAGCACGCTCATTTCCGGAAAGAGCTGACGCGCTTCAGGGATCAGCGTAATACCACGGTTCACCACCTGGTGGGCGGGCAAGTGGGTAATGTCCTCGCCCTCGAAGATGATGCTTCCAGCGGTGGCATCGATCAAGCCGGATATCGTTCTCAAGGTGGTTGTCTTGCCAGCACCGTTACCACCCACGATGGTAACAACTTCACCTTCTTTCACATCCAATGACACGTCATGTAGGATCGTGGTAGCGCCGTATCCTGATGTCACGTTATTCAGTCGAAGCATCTGTCACCTCCTTGCCGAGATAGGCTTCAATAACGGCCTCGTTCTTGACCACTTCTTCGGGCTTGCCTTGAGCAAGTATTTCACCGGAACTGATCACAATCACTCGATCTGAAAGTTCCATGACGGCTTGCATCACGTGTTCAATGGCAATGATGCTGATACCACTATTGCGAATCACCTTGATCAGCTCAATAGCCTCCCGCAGGTCGGCGGGGTTGATACCGGCCATCACCTCATCCAATAGCAAGATGCGCGGCCGCATTGCCATGACACGAGCCACCTCAAGTCGCTTGAGACCACCAATCGGAAGATTTTTTGCTTCCTCATCCAAGAACCGATATAAACCGAGCTCATAGGCAATCTCTCGCGCTACCTTTCGACTCTCCTCAACCGAGCGAAAGCGATAGAAAGCGCCAACCATGATGTTCTCTTCCACCGTCATGGCTGCGAAAGGTTGTACGATCTGGAACGTGCGACCTACACCATTCCTGGCAAAGGCCCCCGGGGTTTTCGGAAAACTAAAGTGGCCATATTCACCAAGTACCGCAACCGATCCTGAATCTGCATTCAAGAAGCCGGAAATCATGTTGAAGACCGTGGTCTTACCCGCCCCGTTGGGTCCGATGATGCCCAGCACTTCCCCCTTGTACAGGTTAAAGGAGACATCGTTAGTTACATGCAAACCGCCGAAGTGCTTGTCAAGATGCTCGACTTTAAGTACTAGTTCACCTATCGGTGGACGCGCTGGTGGCTTTATGTCATCCAGATGAACGTGATCAATAGGGCTATCTTCGTTAGTATTAAAGCGACGCCGTCTAGTGGTTGGCAGATAGCGCTGTATGACGCTCATGATGCCATCCGGCATAAAAAGCACAACCAGGATCAGCACGACACCATAAACGAAACCGTGGAGTCCAATGGCGCTGGAACCCAGCCAGCCACGCGCCAATTCTGTGATGGGAACCAGTAGAATCGTGCCATAGAGAGGGCCAAAAACAGTGCCCAGCCCGCCCACGAGGGCAAACAGAACGATCTGAATGGAAAATGTCAGGTTGAAGGCCGATTCAGGATCAATGTACGTCAGATAGGATCCGTGGAATGTGCCCAGCATGGCCGTTAATCCCGCCGAAATCGCTGCCGCGTAGAGGCGCACATGCACGGTACGAATGGCGGCACCCTTGGCAGCTGACTCACGCTCACGGGTCGCGATCAACTGGAAACCTAACTTGCTGCGACGAATCGCCCAAGCAACTACCAGTGTGAACGACATCAGACCGAACGCGATTACTAGCGAGGGTAGCCGCTCCCTGAAGATCATGGTGCTCCAACCAAGCTCGAGTGGGACCATCACGCCATTAGCGCCGCCGGTCAAACCAACCCAATTTAGCGAAATGATATGAAAAACTTCCAAAAAAGCGATAGACGCGAGGGCATAGAAAGGGCCCTGCAGTTTAAAGCAAGGATAGCTAATAGCAACTGCCATTCCCGCAGCCAGAATGGCTCCGATAAACATACTAATCCAAGGAGAAATCCCGGCATTGAGCATTAGCATGCCTGTATAAGCACCAATACCGTAATAGATCGCGTGCCCCAGCGAGAGCTGTCCAGCGTAGCCGCCCACGATGTTCCAAGCAGTAGAGAGTCCCGCAAACAAGCAGATGGTGATGAAGATATGGTAAATGTAATCATCGTCGACCATAACCGGGATGACAATCAGGCTGGCTAAGGTAATAAATAGTAGTGATTTGTTGTTGAGGAGCCATTGCATAACGCCTCCATAACCCCCCGACGATGAAGAGGAAATCGTCTTATCATTCATGAAATTTTCTCCGGTGACGCCACGACGCCTCTCAAGACACGTGTGCCAGTTTTCTGGCGTTGCCGAACAGCCCTGACGGACGGAATATCAGCACTGATAGAAAGATGCCGAACACTGCAACATCCTTCAGTGATGACCCTAGGTAGAAACCTGCAAAAGAGTCCACTAAGCCAATGATCAAAGCAGCAATGAAAGCCCCTGTGATACTGCCCAATCCCCCCATGACAACAATCACGAAAGCAATCAGGACGAAGCTTTGCCCCGTTTGAGCATTGACAGGATACAGGGGAGAAAGGAGAACAGCAGCGATGCCAACGCAAGCAATGCCGATGCCAAATGTCACCATATTGATACGTGAAACGTGGACCCCCATCAGTTGCGCAGCATTACGGTTCTGTGCCGTTGCACGGATCGCACGCCCTGTTTGCGAGCGCGACAAGAACAGATGCAGCCCCCCGACCATGAAGATGGAGCACATCATGATAACCACTTGTCCAGTCAACACAGTGGCTGGGCCCAAACTTAAAGTATGCCGCATACCGCTAGCTGGGGTATTGAAATTGTTTGATCCGGCAATCATTAATACAAGGTTTATCATTGCGATCGACAAACCGACCGTCGCAAATATTTGAATATGTTCATCCGAATCCTTTAGTGGCTCTATCAGGAATTTTTGAACCAAAACCCCCAATACGAACAGCAAAGGAATGATAAAAATAAGTGTCAGATATGGATGCACACCAAGATAAGATGTGATGACGTAAGCCAGCAACATTCCTACCATCATAAACTCGCCATGAGCAAAATTGATAACCTTGGTTATACCAAAGATCAGCGTCAATCCGACGCTGACCATGGCATAAAGGCTACCAAGCATTAACCCATTAACGACAAGGCTAATAGTTAATTCCATTTGGCAAACCCTAATTTATTATTGATTCGTACGCATTTCAGCAACGCTAGCATCTTTAGGATAGACGGTTACTAACTCACCATCCTGCCACTGCATACCCATCATGCTGGCACGTTCATTTTGATTATTTTTACCAATTTTGATACCAATACCAGCTGCTGTTTTGCCAATGGGCACGTCCATTGCCAACACAGCCTCTTTGATCTCATCAGCAGAAAAACCACTACCCGCGTCAATCGCCCTCAACAGCCCCAGTGCACCGACATAATTCATCAAAGAATGGCCCGAACGCGGTGCTTCCTGGTATTTTGATTCATACGTGGCCACAAAATCATCGATGCCTGGGGCAATGTTTGGATTAATATTATATTGAGTAAAATCAACATTATATACTCCATCTATGACATCTCGACCTACTGCCTCGGCGGTCGGCGTCATCGAGTAACCACCCCCGCCCCCGATAATCGCCTTGGGTTTATAGTTGCGCTCATTAGCCTGACGCAGGAATAGCACCGAGTCATCTTGATAAGAAGTTTGTAGAACAACATCGACTTCTTTGTTTTTCAATAACAATATGATGGAAGACATATCCACAATGGATGCCGGATAATGTTCCTCCATAACGATATTGAGACCTTCCTGTTCGGCAAATGCACGTTGGTGTTTGGCTACTGACGAGCCATAATTAGAATCTTCGTGGATGAGGCCAATCCGCAACTCGGTCGAGTCAACATTCAATTCGAGCGCTATGTCGTTGGCCAGCATATCGATGATGCCCTTTGCCATATGGTAGGCAGTAGGGTTTGTACGGAACACATAGTCCAGTCCCCGATCCGTTACATCATCTGCTACGGCACCTAGCTCGAAATAAGGAACCTTGCTCATTTCAGCGACTTGGGAAGCGGCGATTGATCGAGAAGATGAATAAGTACCAAAAATTGCTTTGACATCTTCTTGAGAAATAAGACGACGCGCTTCACCGATTGCTTGGTTGTTATCTACGGCATCGCCTGTCTCGAGTACGACAGTCTCGCCTTGCACGCCTCCATTCTTGTTAATTTGATCGACCGCGAGCTCCAGGCCTCGAAAGCTTTCTTCACCGAGAAGAGCAAGCCCACCACTGAGTGGATAGAGGGCACCAAATTTCACGTCAGCAATCGTAGGGACCGAAATGCCTCCAAGCAAAGCTGCTGCAAACACGCTATTAATCACAGTACGGCGAAATTTGTGTTTTTTGTTCATAGCCATATACTCCTGATTTTTATTAAACATCTAACGTTTATTAATTTTCATTATCTTGATAGGTCGTAACTGGTGGATATATCTGGATCAATCATGACTTACAGAAGAATTTATACTTTGCGCTAATGGCTCTCCACACCTCAATCAAATAGTCGTCAGGGTTCTTAATTCTGACACTTCGAATCCCCCAAGTATTAGTAATGCCCACATGGCCTACATAAAAATATCAGTTTAACATCTATGAAGTACTAATTCAGAGTTCATACTATAACCAAGATAGCCACTAGCATAGTAGCAAACAAACCATACAATTCTGCACCGTAACTATTGCCTCTTTTCCGGTGCAGCGCCTCTATGATCGTATCGGTGATGATCTTGCCCATGACGTCCCCTGTCATTCGAAAGTCAGCACAACCTTGCCAATATGATCCGCATCCATTCGGCGATGTGCTTCCACCACACTATTAAAATCGAAGGTGGAATCGATCACCGGTAGGCACCGCCCTTCCTTCCAGAGTGGCATCACATACAACTCGAGTTCCTCAGCGATTTTCTGCTTTTGTTCAATGGAACGTGCTCGCAATGTTGATCCCGTTAACCACAACTTCTTAGCTAGCAAGAGCCAAGCATTAATAGTGGACTCAGTCCCCTTCATCACTGCAATCTGTACAATGCGTCCCTGATCGGCAGCCGCTTCCATATTTCGGTTGAGATAATCACCACCCACCATATCAATGATTAAATCGACACCGCGGCCATCAGTCACATCCTTAACCACCTCAACAAAATCCGACACTTTGTAGTTGATTGCATGAGAGGCGCCGAGCGCGAGGCACTGCTGACACTTTTCTTCGCTTCCCGCCGTAGCAATGACGGTAGCGCCAAATGCTTTGGCCAGCTGTATGGCGGTTGTCCCTATGCCAGAAGTGCCTCCGTGCACTAGAAACGTCTCACCTGCACTGAGGCCGCCACGCTGAAACACGTTTGTCCACACCGTGAAGAATGTCTCTGGAACCGCTGCTGCCTGCACCATGCTCATCGTTGATGGAACAGGCAATGCATTGCTCTCATCCACCACCGCGAACTCGGCATACCCACCGCTGGCTACGAGCGCCATGACGGCATCGCCAACGGCGTAGCGGGTTATCTCACTGCCCGCTTCCACCACGTGTCCGCTGATCTCGAGTCCAAGCACGTCTGTAGCGCCAGGTGGTGGCGGATAGCCACCCATACGTTGCATTACATCAGGGCGATTAATACCAGCGGCAACTATCTTGACAAGTATTTCACGTGGCCCTGGCACAGGAATCTCACCGTCAATGACCCTTAAAACCCCGGGGCCACCTGACTGTCGAGCCTCCACTTGCTTCATTATTTTCATATTAGTGTTTGGGGGCATAAATTCTCAATTGTTATTATATTGAGCTACGATTTTAAAAGCCGCTTATAGCAATAATGAAGCGCTTCATTCCATTCCAAGATATATCACTCCGTAAGTTTTCACAAGCCATAACGGCTCTATAATTTTACTGATTCAACCCTTTCTCTAATCAGATCGGCAGCCCTTTCAGCTATCATCATAACCGCTCCTTGAGTGTTTCCCGAAACCATGGATGGCATAACGGAAGCATCAGCAATTGTTAAATTTTTTACGCCTTTAACTTGTAGGCTCGGTGTTACCACTGCGTCAGAATCTTCACCCATTCTGCAGGTCCCAATCGGATGATAAATAGTCTGTCCATTCTCACGGGCGAACTCTATCCATTGGGCGTCGGTTTGTACTTCTTTGCCCGGACTCATTTCATGCGCAATGAACGGCCGCATCGCTGCCTGTTCGACAATTCTCCGAGCCACCTTCATACCATCTATCAGTGTTTGGCAATCTTTTTCGTTAACCAGCATATTGGGCTTTATCGTAGGCGCCACCTTCGGGTCAGTGCTTTCGATATGAATGCTGCCCTTTGATGTGGGACGCAACTGCGTAACACCAATTGTCATACCAGGTTGCCGATCCAGAACGCGGGTTGCAGCATTTGCATAACTGGCATGTATAAAGAAAAATTGAACATCTGGCGACGTCAATTGCGGCTGTGTTTTGACGAAACCATGAACCAATCCCGTACCAAGAGTTAGTATTCCTTTGTGGCTCGTAAAATACTTCACCACTTCTTTCGTCAAGCGAAGCCCGCGTGACATTTCATTGAGCGTAATCGTATTCCGGGCTCGCCAATTCATACGAGTAGCATAGTGATCAATGTAATTTTCACCTACACCGACTAGCTCAATTTTAGGGGTGATGCCTACCTTCTTCAATACGTCAGGGTTTCCCATCCCCGAGAGCTCGAGAATCTGGGGGTTTTGTATGGCCCCAGCACAGAGGATCACTTCACATGCGGCCATCACTGTTTCATGTTTTCCCTTCCGTTCGTATGTGACACCGGTGCACCGATTACCGTCGAGTTCGATACGCAATACTTGGCTACCAGTCAGCACCGTAAGATTGTTCCGTGCCATGGCCGGTGTCAGGTAGCCATCTACTACGCTCCAACGCTGGCCGTTGCGCTGCGTAACCTGATAATAGCCGAACCCCTCCTGATCCGCTTCGTTGTAATCCTCGTTGAACGGCTGGCCATCTTCAGCGGCAGCTTCGAGGAACGCATCGGAAATAAGGAAGCGCTCCTTAACGCGCTCCAGATACATCGGGCCAGATTTTCCTCGAGCTCTTCCGCCTTCCGTAAAGTTTTCAAATTTCCTGAAGTATGGCTCGACATCCTGCCAGCTCCAGCCTGCAGCGCCGCCCTCAACCCACTGATCGTAGTCGCTCGGTTGACCGCGTACGTAAATCATACCGTTGATCAAGGTAGATCCACCCAGCCCCTTACCGCGTGGAATGGCTATCACTCGTTTCTTCGTGCTGGCCTGCGGGCACGACTCAAATCGCCAGTTATAAGTTTCATTAGTTAACAGTTTGGTGAATCCCGCTGGGATCTTGATCCAAGGACTCCTTGGCAACCCGCCAGCCTCAATCAGCAACACGCTATACGTGCCACTTTCCGTCAGGCGGTTCGCTAATATGCAGCCAGCCGTCCCCCCCCCCACAATGACGTAATCGTATTTATCCATTAACCTAAACCTTCCATTTCCGCTTTTGGAGTGATCTCAACGCGTTCATAAGCCCATCATCTCAGCCATAAGCTTTAGCTGATTGTTGAGCATAGGTAAGCCGTATTGAATGGTGCAACCCTTGCTTTTGGCAGCTTTCAGTAGCGGTGTTTCATCTGGATCCATAATAATATCGGCAACAATTTGCTCTGCGGTTAGACACTCGGTATCCAGCGGCAGCGGATCACTCTCCCTTAACCCAAGCGAGGTGGCATTGATGACAAAATCATGCCCCGTCGGGTCTCGATTACCAAGGTCGATAGGTAGTGTCGAGTAGGCATCACTGAGGCGCTCTCTTAGGGCCTCAGCCTTCTCCCTGGTACGGTTAGCCAGGGTCAATCGGCTGATTCCTGCATCGGCCAATGCGTAGGCAATGGCGCTAGCCGCCCCTCCAGCCCCAACCAAGTATGCGGAACGCCCGTTGAGCTCGATTCCCTCTTCGCGAAGCCCAGCCACGAATCCCTTCCCATCGAGAATCGCACCATGCAACTTACCATCGGCGTTGCGCCGTACGACGTTAACTGCTCCCATCCGAGCTGCATCATCGCTGAGCTCATCGCACAATTTTGCCATGGCCGTCTTGTGCGGCACCGTAATAACAAACCCAGCCAGGTTCTGCATAGCCCGGAAGCCATTCACCACCGAAACGAGTTCTGCACTAGAAACTTGAACTGGAACCATCACGACATCCTTACCCACCGCCTCACAAAGGCGGTTAATACCCTGCGGCGTTTTCACATGATGAATAGGGTCTGCAATGATTGCGCAAATTCGTGTTTTACCAGTAATTTCCACTTCAAACTCCTTAGGCCAGCGTGTAACTTGTCTTAACATCGGTAAAAAATTCCTTGGCGTAACTGCCCTGCTCTTTCGGTCCATAACTCGAGCCCTTACGGCCGCCAAAAGGAACGTGATAATCGACCCCTGCCGTTGGTAAATTGACCATTACCATGCCCGCACTGGAGTGGCGTTTGAAATGTGCGGCACGGGCCAGTGACTTTGTGCAGATGCCTGATGACAGTCCATAAATAGTATCGTTCGCCAGTGCCAATGCATGCTCGTAGTCCTCAGCCTTGATTATCGTGGCTACTGGCCCAAACACTTCTTCACGGTTAATCGGCATTTCATTACGAGTTTGTGAGAATAACGCTGGGGTCAGGTAATACCCTGGCGTTTCCAACGATAGTAGCTCACCTCCAGCCTCCAGCCGACAACCAGCCTCCTTGGCTTCCTCTATATATTTAATGTCCTGGTTCAGCTGTATCTGAGACGCGACCGGCCCAATTTGGGTGTCAAGGGCCAGAGCATGACCCACCTTCAGTGCTTGCGTAGCCTCTCGCATGCGTTCCACGAATCGGTCATGAATGCCTTTTTCGACGATCAGGCGGCTCGAGCTCGTGCATCGCTGCCCGGTGGAGAAAAAGGCCCCATTAATGGCCGTGGAAACCGCCAGCTCAAGATCAGCATCGTCAAGCACCACAAGCGGATTTTTGCCGCCCATCTCCAGCTGAAACTTTGCTCCTCGGGCGGCACACTCGGCGGCTATCCGCATGCCTGTGTCCGAAGAACCCGTAAAGGTGATAGCGCTAACTTTCGGCGAGGTGACCAGCGCATTGCCCACTTTGGAGCCTGAGCCCATTATTAAGTTGAAAACGCCTTTAGGAAGTCCACCAACCTCATCGATAATGCTGGCAAGCGCCCAGGCACAGCCGGGTACCAAATCAGCGGGCTTGAACACCACGCAATTACCATATGCTAGAGCCGGCGCAATCTTCCAGGCAGGAATAGCGATCGGAAAATTCCATGGCGTAATGATCCCAACGACACCAACGGGCTCCCGCGATACCTCTACGCTGACCCCGGGCCGTACTGAAGGTAAGAATTCGCCACCAAAGCGTAATGACTCGCCGCCATAGAACTTAAAGACTCGGCCGGCGCGGGTGACCTCTCCGATTGACTCAGCCAAGACCTTACCCTCTTCGCGAGCCAGCAATTCTCCCAAGCGTTGCTTATCGGCCAGAATTCGATCTCCGATGCGATCTAGCGCATCAGCACGCGCCTCGGACGTCCACGTTGCCCAAGTCTCTAGGGCATCGTCGGCCGCATTGATCGCTTCACGCGTCTGAGCCTCATCACCGCGAGCATATTCGCCCACGATATCGCCAGTGTCGGAAGGATTTAGGTTTCGATTGACCTCGCTTGACCCAACCCACTCCCCGTTGATGTAGTTTTTATTCATCCAGTTATAGACCTCATTGAGAGTTCGCCAGGTTACCTTTACAGCGGTAAAAATGAAGCGCTTCATTTACGGCTTAAATTAGAAACTAATATTAATTAGATTACCATTATGAAAATAGTCGATAGATGTTGGAACCGACATTAGACTTTAGTCTTACCTTACTATTTCATCGTCCAACACGGTTCTCAAACTGTCACGCTCAATGATCCTCGTCTCAAACTCGAGCGCTTCAACTGCCAACTCATTATCGATGATAGCGACGATAGTACGTGCCGCTTCGACTCCTATGTCGTGTATAGGCACTCTCACCGTGGTCAAACTAGGAGTCATTACACCGGCAAATTCGATATCATCAAAGCCTGTAATCGACAGCCTGGCGGGGACATTTATATTGTTCAATTGGCACTGGTGCATAGCACCAATGGCATGCAGATCGGTTCCACAGATCAGCACTGTTGGCAACTCACCAGCTTCAAGTAGCCGCTTAATCGCTTCACGCCCACCATCGAGTGAAAATGGCGTTTCGATGATCCACTCAGGCTTTATCGTGATATTCGCTTGTTCTAGCGCTTCAATAACTCCCGCACGACGCTGCCGAGAGCGTTCATTGCCCTTTGTTGGACCACCGCAGACAGCCACCTTTCGGTGCCCCTTAGCAATAACATGCATTGCGATTTCATAAGCCGCCTGACGGTTCGAGAAGCCAACGATGTGTGGGTAGTTCGTCTCATCGGTCGACCACATCATCAGGTAAGGAATGTCAAACATTTCAAGCATCTGAAACACCGCATTATCGTGATCGGTACCTACCAGAATCACGCCATCTACTGCACTCTCAATCAATGCCTGCAGAACTTTTACCTCTCGTTTCTGATTGTATTCATGGCTACCAATGACCAACTGGTAGCCCATTTCCATCAGGCCTTGTTGCAATGAGTCAATAGAGTTAGAAAACATCGGGTTCTTCAGTGTCGGATACACTACTGCTACTCGCCATGTTTTCCGAGAAGCCAGTGATCGTGCCACGCCATTACGCATATATCCCATTCTAGACACTTCACTTAGTACTTTCTTTAGTGTGGCCGTTTTTACTTTCTCAGGAGAAGAAAGGGCTTTAGAAGCCGTGCCCAAAGAAACACCTGCTGCTTTGGCGACGTCTTCCAATGTTACTTTTTTTCGTCTTTTATCCATTAATATATAGCCATATTTTTGCCACACCTACATGGAAGTTTTAGGGGCTGTTGACGATTGCTCGTAAGCCTTCGAAAGGTAAGAGCAAGCTCGTATGATGAAACTCCACAACAAAAATCATACAAGCCCGCAATGCCCAGATACATGTTCACAGAGGAACTGTGGTCCAAGCTAAGAGAAATATTGCTTCAATTCAGTCTGTATAACAAGGCAGGTCTGCGCAAAACAGTTGAAGGCATTCTGTTCAGAATGCGGACCGATGTGCCCTGGAGAGATCTGCCAGACCCTTTCGGTAAATGGAATTCTGTCTACAAAGTCTTCAATTACTGGTCGAAAAAAAGCATCTGGAAGAAACTCTTCAACGTGCTGAAAACAGACTCTGATCTGAAATGGGTCGTCATTGATGGCCGCTATGTGAAAGCACACCAGAACAGTGCCGGAGCCGCTGGTGGCTTCGACAGCCAGATAATACGTGACGAGAGAGAAGCCCCTCGGAATGAGCGTTATTATTCCCAGAAAGAAAAATTCGATCAAGGGCAACAAGGGACTCGACTGGCCGTTGTACAAACTCAGACATCTGGTGGAGAACGCGTTTGCCAGACTCCAGCATTATCGGGCCGTCGCCACCCGAAATGACAAACTGATTCGTCATTATGAGAGCATCGTGTCATTGGCTTGCGCATTTCTCTGGCTACCGATGTGAATTGT
>Ga0307487_1002112_pt1 | contig 13125 bp, 9 predicted proteins | sample CBIW12metaG_FD_203665 | JGI IMG/M metagenome (GOLD analysis project Ga0307487, IMG submission 203665) | Sea-ice brine microbial communities from Beaufort Sea near Barrow, Alaska, United States - CBIW 1.2 | ecosystem: Environmental > Aquatic > Marine > Coastal | place: USA: Alaska | collected... | reverse complement strand
AAATGAAATGATAATTTTGATAAATACTTTAAAATACAACTCGTTTAGGTTACAGTTAAATTCGTAGTAGAACTATTAATTTTTAGAAGGATTAAAATTGATTACCCACAGTATTTCATATAGAGCCGAAAAAACTTAGTGAATTTAGCGTAAACCTCCGCAACACTTTGCAATTAATTTTTGCTAATATTGTACTTTACTCAAAACTGTAACTTGCTTCTCATGAAACAACTTTCAAATCAATGGATTCTGTTCATCATAATAGTGATTTCTGTAATTTTAAGAATATTTAATTTTGCAGAAATTCCATTTGTTCATGATGAATTTAGTGTACTAAGACGATTAGATTATAATAGTTTTTCTGATATAATTACGCACGGAGTAATGGTCGACGGTCATCCCGCTGGAATACAAGTTTTTTTAGTTTATTGGTCTAGGATTTTTGGAGTTTCAGAAGTCGCAATTAAATTTCCATTCATCGTTTTTGGAGTTCTTGCCGTTTATTTTACTTATTTGATAGGAAAAAGTTGGTTCAATGAAACAGTTGGTTTATTGACTGCCGCCCTGGTTTCTAGTTTACAATATACAGTAATGTTTAGTCAGATTGCCCGACCTTACATTAGCGGATTACTCTTTTCATTAATGCTGGTTTATTATCTCTCCAAATTAATTCAAAAGCCTGAGAAAAACTTTTTATTGAATGGAATATTATTTATCATTTCAGCATCATTATGTGCCTATAATCATCATTTTAGTCTGTTATTTGCCGCAATTGTTGGAATAAGTGGTGCTTTCTTCATAAAAAAGCAATTTCTGCTAAAGTATATTTTATTAGGTGTTGGGATTTTTGTTTTATACATTCCTCATTTAGGAATATTCTTTCATCAATTAGGATTGGGTGGAGTGGAACAGTGGTTAGCCAAACCAAAACCAGATTTTATTCTAGATTTTCTCAAATTTGTTTTCAATCATTCATACATCTTAATGCTTGCCGTTTTTGGAATCTCTTTATGGTTTTTATTTGTGAAGAGATCATCCGATGATTTCCGTGCGAAAGTGAACTATAAATACTATATTTTATTTTTCATTTGGTTCTTTCTCCCTTTGGCAATTGGATATTTTTATTCAGTGAAATTTAGTTCTGTTCTACAATTTTCGGTGTTAATTTTTAGTTTCACATTTATTCTGTATTTATTTTTTGCTCACCTTCCCAATTACAAACCAAAAACGAATCTAATTCTAGTATTAATTATACTTGGTGCAGGAACTTATTCTTTGGTTTTTGAAAGACAACATTACAAATATTTTTATCAATCCTCCTACATTAAAGTGTTGAGAGATTACGAGGAAATCACAGGGGAAGAAGAAAGTATTTTCGCCATTATTCAATCTGTAAAAACAACGAATGATTACTATACTAAAACGCTCGGAGTTGACACAAATTATAAATGGTTTGATGATTTCGAATCGATGAAGGAGTTTAAGCTATTTATTATAGAAAACGCACCTCAATTTGACAAGCTTTATTTGGGAAGTTTATATGATCTCCATCCTACTGCGATTCCAATAATTCTTGAATTCTATCCTTACATAGAAATAGAAAACAATTACTTTGGAGGAGCAACTTATCTTTTTTCTAAACAGAAATCTATAGAGAATTCTACAACAAGTTCTCAAAATAATAAGCAAATATCGTTGATTACTGATCTGAATTTTGAAGAGTCGAATCTTTCAAAACCAGTTGCTTCCGGATGGAATTTTAATCCTGAATCAATAACAGATTCAATTGCTTTTTCAGGAGCACATTCTTACTTGATGGATAAAAATCAAGAATGGGGACCACTGTTTGAAATGCCATTGGATGAAATAACTAAAAATAAAACAGATTTCATTGATTTTTCAGTTAGGGCAAAACCAATCAACTCTTTTAATGGCGCAACATTGGTTGTTTCTTTGGAAGTGGATGGAGAATCTATTTATTGGATCGGAACAACACTCGAAGAATTGGAAATTTCAGACAGTTTAAATCCTGAATGGTGTAGCTTCTATGCGTCATTAAAATTACCAGATATCTATTTGAATTACAATGCTATTCAAGTAAAAACCTTGATATGGAATAAAGGAAAAAGTGAGTTTTTAATTGATGATTTTAAGGTAGAATTAAGAGTAGGGAATGGCGTTGTTTATGGAGTTTATAACGATTTGGTTGATTGAGGGTGGTTTTTTTTGATAATGAATTAAAAAATCTTGAAATTGGCAATTTTCGTAAGTTCTCTAACGTGAAATAATACGCCAATTCAGGAAATTATTTTTCTTATGTAAAATGTTCAGCAGAAATCAGAATCGCTCCAGAGATTCTAGAGATGATCAATGAAGATAACGCAAGAAGAGTTTTCAATCCAGTTTTGGAGAAGTATATGGGGAGAGATTGAATAAGCTATAATCATTTATACAAATCCCCATCTCAAACAAAATCCCCAAACTCGAAGCCTGCCAAAAGCATACAGCCAAAAGCCTACAATCCTAATTACTCAGCCCCAACCTTTTCTAAAGCTCCTTTAAAAACTTCAACACCTTGTGCTCCAGAAATAGCATATTTCCCATTCAACACAAAAAATGGCACTCCTTGAACTCCAATATCTTTTGCTCTTTGAATATCTGCTTTAATATCCTCAGAAAAAGCGTCACTATTTAAAACCGCGTTACACTTGTCTTTTGAAATTCCAGCCATTTCTGCTAAAGCTTGCAATGTTGGTGAATCGTCAATGTTTTTTCCTTCTTCGAAGTGTGCTTTCAGTAATAACTCTTTTACTTCAGCTTGTTTTCCTTCTTGCTTTGCTAAATGTAAAATTCGGTGAGCATTTATTGAATTCGCAACAATTGATTTGTCAAAATCGAAGTTTAAACCCTCTCCTTTTGCCATGTCTGTAACTTGTTCATACATTTTCTCAACCTCTTCCAAAGACATTCCCTTGGCATTTGCTAAATGTTGTTTTGAACTTATATTCGGATCCGTTTTTAATGACGCATCCAATAAAAAACTTTTGTATTCTATTTCTATATTATCAAGATTCAATGCTTTTACCGCCTTTTCAAATCGGCGTTTTCCGATATAACAAAACGGACACATTACATCACTCCAAATTTCTACTTTCATAACTTTTATCTATCTTTTTATTCTAACAATAATGATATGGGTTTGTTTTTGAATAAGATGTTCATATTAGAAGTTCCCAATAATCTTATCACCTCCTTGCTCCCTACTCAAAACTGTAAATCTGCTTCACTCCAAATTTCTACTTTCACAATTATTGTTTTCCTTACAAATCTAACAATTATGAATTGAATTTGTTTCTAATTTATTGCAGTGGATTACTGTAACTGATAAGCAAGGCGGCTGAGCGGAGCCGAAGCCCCGAAGCCCCGGCCTTAAAGCGAATCCAAAATCTCCAAAAACCTTTCTCTACTCAATCTAGATAAAGGAATTTCTGTTCCATCCTTCATCACAATTGTGCCGCCATCCCCGCGATCATAACGTTCCAAATAATTGATATTAATGATGTGTGATCGGTGACAACGAATAAAATCGGGTAAACATAAAGTGTCTTCGTAATCTTTTAATGTACGTGATGTAAATACTTTTCTGCCATCGTTTAAATAAAAATAGGTGTAATTTCTGTCCGATTGGCAATGAACGATATCTTTGACATCGAAAACATACATTGAACTCTTGGTTCGAATCACAATGCGCTTATTATTGTTCTTCCAATTAGTAACCAACGTGTCATATCTTATAGATAAATCCGACTTTGTTTGTATGGCGTCAATAGCGTTTTCAAGTGCGCTTTCGAGTTCTTCAATTTCAACTGGTTTTAGGATGTAATCCAAGGCAGAAAACTTAATTGCTCGAATAGCGAATTCTTGGTGCGCAGTAATGAAAATGATTTGAAAATTTTTATCTTTTATTCGGTCCAAAAGATCGAATCCTGAACCGTCGGGCATCTGAATATCCAATAAAATGATATCAGGTTTATGTTTTTGAATTGCAATTAAACCAGACTCAACACCGTCAGCTTCATCAACAACTTCTAGTGGGAAATTTGTCTGAGAGACCATTTTATTTAACATTGAACGTGTGCGTCTTTCATCATCTATTATGATTACTTTATATTCCATAAGCGAGTAGTCTTTTAGTTCATTTTAAATGGCGTTGAAATGGTAATGCTTGTTCCCGTTTCATTCTCTTTGTCCAAATCTTCAATTTTCAAAGATCCCTTAATTTTGTATTTCTCATTAAGTAGAGAGATTCTTCCTTTCGTTAATTCGATAGCCATACTGCGGTGATTTTCTGAATCAGCAGATTTCTTCTTTTTAATGGCCGCCTTTCTTCCAACACCATTGTCTTCTATGATAAATATAAATAAATTTCCGACAATTTCACATTTTATTCGGATGAGTCCATTTTCCACATTATCTAAATCTCCATGTTCAATTGCATTTTCAATAAATGGTTGAACCATCATTGGTGGAATAGCAATTCTTGAATGATCTTCATTTATATTGTCTTCAATTATGAATTCAAATCGGTCTTCGAAACGCATTTTTTGAATCACTAAATAACGATTGATGATTTCTAATTCTTTGTCTAAGCTAATGAATTCTTTGGCGTTATTTTCAAGGATTAATCGCATCAATTTTGAGAAATGGATCAAGAATTTTGAAGAGTTAACAATATCTTCATCATAGATATAGCTTTGAATTACAGACATTGCGTTGAAGATGAAATGTGGATTCATTTGCGAACGTAAAAGTGTCTGTTGAAGCTCAATTTCCTTTTGTTTTTTCTTAAGTTGTTCTTGTCTATTTCTGTTTCTAATATTGATGTAAATTGCTACGAAAAGACCTAAGGAAATCAATAGTATTATAATTATTAAGCGATTTTGCTGCTTTGAATTCTCCAGTTTATTCTGAACTAACAAGCGCTGAGAAAGCTCTTCTTCAAGGGCTTTTTCTTGTTCTATAATTTTACGTTCCTTTTGTTCAGATTTAAAAAGTTCACTTAATTCAGCAACTTTTCGCGCTGTTTCTTGCTTGTGAATACTATCACTAAAATTAATATACCTTTTGAAATATTCATTTGCTTGGCTATAATTACCTTGTTCAACTTTTATATGAGCAAATTGTAAATATGCTTTGTTCAATGGGATTACATGGTTTTTTGCTTCCCAATAAGCTATGGCTTTCTTTATGTTTACTTCGGCTTGATATAATTCATTTTTCTTGAGAAATAGCTGAGATATTAAATAGAAAAGCTCACCTTTTTCAACTCTGCCATCGTTTTCTTTTGAAAATTCAAGGCTTAATTCATAATTTTTCTCCGCTAATTCTGTATCGCCATTATCAAAATAAGCCTTTCCAATATTTTTGTGGACATTCGCAAGACCTTCGCTGTTATTGATGTTATAGAACTTAATCAATGACTTTTGGTAATATTGAATGCTCTTATTTAATTTATTTTGTGTATTGTATAGTTCCCCTAAATAATTAAAAAGTTGACCTGAAATAAAATCTATATTTAATCCTGTAGCAAGTTCCTGGGCTTCCAAAAATGATTCTTCTGCTTTTTTGAAATCACTCAATTTATATTGGATATTCCCAATGTTTATCAAGTGACTAATTATGTTGGCTGTAAGATTGTTTTCCTTGGAAAAAGAAATTCCTTTCTGGTGATTAATAATGGCCTCTTCAAAGTCCTCTTTGTCTAAATGAATTAAAGAATTGATATCGTAAATAAAAGAAGCCACTGTTTTTAGCGGACTTAGTTTGGCATATTTAATTGAAGAATTATAGTATTTTGATTGCGAATTTTTATCTAATCCTTCAACACAAGTCGATATGGCGTAGAATAAACTTTTACGCATTGGATCATCATAATCTTTTAAATTCTTTTTGATTTCTTCGTAATCTTCTTTGGAAATACTTTCTTTTTTTGCGCATTTCAACATCCCTTTTACTAAAAGAAGATCTGCTTTATTTAATTGATATTTAGAAAAATCTGGGGATCTCAATGAACCACTCAATCGGGAATTGTTGAAATAGGTAATTAATAAAGCAATTTTCCCGTTGTCAGACAAATTAGAAATGTATTTGTTCCTCTTATTAATAACCGAATCGCAAGCCAGTGTGTTGATTTGACTTAAATACCTAACCCATTCTAAATAATGTTTTTCTTTTTCTTCATTCGATGCTGAATTTTCGATTTTTTGGACATAATTAATTTCATTCTCTGAATAAACAGAGAATGATACCAAAACCATAAGAAACGAAAGAATAAGCTTCATAAACTTAGTATATTTCCAATAAAACGAAATTTAGGAAAATATTTTCATACACTTTATCATTTTGGATATTATTTAAGTGCTATATCACACTTCTATTAAATTAGGAGCTTGTTTTTGTAATTCTTTCACATCACCAAATGTAAATTCCAATCTTCCAATTGAAAAATAATTACTTTTGTAAAAACAGAAAATATGAAGCTTGCAATTGTTGGGGTAACAGGAATGGTGGGACAAGAAATGCTAAAAGTATTGAGAGAAATGAGTCTTCCAATAACAGAGTTAATTCCAGTAGCATCTAAAAATTCGGCTGGAACGAAAATCCTTTTTGGAGGTCAAGAACATACAGTTGTTGATCTAGAAGAAGCCTTAAACATGAAACCTGATGTTGCACTATTTTCTGCTGGTGGAGATATTTCTTTGGAATGGGCACCAAAATTTGCAGCAAATGGTTGTCGCGTAATCGATAATTCTTCTGCTTTTAGAATGGACAACGACAAGAAGTTAATTATTCCTGAAATCAATGGAGATGATTTAACGGAAAATGATTTCATTATTGCAAATCCAAACTGTTCAACAGTTCAAATGTTGATTGCTTTGGCGCCATTGCATAAATTATATACCATAAAAAGAGTTGTAGTTTCGACTTATCAATCCATCTCAGGAACGGGTGCAAAAGCCGTTAAACAAATGGAAAATGAGCGCCAGGGAATAAAAGGAGAAATGGTTTATCCTTATGCTATTGACCAAAACGTTTTACCACATTGCGATGATTTCCTAGAAAATGGTTACACCAAAGAAGAAATGAAATTGGTGAACGAAACCCATAAAATATTAGACTCAAATATTGGCGTTACAGCAACTGCAGTAAGAGTTCCAGTTCAAGGTGGGCACTCAGAAGCTATCAACGTGAGTTTCGAAAGAGATTTTGATTTGGCTTTTATTCGTAAAGCTTACCACAATAATCCAGCGATTCATTTACAAGACAATCCGGAAACAAATACATATCCAATGCCTCTTTTTGCAAAAGGTAGAAATGAAGTTTTCATTGGCCGATTAAGAAGAGACGAAAGTCAAGAAAACACATTGAATATGTGGGTTGTTGCAGATAATTTGAGAAAAGGAGCAGCTACGAATTCAGTTCAGATTGTACAGAAAATGATTGAGAAGAAAATAATTAAGATTGGGACGTTTTAGTAGGGGCGGTTGTAAGGGTGGTTTGCAACCGCCCCCAACCCGCTCCTACAACCGCCTCTACAAAACATACAACAACACCAAAAAACCATGACATATTTCATCGACCGCATCGCACAACATATTTTCGAAGAACAAATTCCGTTAGAACACCTCACAATCGTTCTTCCTTCTCAACGAGCGAAAAAATATTTGCAACGGTCTTTGTTTAAAGCTTATGGAAAGCCGATTTTTTCTCCAAAAATCATTACGATGAACCGATGGGTGCAGGAATTATCACCTTTGCCGATTATTGAACCAACTAGAGCGCTTTTTAAATTGTATGATGTGCATTTAAAAGTCGATAAAGAAGAACCTCAAACTTTGGATGAGTTTTTTAAATGGGGAAAAACATTGTTGAGTGATTTTGATGAAATGGATCGCTATCTCATCGACAGTAAAGATTTATTTAGGAATTTAGCGGACATAAAAGACATAGAAAACTGGAGTTTTGATAGCGAAGAAGCACTTACAGAAGGTCAATTGCGTTTTATGCGTTTCTGGGATTTATTGGCAGATTATCACAAACATTTCAACGAAAGACTGAAAAAAGATGGCGAGTGTTACATGGGAATGGCGTACAGAAATTTAGCCACAAACATTGATTTAGCTTTCGAAGAAGACAAGAAAACCCAATTCATTTTCGCTGGATTTAATGCGCTTTCTCCTGCTGAAATTTCAATTATGAAACAATTGAAAAACATGGGGAGAGCGGATATTTTTGTGGATGCAGATGAATATTATCTCAACGATAAAAACCATGAAGCCGGACGATTTATCCGTGATTTATTCAGCGAATTAAAGGTCAAAGAATTGGATTTCGTTGTGGATAAAATTGGAACAGAAAAGAAGGTTTTCAATATTATTAATTGTGCGCAACCGACAGGACAAGCTAAAGTTAGCGCGACGATTTTACATGATCAAATTCCACACGACGAATTATCGGACACATTACTTTTATTAGCAGATGAAAAGTTAGTTGTTCCAGTAATGAAAAACATTCCAAAAAACGTAAAACAAACCAACATCACTTTAGGATTACCGTTAAAAAACACTGCGATTAAATCTTGGGTGGACATGTTGTTTACCGTTCAGGAACATTTTCAGCAGTTTAATTCAAAACAGATTTACCACAAAGATTTCGTTCGCTTCATCAAACATCCATTCATCACAGGGTTTTGTAATAAAGCAGAAATGCGAGCTATTACTAAGGTGGAGCAAAAGATTTTGAGCAATAACTGGACATTTATTTATCCAAAACAATTAGAATTAGGTGAACGTATTTCCAAATTGATTGCACTATTTTTCACGCCTTGGAAAAGTTCAGATAAGGAATATTCACTTGAACAAATTAGAACATTAAATCAAACGATATATCAAGGACTCGATAATGACGAAAATGCGATAGAAAGATCAATTTTGTATCATTTTGACCGTTCTTTGGTCAAATTAGAGTCGGTTTTGGCAGAATTTAAGCCAGATTTACGTTTGGGGACTTTCAAATCTTTGTTTAATCAACATTGGATCAATGAAAGCATTGCTTATTACGGAAATCCACTTGATGGTTTGCAAGTGATGGGATTGTTGGAAACCCGATTAATTGATTTCAAAAACATGATTGTCGTCGGATTAAATGACGGAAGTATGCCGCCAACGAATCCAGTTCAGACGATTATTCCAATGGATTTAAGGAAATACCACAATTTGCCAACGCCAAGGGAGAAACAAGGTCTTTTTGCGCATCACTTTTATCGTTTGTTACACCAAGTAGAAAACTGCTGGATTACTTTCTCATCGGCGGATAGAGACATGGGAGGTGTGGATGAACCTTCACGTTACATCATGCAATTGCAGTTAGAACTTTCACGTGTAAATCCGTTGATTGAGTTCAATACTTCTGATTATATAATTTCAAATGAAGAAGAAGAAAGTGAAGGATTAACCATTCCGAAAACAGATGCTATTTTGAGTCGTTTGGATGATTATTTTGGTCGCCGAACTTCAGCTTCAGCAATAAAAACAGCCTTGCGTTGTCCCTTGGATTTCTACTACAAATATTTGCTAGGTTTTGGAGAAGAAGACAAAGTTGAAGAAGAAATCGAAGCAAGCACTTTTGGAGATTTTATTCACAAGACTTTAGAGACTTTATATGATGATTTCGCTCAACTGGACAAAGACGGAAACAAGAAAGAACACCACAAATCACTGGCTGCAATTGATATCGACAACATGATTCAAAAGCAAGGTGCAGTGATGAAACAGCACTTTTATGAATTCTTTAATTATGAACAAAATCAGAATCTCGAAGGAAAAAACTTCTTGAGTTTAGAAATTGCCCAACATTTAACGGAGCGCTTTTTACAGAAAGAAAAGAAGAGCTTAAAAGACCACAAAGGACATATGTTTATTGTGAGTTTAGAGATGGAATTGACCAAAACTTTAAAACTCAACATTCACGGAAAAGAAAAAGAAGTCAATTTTATCGGATTTATTGATAGGGTCGATGATTTTGAAGGTAAAAAACGAATTATTGATTATAAATCGGGGAAATGTACCGAAAATGATGTGAAATTAACCAAAGCTTCAGCAAAAGCAAAAACAGAGGAAGATGTCGTATTTGAATTCATCAAGAAATTAAAGACCAGTAAATACGTATTCCAGATGTTGGTGTACAATATGTTATTCCATGAGAAATTCGGTGAATATCCAGATAAAGTAGGAATTATCTCCATGGTGAACTTGAATGATGGTCCGTTTTATTTGGATAATCAATTGACTGAAACCACTGAAGAATTGATGGATTTATTCGAGAAGGCTTTGACGAAGATTGTGAGTGATTTGTATGATACTTCGGTGGATTTTGAGCATGATGTGAAGAGTTTGTATTGTTATTATTGTGAAGGGTGATTTGAGGAAGATGAACCCAATAGATCAGCCTTTATTGTGATACGCTTTAATGGAACGCGGATGACACGGATGCTTCACGAAGCAACGCGGATATTCACGGATTTTTAGATGTGGTGATAGCGAATTTTTAAATTAGTATTAAGAGAATTTCACTTAATTATCGACAAATAACCCAAAAGGCATTCTGAGTTTGTTGTTTGCTAATGATTCCAACGTTTTCTGAATATACGACACTCGTTTTTGGTCTACGAATGCTGGAATTAAGTCATCAAAATTAATTTTGAATAGTCTATTAATTACAACCAAATCATCTTTTGAAAACGGTCTGAGTCCATTATTAATTAATTCTGACATATATCCTTTTCTGTGACCAAGTATTTTAGCTAAATCACTTTGGTTCAAACTTACTTCTTTCAGTTTTTTCTTAATCAATTCTTTCCTTTTATAATGAAACTCATTTTCAGCTTGAATTAAATGTTCGGCAGCATCACTTTCATTTATCTGTTGCTCTGTTATTTCAGATTCATTTGACCACTCCTTTTTTTCATAGCCTTTGATTAACTCACGTAAATGATTTCGATGCTGCAGATATGATTTATCCTCCTTCTCTAAAACACGAAGTTCTAAAAACAAAGATGTTGCTTTTTCATATTCCAACTCATTATTTAATGAGCTGATTTTTTGTATGTTTTGTATTGAAAATTTGTCCATTTTGTTTAGGTATTACTAAAACTAATATAGGTGAATAGTTTCACATATTGTAGAACTATGTGTTTTTAATTTTCGAGGGGTGGATTATTTTTGAAAAGATGATAATGCAAATTGAGATTAGCCTTTTGAAATTATCACTATATAGCAATTTAGATGTAAATAATCAAATACTGATTGCTATTTAAGTAACTAAATTCATTAACAATAGAATTTATATAATGCATGCTAGAATAACAAAAAAGTGAAAGTTATTTAAACTCTAAATTTAGAAAGAGAATCTATCTACTTTTTGATAACAATTTAATGGCTACTTTTGATAAAACTAAATCAATAAATAAATGGACGTTACACCGAAAAAAGTTAAAATCCTATATAAGACTCTTATTAAATACGAATGGAGCAAGGGAGACACTATTGAGGATAGAAGTAGTCCTTTTTGGGAGGTATTAGAGGTGGTTAAATTCATTAAGAAAAAATCTAAGAAAAATAAGATTAGAGATCTCAAAGGTGATAAATTCTGCTTTTTAGAGAACTTCCACATTGTAGATGAGCCAAATAAAGACAGAACAGAGATATATGGATTTATTAAAAGTGCGAGAAACAAATTTCGACCAAATATAGTGAATCGTCAAACAGGAGAGGAGAGACCAAATCCAAGATTACTTGTAGAGGGAGACATTGAAAAGACTCATTTTGCAATAGTGCTTGACAGGAAATTGAACGAAGTGTATTTCATTCATCAATATAACTTTTACGGAATAACAATTAAAGAAGTATTGGCTTATCTGAAGTTTTTTGCTATGCAATATGCCGAAAAGAAGAAACTTAAAAAAACATTTACATTGAAACATCTAATAATTCCTGAGGTTGGATTTATTGAAGCTCTTCAAGCCATGAGTCGTGTTAAAGTTGCTGATGTTTACATTGACAAACAACTTCTAGGCTCTGATGCATTGAACATGTCAAATAGGTTGGTGAATGTTAAGAGTGAGATGAAACTCACTATTGGATCAACTCCTAGAAACTCTATAAAATCAACAGCTGTAGACATCTTCAATTCGTTCACAGCAGGAGATAAATCCATTTCTAAAATTCGTATTGAAGGGAAAGATTCAAGAGACAATGATATATTAATTGACACTAGTTTTATGAATAGACAAGAGTTTATAACAGTTGATAAAGAAAATGAAACAGGAGAGCTGGTTTCTAGCCAAGTCATTTCAGAATTAAAACTTTTAACCATTGACATATAATGGAATATCTATTACTCATTCTTGAATTTTTTCTATCCAAAAAAATTAGATCATATATTGGGCTAATTGTTGTTCCTGTTTTTATTTCAATTTTCATGTATAATACTATTAGTGTTGAAATTTCAGAGAATCAAACTTATGGAAATATAATTACTCTTCTTGGTATTTTACTTGGCTTTACTATTTCACTTTTCGCTATTTTTCTATCTGCAGACAATGATAATATTAGTAAATCAAAAACTACATTTACCAAATTCATTGTTTTCGGGAAAGAGCTTAGTGTTTTCGATATTATGCAAACAAGTATTGCTTATGTTATTATGATGGAATGTCTTCTTTTGATACTCAATATAACTATTCCATTAGCTTTAGAAAGTGCAGAGGCTAAAAATTTATTTCTAGTAGTAAATATAGGGGTACTCTCACATATAGTTATTATTCTTCTTAGAAGTATACTTGATTTCTATTTCGCATTATCGAAGCGAAGTTAAAAACAGTATTTATTGTGTAACTCACAATCAGCTTATTTTAAGTTGGATTAAAGATAAATTATTTCTCACTAGCATCCGAAACTTTTTTGGATTCCTCAAAAACCGCTCTATGTATCAATAAATACGTTGTTTTAATAAATATTACCCAGAAAATAAGTCCTTCATGAAAGCAATTTCGTTTTGTTTTACAAT
>Ga0307487_1002111_pt1 | contig 13134 bp, 5 predicted proteins | sample CBIW12metaG_FD_203665 | JGI IMG/M metagenome (GOLD analysis project Ga0307487, IMG submission 203665) | Sea-ice brine microbial communities from Beaufort Sea near Barrow, Alaska, United States - CBIW 1.2 | ecosystem: Environmental > Aquatic > Marine > Coastal | place: USA: Alaska | collected... | reverse complement strand
CATCGGAAAGCTCATCCCGGCCGGCACCGGTCTTGCCCGTTACCGCGACGTCACCGTCGAGGCAACGGAAGAGGCCAAGGCCGAGCGTTACCCGAACCGCATCTTCACCGAGGATGCCACGTTCACCGAGGGTGACCTCAGCTTTGTGGACTTCGACAGCTTCTCGTCGGATGACCTGACACCGGGTACCTATAACTAGTAACCCGCAGCTCCAAACGGATGGCCCCTGCTTCGGCAGGGGCCATCCGTCGTTAATGCGCGGGGCAGCGGATGCCGGGGAGCCGGGAGCCACCCTCCCCCCATAATGGGGGTACTCCATGTCCCCGTGCGGGTGACGGCAGCGGGCGCTCTGGTTAAGCTTGAACCTGAGACCAGCGGAGTCTTTGCGAGTCACGACACAGACGCACCGGGGTACTAACGCAAGTCGGGGGATATATGGGCAGGAGACTCCCGTCAGCGCCGCCCATTCTGTCGGGGTATACCTATGTGCGCCCACTCGGCACCGGCGGGTTCGCCGATGTCTTCCTGTTCGAACAGAATATGCCGCGCCGATCCGTGGCGGTCAAGGTGCTGCTGAGAGACATCGTCGACGATCACGTGCTGCGCTCCTTCAATGCCGAAGCGGATGTCATGGCGCGACTCAGCGCTCATCCGTCCATCCTTACGGTCTATAACGCGAGTATTTCGGCCGATGGTCGCCCCTACCTGGTGATGGAATTCTGCCCCGGCTCGTACTCCTCCCGCGAGCGCACGATAGCGCTGCCGATAGCGACCGCGCTCACCGTGGCTGTGAGAATCGCCGGCGCCCTCGAGACCGCCCACCGTTCCAAGGTGCTGCACCGGGACATCAAACCATCCAACATTCTCACCACCACCTTTAATGCTCCGGTGCTCGGCGATTTTGGTATTGCCGCCTCCATCGCCGGCGGTGGACCCCATGACTTGTTCGCAATGTCGCTGCCGTGGAGCGCTCCCGAGGTCGTCGACGAACGCACCACCGGCACGGTCGCGACCGAGGTCTGGTCGTTTGGTGCCACCGTTTACTCCCTGCTTGCCGACCGCGCACCGTTCGAACTGCCCGCAGGCGAAAGTGGGTCACGAGCTCAGCTGAAACAGCGCATCAACCGCGCTAAATACACCCCCATCGGTCGGGCGGATGTTCCCGCCTCTCTCGAGAGCACCCTCGCACGCATGATGAGTCGCGACCCGGCGGCACGCCAGTCGAGCCTGCTCGAATGCGCCCATGAACTGCAGCGCGTGGAACGGGAGCTTGGGCTGCCGCTCACGGCGCTCGAGGTCGCCGATGAGGCCTGGGCCTCCGCCGGAATACCCGTCGATTTTGACAACCAGCAGGCGCGCGGCCCCATCATCTCCGACGTTGTCATTCCGGCTCTGCGGGCCGGCCGATTTAACCGCCGTCAGCTATCCCCAATCAGGGAAGGGACCCTGACCGATCTCGGCGATGGCCGTAAGCCGGGGCTGAATCGTTTGGCCCTGGTTCTGTTGTTGGCCGCAGCGGTCGTTGTCGGTGGCGGCGTCACCGTCGGCACGTTCATCCTCACCGGGGTCATCTAATGGCCGATAACCGCGCTCGTCCCGTGCTCTCGACAGCACGCCGCAGCGTCATTCGCATGGCGGCGGTTGCCGCGATCGGTGCGCTGCTGGCAACCGTGGCCGTTGTCGTCGATGGTTTCGACGTAAAGCAGACACCGGTCAACGCGAGTTCGATCTGGGCGCTCCAGAACGGCGCCGGCAACCGGTATGCCCGCATCAACACCGATCTCGGCGAACTCGACACCGTGAAGACCGTGCCGGCACCGAGCGAACTGGTGCAGACCGATTTCACCGTGCTGCTCTACGCACAGAACAACGAAAAGGTCGTCGACGTGAGCCTCGCGGCGCCGGTCGATCTCGGGGACGACGCGGCCGACTACGACAGCACGCCGGCTGGCACCCGAACCATCGTGTCGTCGAGCTCCTGGGTTGGCTACCTGACGCGCGCCGGAACGGTTTTCGCCGGTAGCGTCAGCGCATCCGAGGCGCCCCGCCCGGTGAAGCCCGACCCCGAAGCCCCACTGGGGGAGGGTGAGGCCCCGCGCGCCTACCGCTCCGACGCCATCGCCATCACTCCTGACGGAGTGCTCTACAGCTACTCCAGCGAGGCTCAGAGCGTGGTGGCCTATTCCATAGTCGACGACAAAATTCTGCACTCGGACGCCGTCCCCAGCGGTCCGGCGGAGCCCGGCAGTCAGCTGAGCGTCGTCGGCGACACGTGGGCGCTCCTCGGCCTGACCGGTGCTGAGCTGTGGCTGGCCGGCCAGAACGCGCCGGTCGAAACGAACCTGGGTGAAGGAGCCGTGCTGCAACGGCCGAGTGCCACCGCCGACGATGTGCTGATCGCCGACCAGACCGGCCTGGTCGCCATCGCGCTCGCCGACGGTGTTCGCACTCAGCTGGTCGGCGACTCCGAGCGGGTACTGGGCTCACCGGCTGCTCCGACCGAACATCGAGGAGAACGGTACGCGGCCTGGCTGCCCGCCTCCGGCGCTGGCGGCACCCTGTTCAGCCAGAGCGCCGGTGAATCGACTCTCAGCTACGGCGCGGTCACCCCAACCGGCGATGCTGCCCCCACTTTTCGCGTCAACGAATCGCTCATGGTTCTCAACGACACCCAGAGCGGATGGGTGTGGACCATTCCCGACGGCGCTCTCGTCGCCGGTTCCCAAGATTGGAGCCTGGCCGAAGCCTCAGAGCCACAGCGCCAGGACGACGTGGAAGAGGCCTCGGAGGTCGTCGAGCCGAAAGCTCCCGTGGCCGTGCCGGATGCCTTCGGCGTGCGCCTCGATCAGCTCGTGCTGTTGCCGGTGCTGCTCAATGACTACGACGCCAACGACGATGTGCTGAGCGTGGTGCCCGGTTCGGTGACCGGGCTCGACTCGGCGTTCGGAACGGTCACCGTCACCGACGAGAACCAGGCGCTCGCCGTGCAGGTGGCCCCCGGCGCTCAGGGTATGGCAACCTTCTCCTACGCCGTTACCGACGGCTCGCGCACCGATGGCCTCAATTCCACCGCAACCACCGTCACGCTCACCGTGCACGGGGACGACGTGAATTCTGCACCGGTCTGGTGCGGCGCCGAGGGTTGTTTGCAGGACTGGCCGAGCCCCGAGGTGCAACCGGGCGGCACGGGGACCGTGTCGGTGCTGCCCGGCTGGGTCGATCCCGACGGCGATCCGATGTTCGTCTCATCCGCTCTGAACACCACCGATATCGGCTCGGTCAGCGTGACGCCCGCCGGAGTGCTCGTCTTCAAACACCCAAATGCGTCTGAGCAGGCCGCCCAGTCGACCACGATTCTGGTGCGTGTCTCCGACATTCACGGAGCGCAGACCGAGAAGGTCCTCACGATCGCGGTCACGCCCACCCCCCGGCTCGCGGCGCTGCCGTTTGCGCTGCTCGCCACGGTGAATGAGGGCCTCACGGTGAACCCGGCCGAGTACATCACGGGTGCCGTAGGCCTCTATCGCATCACCTCGGCCACGACACCGACCAGCGCCGAGGGTTCTACGGTGAGCGTGACCGCGAACGGTACCGCCTTTGATTTTGTCGCGACCGTTGTCGGCAATTACACCCTCAGCCTCACGATCGTCGACGACGTGAGTGAGATCGTGTCCCTCGTGCGCATTTCCGTGGTGTCAGCGGATGCCCAGGCACTCACGACCTCTCCGGTGACGGTTTTCGTGCGGCCCAAGGCCGACACCAGTGTTGACGTCTTCACCGCCGTCTCCAACCCGGCCGGACGGGTGCTGCTGCTCGGCGAAGCCATCCCGGAAACCGTTGTCGGCGCCTCACTGAGCGTCGACGTCGTCGGGCAGAATATTTTGCGCGTGCGTGGTTCGACCGCCGATGAGCGCCCGGGCAAGCTGGGCACCGTGCGCTACACCGTGTCGGACGGCACCGACAACCCGCTCTACACCGTGCGCGGTGAGGCCACCGTGTACCTGCTCGACGCCTCCGTTCCGCAGGCGCCGATTGCCCTGAACGACAGCGTGTCGGTGCGGGTGGGGGCACAGATCGATATTCCGGTGCTTGACAACGATGTCGCGCCGGGAGGCAACATCGTGATGCTCAATGCCGAATCGGTGCACAACCGCCAGACTCAGGGTCTTGCCTTCGCAGCGGGCCCCCAACTGCGCTACCTCGCCCCCGACGAACCGGGCAGCTACGAGCTCGCCTACAGCGTGTACACCGCGGGCGCACCCGAACTCATCGACTCGGCCGTGGTCTCGGTCGAGGTGCTCGCCGATGGCGAAAACACAGCACCCCAGCCGCACACCCTGTACGGGCGGGTGTTGTCGGGCGAGTCCATTGAGATTCCCTTTGACAGCTTCGGCATCGACCCCGACGGCGATACCGTCATGCTCGATCGGGTACTCATCCAGCCGGCACGGGGAACGGCCTCGATCAATGCCACCGGCGATGCCATCGTGTTCGCCAGCCCCCTCGACTATCACGGCGCCATCGAATTTCAGTATCGGGTGCGCGATGCCGGAGGGGCCACCGGCCTCGCATTCGTACGCATCGGCGTGCTGGACCAGCGCTCTAACCCGAGCCCGATCACATTCAGCGACTACGTCGAGGTGCAAGCCGGTGCCGACAACCAGGTGGTCGTTTTTCCCGGCGCCAACGACGTCGAGCCCGGGGGTGGCCGGCTGACCCTGACTGCCGTCACCCCCGACGCGGCGGTCGGCAGCAGTGAATACGACGCGCTGGAGCAACGCATCGATTCCGTGACCGGCGAACGCGTGGTGGTCACGGCCGGCACGGAGCCGGGTCTGCTCACCTTTGTGTACTCGGTGACCAACGCCAACGACGACGTCGGCCAGGGCCTCATCGTGGTCAAGGTTGTGCGCTCCTCTGTTCCCGACTATCCCATCGTGATCGACACGACGTTGGCCGTCGATGAACGGGACGCGTTCCCGACGGGCGTCGAGGTGGTCACCGACAAGGTGTCCTGGAACTCCGGTGATGTCTCCGACCTCACCCTCACCCTGTGGGGCAGCCATCCCGGCCTCGAGGTGTCGGGGTGGAAGATCCGCGGCGACGTTCCCGACGAGGGGCTTCTCGCCCCGTTCGCCCTGACCGGACCCAACTTTCAGGGTGTCGTCGTGACCACGTACGGGTTTCTCCGCATTCCGTCCAAGGATGCGATCATCGTCGCCCTCACGAAGGGCACTAGTGACCAGAAGGTGCGCGAGGACGCCTCCGTCACCTTCGATCTGAAGAACCTCGTGTCGATTCCGGCCGGTACGACCCTCGAACTGCAGCGCACGGGCATCCGCTCGTCGGGGGAGCGCGGTAACGCAACCTGTACGTTCGACTCCGGCACGCAGGTCACGTACCGGGCCGGGTCTGACGCGCCGTGGACCGACTCCTGCACGGTGCCGGCGCGCCTCGAGGGGCAGGAGGACTACACCCAACTGGCGGTGCCGATCGTGGTCGAGCCGCTCGACCCTCAGCCGGAACTGCGCCCGGCAGCCCTGACCCAGAGCCCCGGATCCGACCCCATTCGTTACGACCTCAGCCACATGATCGACTGGAAGGGCAAGGGCGCCGTGCCCAAATTGACCTTTGCGATCGCGTTCTCCTCCGACCAGTTCACGGTGACCCAAAACGGCGCGATTCTCACGATCGGTGTTGCCGACAACGCCGTGGCGGGCCGGGAGGCCGCCGTGACGGTGAGCCTGCCGAGCCACCGCCGTACTGTTCCGGCGGTGCTCGCGCTCACGGTGGGCCCGGCACCGAGCGAGCTGCCCAAGGGCGGCACCATCGCGAAGACCTGCACTCAGTCGTCGGGTTCAAGTTGCTCCATTACGGTCGTCGGCGCCGCCGGTGAGGTCAACCTGTACCGCGGTACCCCCCTTGAACTCGTCTCTGTCGCCGCTCCGAGCACCTGTATCGGCGTCTCCTTCGCGGTCGAGAACTCCCGTAGCGTCAAGGCGACCTGGTCGGGCGACGCCGCCGGCGGCGTCTGTGAGGCGAGTTTTGTGGTGCGCGATGCGCAGGGCAAGCTCAGCGCCGGAAGTCGAAACGGGGCCATCACGGTAGACCTGCAGGGCTACCCGAAAGCGCCCAATGCCGTCACGCAGATTGCCTACGGTAACCGCGCGGTCACCCTGTCGGTCAGCCCCGGCGGTGCAAACGCAGCCTACCCGGCACTGACCGGATTCAACCTCTACCGCAACGGCACATCCGTGGCGCGCTGCGACCCGTCGGGCAAGTGCGGTGTGATCCGCACGACCGTGAACGGCGACAAGGCGCTCTACGAGGCCAAGGCCGTCAATGCCGTCGGCGAATCACGTAGCGCGGTGAGCGTCACGGCCTGGTCGTATGCCATCCCGGGCATGGGTGGTCTTACGGCCGAGCCGGTTTTTACCAAGGGCACCACGAGTGCCAGCAGCGGCGTTGTCGCCGTCACCATCGAGAACAACGATTTCTCGACCAACCGCTACAGTGTCAACGGCACCGAATACCCGGCGGGCACGCCTGGCATCGGAACGACCAAACTCACCCTCACCCTGGGGGTCGGGTCCCAGACGGTCACCGTGACCCCCCTCAGCCGCGACGACCAGCCGGCGGGCACCGGACCAACCGAAGAGACGAAGTCCCGAGCGGTGCTCGTAGCGGGATCGCCGGTGATCACGGATACCGGTTCACTGAGTTCGCAGAATCGGTCCATCACCGTTGCGGATGCCCGGTTCGACCGAAACCACAGCGAACAGCCCGTTGAGGTGCTCTACGTGGCCTCGCTCACCGAGGGCGCAACCTGCACGCTCACTCCGGCCGGCTTTAGCCCGGAGGGTGCGGCATCCTCGACGGGCCCCGCAATCGAGGGCCTGACCAAGCACACCAGGTACTACGTCACATTCTGCTATTCCAACGGCTTCGGGGTTACGAAGGCCAACGCCGGTGCGATCACGACGTGGGAACAGCCGGCCGCCCCGGGTGATGGCACCTACACCTACGGCATGGGGACACCGGCCAATGGTCAGTACCTTCTCACAACGCCCACGTCGTCGGCGCGGGTGCCCGCCGACTTTGAGATCAACTACGAGAATTTTGACGTCGCCACGGGCTCAGGCGTCTTCGGCGCCGACCCCGGAATCCGGGTGCGGTATTGCGCGAAGACTGACCCCACCCTGTGTAGCGGCTGGTCGTCGGTGGCGGCAGCCGATGCGGATCAAGCCTGGCAGGTTAGGTACGCGGTAACCGCCCTCAGTACTGCGTGTGTGAGCGGCAAAACGCTTGCCGTCGCCGTGGACGCGACGTCCGCCGGCCGCGCCCTGGCCGTTGTAACGCGCGCCGAGTACGACGTATCCGACGGGAATGGTGGTCGCGTGTGGGCCTACCGTTCCGGCAGCACCGTTCCCGCTGATGCGACCCAGACCAGAAACGTGGACTGGACCATCAACTGGACCACCCCGCAGACGTCCGGACTTGCACCGGTCTCCGGCACCACCCAGACCTCGGCCATCGGCTGTTCTGCAGCTACCTCATGAACCCCGCCAGAATGAAAGAGCTACAGAAATGACAATCACCCCGGAACAGTCCGACTGGTTTGCCGCAACTTTCACGATGATGGTCGACAACGTGGAGCAGGTTGTTCTCGGTAAGCGTCACGTGATTGAACTTGCCTTCACCGCGATGATCAGCGACGGCCACCTGCTGCTGGAAGACTATCCGGGTACCGGAAAGACCTCGCTCGCCCGCGCCATGTCCCAGACGGTACAGGGTGTTTCCACCCGCATTCAGTTCACCCCCGACCTTCTGCCCGGCGATGTGACCGGCATCACCGTCTACGACCAGAAGACAGGCGAGTTCGAGTTTCACAGCGGACCAATCTTCGCCAACGTCGTGCTCGCCGACGAGATCAACCGGGCCAGCCCGAAGACCCAATCGGCCCTGCTGGAGGCTATGGAGGAGGGTAACGTCACCATCGACGGGGTCACCCGCTCCACCGGTGTGCCGTTTCTCGTCATCGCCACACAGAACCCCATCGAGCAGGCCGGCACCTACCGGCTGCCCGAGGCCCAGCTCGACCGGTTCATGATGAAGGCGTCGCTCGGCTACCCCGACCTCGCGGCGACCATCCGCATTCTCGAAGGCACCGCTGATGTGCGCCATGAACTCGCCCCGGTCATCACCCCGCAATCGCTCGTGAGCATGAGCGATATCGCCCGCGGCGTGTTCGTGAATCCGCTCGTCTATGACTACATCGGCCGACTGGTCGAAGCCACCCGCCATGCCCGCCAGGTGCGCATGGGCGTGAGCGTGCGCGGCGCCCGCGCCCTGACCAAGGCCGCCAAGACCTGGGCGGTCGCCCACGGCCGCACCTTCGTCACCCCCGACGATGTCAAGGCCCTCGCGGAACAGGTGCTCGCTCACCGCATGGTGCTCGACCCCGAGGCCGAGTTCGACGGGGTCACCGCGAGCGCCGTTATCGGCCAGATTCTGCTTGACGTCGTACCGCCCAGTCGGAGTGACCTGGCGTGAGCTTTCACACCGACTCGCGGCGCGCACTGACCTTGACTCAGTCGCGCATGTCAGCCCAGACCCGGTCTGCAACGCACACCCGGTATGCATCCACGCGTACGAGCACGTCAACGACGTTGACCCTCGTGGGCGCGGTCGTGCTGTGGATGCGAGTGTCGCGCCTGCTGCGAAACGGTGCGCGGGCAACCGTCGAATGGGTCGGCGAAACGGTCACGCTGGCTGGCTGGGTGGTGGTCGCATCGGCGATCGTCCTGTTGCCGCTCGGCCTCGTCTTCGGTTGGATGGAACTGATCGTAATCGGCTGTGTGGCGGTCACTCTCATTCTCATCTCGCTGCCGTTTCTGGCCGGTGGCCGCGCCTACAGCGTCGACTTCGTGCTGCCGGTGGACCGGGTCGTCGCCGGTTCCGAGGTGCTGGGCACCCTTACCGTCACCAACGTGTCCCCGCGACTTCAGCTGCCGGGTCGCGTTGACGTTCCCATTGGCACCGGGCTGGCGGATGTTTACGTGCCGCTCCTGCGCGCCGGGCAGGTTCACGAGGAGCACGTTCGGGTGCCCGCCTATCGGCGCGGCGTCATCGATGTGGGCCCCGTGACAACCGTGCGCAGCGATCCGCTCGGAGTGCTCGGCCGGGAAGTGGCCTGGGTCGACGTGAATCGACTGTTCGTGCACCCGATCACCGTGTCGATTCCGAGTACCAGCGCCGGTTTTGTGCGCGACCTAGAGGGCAATCCCACGAGCGATATCGTGGACTCCGATATCTCCTTTCACGCCATCCGCGAGTACGCCCCTGGCGATGGGCAGCGACACATCCACTGGAAGTCCACGGCGAAGACCGGCACGCTCATGGTGCGCCAGTTCGAAGAAAGCCGGCGCTCCCGACTCGCCATCGTGCTGAGCCTGAACGCGGCAGAATATGCCTCCGATGACGAATTCGAGATGGCGGTCAGCGCCACCGGCTCTCTCGGGGTGCGCGCCATCCGCGACGGGCGAGACCTGGCCGTCGTGGCCAGCGCGGAGATCCCCGACATCGTGCGCAGCAGCATCCGTTCGGTGCGCAGCCTCAGCGTTGTGTCGACGCGCACCCTGCTCGACGACCTCAGCGCAATCAAGATCAGCCCGCACGCCATGAACGTCGAAGACGTTTGCGCGCTGGCAGCACAGGTGGTACCCGATATGTCGATCGCGTTCGTGGTGTGTGGCTCCGCGATGACCCCCCGGCGTTTGCAGGCACTCACCCTCAAATTTTCCGGCAGCGTGCACGTCGTCGCCGTTTTGTGCAATCCTCACGAACAACCGAGCTTTCGCGACCTCGCCGGCACGAGCGTGCTCACCATCGGCGTGCTCGATGACTTTCGTTCCCTGCTGACGCGACGAGCCGCATGAGTGCGCCCGAAACACCCGTAGCTAGGCGCCCCCAGACCGCTTCGGTCCCCACGATCCAGCCGCGCCGTGGGCCGACACGCCGCCGCCGGGCGCCGGTGATTGATGCCCTGTTCGTTGTGGCGATGATGCTCGTCGCCGTCTGGGCGGCCTGGCCGATTTACCAGGACGCCAGCTTTCTGATCATGGCTGCCGGCGCCATCGCAGCCGGCCTGGTTCTGGCTAGGCTTGGCGCTCTTCGTGAGTGGTCGTGGTTCACCGTGCTGCTGACAATTCTCGGTACCTATCTGCTGTTGGGGGTTCCGCTCGCGGTACCGAACGCACTCACGAGCCTGCCAGTCGCGTTCGGCGGGCTGCTCGACCTCGTGACCGCCACCGTGTTCAGCTGGAAGCAACTCGTCACCATTGCGCTTCCGGTCGGGTCGTACCAGACCCTGCTCGTACCGGCCTTTGTGCTGTATCTAGGCGGCACCACGATCGCTCTGTCGCTGGTCTGGCGCGGTAAAAAGCTCTACGCCCTGGCTGTGCCACTGACCTTTGCAGTGCAGCTGTTCGGTCTGGTCTTCGGCTCGAGTGCGGTGAGCATTCCACTGACCGTCTTCGGGGTTGGCATACCGGCACCCCGGGAAAGCCTGATCGGTCTCGTGGCCCTGCTGCTCGCCTTCGGTTTTCTGGCCTGGCGGGCCCACCTGGCTCGTAGCGAAGCGCTCATTCTGGCGGCACGCACCACCGGGGTGCGGCGCCGCCCCGGTGGCCTCGGCGGTCGTCTGCGCCGGGCTGTTCTCGCCGGGGGCGTGCTCGTGCTCGCCATCGGTGTCTCCCTGGGTGGTCTGTCGATGAGCGCCGCGACGCCGACCCGCGAGGTGCTGCGCAGCGGTATCGACCCGGCCGTGGAGCTGCGCGAGTACGTCAGCCCGCTCAGTCAATATCGCAGCTACTTCAGCGCTGAGCGGTACGACAGGCGACTGTTCACGATGACCGGTGATGCTGTCGACGACGGCACCGCGTCGCGGGTGCGGCTCGCCGTGCTCGGCTACTACGACGGGCAAACATTTCAGGTTGTGGACCCCGTCGCGGGCACCAGCGACCAGTCCACCGCGTTCGCCCGGGTGCCGCACGCGCTCGGGTTGACGGCGGATGGCGCGACAACCGTATTCGACGTGGCCGGATACACCGGCGTCTGGCTGCCGGCAATCGGTGAGCTGACGAGCATCCGTTTTGACGGTGGCCGCGCCGGTGCGCTGAACGATGGCTTCTTCTACAACGCTGCAACGAAAACCGGCGTTCAGCTCAACGCCTTCGAAAGCGGTGACCGCTTCACGATCGTCTCGAAGCGGCAAGCGGAGGCGACGGACCTGGCGGCCCTCGCCCGCCCGGCCGGCGACGTGACCGACGAATCGCTCCTTCCCCACAGCCTCGGCGACTGGGTCGACGCCCAGGCGGTCACGCGTGACGGCGCTGGCCTGGCCGAACTGGTCACGCGGCTGCGCGAGCGCGGCTACCTCAGCCACGCTCTGACGGTGCCGGCGGGGGACTCCTGGACCGCAGACCTCGGCGACTATCAGTTTGCGCCGAGCCTGTCTGGACACTCCATGGACCGCATCGATGCCCTCTTCACGGCGTTGCTCAAAAAACAGAACAGCACCACCGCCACGGAGAACTCCCAGCTCGTGGCCGCGATCGGTGATGACGAACAGTTCGCCGTGGCGACCGCGCTGCTCGCCCGCCACCTCGGATTCGAGTCCCGCGTGGTCGTGGGCTTTAGGCTTGGTGGTTCCGCAGATTCGAGTGCGCCCGGCTCCTGCCTGCAGGGCGTCTGCGCGGGGCAGAACCTCGCTGCCTGGGTCGAAGTGGCCAGCGGTGACAACACCTGGGTCACCGTTGACGCGACGCCGCAGTTTCAGAACGCGCTGTCGCCCATTGACGACCCGACCCGCGACCCGCAGTACAACACGGAGGTCATTATTGAGGGCGCTACCGAGCAACGCGCCCCCGAGGCGAACCCCACCAGCGGTGAAGACCAGCAGGAACAGCAACCGGTCACCGGCCCCGATCGGGACTGGTTGTTCGCGGTCCTTAAGATCGGCGGCATCAGCCTGGCAGCGTTGCTCGCGATCAGCACGCCGTTCCTGGTTATTCTCGGTGCCAAACTCTGGCGTCGCCGCACCAGAGCGCGGGCCGTTGACGTGTCGGCACGATTCGCGGGTGGCTGGGACGAGTACATCGATGCCGCTGTTGACCGCGGCCTCGAGGACCAGGGCAATCTCACCCGGGTCGAGATAGCGTCGTGCTATCAGTCGGCCGGCGGCGAGCACCTCGCGACCCTCGCCGATCGGGCCGTCTTTGGCCCGACCCCGCCGCAGGCTGCCGAGAGCGATGCCTTCTGGGTCCTCGTCACGGCCGAACGCGCCGGCCTGGCCGCCGGCGGCACCCGGCGGCAACGCCTGCGCGCCGCCGTCTCCCTGCGCTCTTTTTCTCGGTTAGCGGATGCCCGCCGACCGTCTATTGTTCGACGACGCTCGTCACGTTACGACGTCATCACCGCGCGCTCGAACCGGCGCGACAGCAGCAGATTGGAGGAGCGGCCGCGCACCAGCGGCCGCGAATCATAAATGGATGAATCATCTGGAGCAGCGATCGCTGGAATCACGGTGACCGTGCTGATCAGCATCGGCGTGTACGTGTTCTCGTCGATCGCCCTCGGCAAGATCTTTGTAAAACTCGGTGAACAGGCCTGGAAGGGGTGGGTGCCCATCGTCAACACGGTGACCCTGTTTGAGCTCGGTCGCTATTCGGCCGTGTGGGTGGTGGGCCTGTTCATTCCGGTGGCAAACCTGGTGGCCCTCGTCGTCTTCATCCTGGCGGTCAACAGCGTCAACCGACGGTTGGGACGCGGCGGCGGGTTCACTCTGCTGCATCTGGTCTGTCTTCCCGTCTGGGCCGGCGTGCTCGGGTTCGGAAAGTGCGCCGACACTGGCTGGATGCCCGCGACAGGGTATGTGCCGTTCGCTCCGGTGACGCCGCTCTCGGTCACGCCGCGCTCGATGGCGCCACTGTCGGTTCCGCCGACGTCGGTTCCGCCACTGTCGGTTCCCCCGACGTCGGTTCCGCCACTGTCGGTTCCCCCGACGTCGGTTCCGCCGGAACCGGTGCCGTCGGAACGGGCACCGGCACCGGCAGCTGTTGCGCCAACCGCTGT
>Ga0307487_1002110_pt1 | contig 13146 bp, 12 predicted proteins | sample CBIW12metaG_FD_203665 | JGI IMG/M metagenome (GOLD analysis project Ga0307487, IMG submission 203665) | Sea-ice brine microbial communities from Beaufort Sea near Barrow, Alaska, United States - CBIW 1.2 | ecosystem: Environmental > Aquatic > Marine > Coastal | place: USA: Alaska | collected... | reverse complement strand
AGGTACTAAATTTTTATGTATAATAACGGTTGATGCCATTGACCGATAAAATTTTATTAAGATGAAAATGATCCTGTTAACCTTATCATTATTTGCATTTTCCTGCGGCAACAGCAGCACGCAGAATCCATCAAAAGAAGAAACTACCAACGTCAAACCGGTAGAAGTTCCGGTCCAGGACAACAAGGCCCGGGCCTATTTCGCAAGTGGTTGTTTTTGGTGCACGGAGGCAATTTATGAAAGTCTTGAAGGCGTAGAAGAAGTGATTTCAGGATATTCCGGAGGCCATACCAAAAACCCGACATATGAAGACAGCAATACCGGAAAAACAGGCCATGCCGAATCGGTTGAAGTGATCTACGATCCCAATAAAATTGATTTTTCTACTTTGATAAGGGTATATTTTGGATCACAAAATCCTACCCAGGTCAATGACCAAGGACCCGATCATGGATCTCAATACCGTTCCATAATATTCTATCAGAATGAGGAACAAAAAAAGATTATTGAAGACATCAAAGCGGAAGTCGCCAAAAATTACGAAAAACCCATTGCTGCCGAAGTAGTTCCGTTTCAAAAATTTTGGAAAGCCGAGGATTACCATCAAAATTATGAAAAACTACATCCGGACAACCCTTACATCCAAAATGTTTCAATTCCAAGAATAGAAAAGTTTAAAAAGAAATTCCCGGAATTGTTGAAAAAAAATTCCAAATAAAAGTTATATGAATTATTGAATTACGAATAAAGCCACCCAGGCTTTATTTGTTCTAATAGAAATCCAGGTTGAAGATATCCTGAATAACATAATTAAGTATTTTTACATTCTAATAAAATCCGGTCCTATAACTTTATGCATATTACCACTGAAAACATTCTCCTAATTGGCTCCCTGCTATTGCTCATAAGTATCCTGGCAGGGAAAACCTCCTACAAATTTGGAGTTCCTACCTTAGTTTTATTCTTGTTGGTAGGTATTTTAGCAGGTTCGGAAGGCATTGGGGAAATTCATTTTGACGATCCTCAAATCGCTCAATTTATTGGTATAGTTTCCCTTAATTTCATCCTTTTTTCAGGAGGACTGGACACCAGTTGGAAATCTATTAAACCTATTGTTTGGCAGGGCGTATCTCTTTCCACATTGGGAGTTTTGTTAACAGCCCTATCTGTTGGGGTATTTGTGTGGTTTATTACAGATTTCACTATTTATGAAGGTTTGTTGCTTGGCGCCATTGTTTCTTCTACAGATGCGGCGGCGGTTTTTTCTATTCTTAGGTCAAAAAATATCGCATTAAAAACCAACCTTCGCCCAACATTGGAACTAGAAAGCGGAAGTAACGATCCGATGGCTTATTTTCTAACGATTGCCTTTTTAGGCCTGGTAGTTAATCAGGATAAAAGCATTTATAGCATCATCCCCCTGTTTCTTCAACAAATCCTAATTGGGGCTGCCCTTGGTTTTCTCTTCGGAAAATTGAGCAAAAAGCTAATAAATCGAATTAGACTTGATTTTGAAGGTTTATATCCTGTTTTGGCCATCGCACTGATGTTTATCACATTTTCTGCCACCAATTTCCTTGGTGGGAACGGGTTTTTGGCGGTTTATTTAAGTGCCGTTTATTTGGGAAATCACGACATTATTCATAAACGAACCATTATGAAAATGTTTGACGGGCTGGCTTGGCTTATGCAAATAGTCCTCTTCTTGACCCTGGGATTACTGGTGTACCCAAGTCAAGTGCTGCCGGTAGTTGGAATTGGAATATTTGTTTCGGTTTTCCTGATACTCATAGCGCGACCCATAAGCGTGTTTATAAGTTTGATGTTTTTTAAAATGAAAATGCGCCGTAGATTTTACATTTCCTGGGTAGGATTGCGAGGTGCCGTGCCTATTGTTTTTGCCACATATCCCCTATTGGCCGGAATTGAAAAAGCAAATATGATATTTAATATCGTATTTTTTGTTTCCTTAAGCTCAGTCTTGGTTCAGGGCACAAGCCTTTCTTTAATTGCAAAATGGTTGCATGTGGCGCTTCCAGGAAAAGCAAAACCAAAATCGCCAGTTGATACATTTTTAAACGATGGTGCCAAATCTTATATCCGGGAAATCGTGATCCCGGAAAACAACCATTCTGTAGGCAAAGCCATCGTAGATTTGAAATTCCCGCGGAAAGCAATTATTGCAATGATCTCAAGAAATGAAAAATTTCTAACTGCAAACGGGGCAACTGAAATCGAACCAAACGACATGTTAATTATCCTGACCGAAGATCAGGATACGCTGAAGGAAGTTTATAAATGTTTGAACCTGAATATGGAACAGGAAGAAGATGCACTAATATAGATTCCTATTTGTTATTATCCAAGAGCTCAAGAATAAGCATTTCCACCTCCTTACTGCCCCATTTGTCCTCAATATCCCTAAGTTCCATTACTTTGTCCATGATAGCACGTTGTTCATCACCAATGCTAAGTGCTTCAGCATAAGGTCTATTTGAAAAAGTCACCCTGGAATATAAGGGAACCCACTTATCGGGATGTTTTTCGGCAAAATGTTTTTCGATCTTTTTTCGCAATAAAAATCCGGGATCCGCCGTATTACTGCTCATTTCGATAAAATTGCCGTAACTCAATTCAGAAATTGCATCGGCATTGGATTTTCGGCTATTTTGATATTCCCGGAAGATCTTTTCCCAATCGTCTCCATGTTGAAGCATCAAATCATCAAGAACTGAGATATCTTCAAAACCGGCGTTCATTCCTTGTCCATAGAATGGCACGATCGCATGGGCAGAATCGCCCACTAAAGCGACTTTATCTCGATACGTCCAGGGAAAGCATTTCATGGTAACCATCGCGCTGGTTGGATGTTTAAAAAAGTCTCGGGTCAAATTTGAAATATCGCCTTTTATATCGGGGAAATAGGTGGCAAAAAACTCTTCGGCCTGGGCTTCGGTTTTAATATTTTCAAAGGAAACAGGACCTTCAAAAGGCATAAATAAGGTACAAGTAAAGCTTCCGTTTAAATTCGGCATTGCAATAAGCATAAATTCACCACGTGGCCAAATATGAAAAGAGGAATTGTCCAGCTTATGTGTCCCATCAGCATTGGCAGGAATTGTGAGTTCCTTATATCCAACATCTATGAATTCCTGTGAATAATTGAAGCGGCTTTGTCGCTGCAATTTATGGCGTACCCGGGAAAATGCACCATCGGCGCCAAATACAATGTCAAACTGATACTCCTGCCAGGCTCCTTTTTCACTTTCCCCGGTATAGATTTTAGCCTCAGCAAGTTCAATATCCCAAACTTTTTCTTCAAATTTAAAAACAGCACCGGCAGCCTCCGCCAAATCGATCATTTTTCGGTTTAAAATACCACGGGAAATAGAATAAATGGCCTCGCCTTCCTTTCCATATTTCTGATAGTAAAGCGGTTTATCGTTTAAGTGCAAGGCTCGTTTATCCAAAGGCAAAGCTAATTTTCTTATTTCAGCTTCAATTTCAACCTTTTTTAAGGCTTCCCAGCCGCGGTTGGACATGGCCAAATTAATAGATCTCCCGGAAAATTGGATGTGACGAATGTCTACACTTCTGTCAAAAACCGTTACCACATGGCCTCGCTTTCTTAAAAAGAGTGCAAGAAGAGATCCCACCAAACCTGAGCCGATTACGGCGATATTTTTTGATTTTTGCATCGGGTTCTTTAAACTAAATGGTTTTGTTGTTCGACAATTAAAATAATTTTTGATTTCGAACAACAAAACCTCATTTTCAATTAGATCAATTATTTTTCGTAAAAATACTGAAAAATAATCATTCCGGACTTCGGTCTTCTTTTGTCAAAGGAAATTACTGATTCCTATAATTTTGCTGCTTTCCGAATTAAAATAACGTTAAAAAACAGGTAATTACAATATGTTTAACAATGGTTTACACTCGCAACCAGTAGTTTAGCAAGAAAAAAAGAACTGAAGAATGAAAAAGGTCCAACCACTTTTACAATCATACCAAATGGGCGATCTTACCTTAAAAAACCGGGTAATAATGGCTCCTATGACACGCAACAGGGCCGATAACAAAGAAAATGCCCCCACAAATATTCACATAACATATTATGAGCAGCGCAGAAGTGCAGGCCTGATCATTACTGAAGGTTCCCAAGTTTCTGAAAGAGCTGTGGGTTATATCAATACCCCGGGGATCTACTCTGAAGCGCAGGTTGAAGGATGGCGAAAGGTAACTGAAGCCGTTCACGAACAAGACGGAAAAATATTCATACAGTTATGGCATTGTGGGAGCATATCTCACCCCAAATTCCACAATGGGGAGAAACCACTTGCGCCAAGTGCGGTGAACCCGAATATCAAAATATTTACCCCGGAAGGGGAAGAAGACACCTTAGAACCTATGTCGATGTCAATTCCTGAAATCAAGGAAACCGTCCAGGAATTTAAAAAAGCTGCAAAAAACGCAAAAGATGCCGGATTTGACGGGATTGAACTCCATTCCTCCAACGGTTATTTATTCCATCAGTTTTTCAACTCAAATTCTAATACCCGCACAGATGAATACGGCGGAAGTATTCCAAACAGGGCTCGTTTTCTCTTTGAAGTTATTGAAGCTGTAGGAGAGATTTGGCCAGAAAACAGAATTGGGGTTAGGCTAAACCCTTCCCTAAATGAGGCCTTCGGGATCATCGCCAACCCGGAAACCATACCCACCTTCGATTATATAATTGAAAAACTTAACGGGTATGATCTTGCGTATCTCCATCTCTCCGAACCTTTTACGGATGTAAGCAAAATAGACTATCTCGAGCCAAATATTGCAAAACATTACCGTCCAATTTACCAGGGAACCTTAATGATCAATAATGGTTTTGATCAGGAAAAAGGAAATAAAGTGATAGAGGAAGGCACTGCCGATCTTGTATCTTTTGCGAAATTATTTATTTCCAACCCAGATTTACCCGAGAGGTTTAGGGCGCATGCACCTTTGGCTGAATGGGACAGTGATACTTTTTACACTTCGGGGGAAAAGGGATATACCGATTATCCTTCAATGGAAAAAAAGATTGAAAACCAGTAATGATCAGCATTGAATTTTTTGAATTTAAAAACAAAATATATTTATTAATTTAAGCTATAAATCAGAACAATGGAACAGGAAAAATTTGAACAGGTACACAGTATTTTAAATAAACTTGAAGACATCAAGAACAGTCAGGAAAGTATTGTAGATAAAATTAATCATGTAATCACCGATTTATTTCAGCATCCTGATAAAAAATTGGAAAAAGCAATGGAGAAAGCCCATCAAAGGGCATCAGATAATATAGATGCATTGCAGGAGGTTATCGAGGATTATGAAATGAAAATTAACAAACTTGAAAACGAAGGATAATTTAAAAATCCCTTAACAAATTAAGTCATCAGATTTCATTAAATTAAGGCAGTTAACCATACTGCCTTAATTTATGAAACATTACAACACGCAAGATATTGCGGAAATGGATAAGATTTTCCGCTTAAACCTAATCAACAGTTGCACGGGCTACAAATCTGCCAATTTACTGGCAACGAGGTCTGCAACAGGAAAGACCAATGTTGCCGTTTTTAATTCGGTAATGCATTTGGGAAGTTATCCGCCCTTATTGGGATTCATTCTGCGACCAATCACGATTCCGCGAAACACCTTCAAAAATATAAAGGAAACAGGTTTTTTTACGGTCAATCATATTCATCAGGATATGATCGAGCAAGCCCATCAAACAGCTGCCAAATACGAAGAGCACATTTCTGAATTTCACAAAACCGGACTGGAAGAAGAGTATTTGGATGGTTTTTTCGCACCTTATGTAAAGCAATCTTCTATAAAATTGGGCTGCCGTTATCTAAACGAATATCATATAATTGAAAACGATACAGTTTTAGTGGTTGCAGAAATTGAACACATCTATTTTGAAGAAGGGATACAGATGCCTGATGGCTGGTTACGACTGGATGATGCCGAAACGGTTGCAATTAATGGCGTGGATGGTTACGCTTTGCCAACTTTATTGGATAGATTTCATTATGCTAAGCCCGGAATAGAAATCAAATCATTCTTTAAGGAGAAAAAAAACAAATAATGAAAAAAGTGAATTTATAAAAAAATTAGCAATTAAGTTAAACACTCGTTAAAATAGTATCTAGTAATTAATTTTTTATATAAATTTAGCTATTCGAATCAGGTTAATGTTTTATGGAAAGGGATCTTGGTCTAAATATCAAGATGAATTTATTATAATAACCAATTAACCAGCAACTTTAAGTTGCACTAAAAAACCAACAATATGAGAGATTTAATTTGGCTTATCGTAGTTTTACTGATTATCGGATGGCTAATTGGTTACTTCGCCTTCCCTGATTTAGGAGGTATTATCCACATTTTAATTGTGATCGCGGTTATTTTGATTGTGTATAAATTATTAACCGGTAGGAGAGTCTAATTAAAAAGAAACGAATCCAAAAGCCCTTTGAATTTCAAGGGGCTTTTTTTTGCTTCAATTTAAAATTCACTTTTACATAGAATTCCAATAATTATAATATTGGAATTAGCAAAACGAGGTACTCAAGTTATCCCATTTCCGACTATGAAAAATCATCATATATCACGGGACAAAAAAATGGGTTTTTATCAAGAACATTTAAAAAAAGAACTGAATCCTTCCATTTAACCCTAGAATGTTTATTTTTATTGCATAAGCTCAAAATAAAACTAATATGAAAAAAATCCTATCCTTATGTGTGCTTTTGCTTATTCTGACCAATTGTAAAAACAAACCTGAAAAAACGGATATTCTTGAAACCGCAGCTTCAAATGAAGAGCCAATAACAGCAAAAATAGCTTATGCAAATGGCTTTAATAATTTTGAAAAAGTAAAGCAACTCAACTTCACTTTTAACGTAAAAGTAAATGACACGGTGAGGTCCCAGCGTTCCTGGAAATGGTATCCGAAAGAACATAAAATAGAGCTTACCGAAAATGACGAAACCTTCAGTTATATAAAAAAGGATACGTTAAATGAACAAGAAAAAGCTGCCGATCAAAAATTTGTCAATGATTCTTACTGGCTTTTATTTCCTTATCAATTGATGTGGAGTGATTTTGATTTTGAAGTTGATCAAACTGCCACCGCACCAATTAGCCAACAACAAATGCAGGGTTTAACGGTTAAATATTCCAGTGATGGCGGTTATACCCCTGGAGACAAATATCATTTGTATCTATCTGATGATCTAATGATCAAGGAGTGGACTTACGAATCTTCTAATGGAAGGACTTTGTCCACAACCTGGGAAGATTATGAAACCTTTAACGGGATCACAATTTCAAAAATGCACAAAAGTCCCGATGGAAATTTTCAGTTATATTTCACCGATATTAAAGTGAAGTAGGCATTTACTCAATTAAGTTCCTGAAGCCCTTTTTTTAATATCCGGCCAAACTCGAACATATCCTCAAAGGAACAGTAAAATGGTGCGGGAGCCAGACGAATCACATTTGGTTCCCGCCAATCTGTAATTACCCCTTTTTTCATTAAGTAATTAAAAAGTTCTCTGCCCTGTCCGTGAAGCAAAACGGAGAGTTGAGTGCCGCGTTCCTTTTGAGCAGAAGGTGTAATAATCTCAAAATTAGCTTTTTCCTCCCGGCCTATTTCGTGGATGATAAATTCAAGATAAGCCACGATCCTATTGCGTTTTTCAATAAGGTCGGGCATTCCCACTTTATCAAACATTTCAACTGAGGCTAGATAAGGCGCAAGTGCCAGAATAGGCGCATTGCTTATCTGCCAGGCGTGAGCATTGGGTTCGGGATCAAATTCAGGTTCCATCAAAAAACGACGGGTTTTATTATGTCCCCACCAACCTTCAAACCGAGGGAGCCCATTTAAACCGTGATATTTTTCATTGATAAAACACCCCGAAGCATTTCCCGGTCCCGAATTCATGTATTTATAACTGCACCAGGCGGCGAAATCCACATTCCATTCGTGCAATTTTAATTCGATATTGCCGGCCGCATGAGCAAGGTCCCAGCCCACTTTTGCGCCAATTTCGTGGCCTGCCTTAGTGATTGTTTCCATATCCAGCACCTGCCCCGAATAATAATTTACGCCTCCAATTAGCACCAAAGCGCACTCCTCGCCCACTTCTTTTATTTTTTCAACGATATCCTCTGTCCTAAAATGATGCTCTCCGGGACGCTTTTTCACTTCAATTATTGTTTTCTCAGGGATCAAACCGTGAAACCTGACCTGACTTGAGATCATATATTGATCGCTGGGAAATGCCTTTTCTTCGCATATTATTTTAACACGTTTCCCAGCAGGCCTATAGAAGGAAACCATCAGTAAATGTAGGTTTACGGTAAGAGTATTCATAACTGTAATTTCATGCGGCCTGGCACCCACAAGTTTTCCCAACTTTTCTGAAAAACGTTCGTGATAATCCCACCATGGTTTTTCGGCATAAAAATGTCCTTCAACGGCGAGTTCTGCCCAGTCCTTCATGACCTCATCTACATATTTTTTAGCCGATTTGGGTTGTAATCCGAGGGAATTCCCGGTAAAATAAATCACATCTTTACCATTGACCTTCGGAAAATAAAATTCACTTTTATAACTGGCTAAAGAATCAGTTTTATCTAAGGATCTTGCAAATTCCCTGGTGTTTTTGAACTCCATTTATTTTGGTTTGCCGTAAAAATACCATTTAATTTCAGGTTCAAAAAGTGCTGGCCCAGCTTTTATAAAATAAAAAATTGGTTAAAATAAAGAGTTCCTTAAATTTGACTAAAATTGAGATAGCAAATGAATTTTATTCCGAAAGCCATAGATGCATACGCAGTAGATCATACCCAGCCCGAACCGGAGTTACTGGTCCGGCTATCCAGGGAAACACATCAAAAGGTATTGCAACCGCGAATGCTAAGCGGGCATTATCAAGGCAGGTTGCTGAGCATGATCTCTAAAATCGCCAGGCCAAAAACCATTTTGGAGCTGGGGACCTATACCGGATATTCCGCTTTATGTCTTGCTGAAGGATTACAAAAGGATGGAGTGTTGCACACCATAGATATTAATGAAGAACTCCGGGACTTTCAGAAAAAATATTTTGACCTGTCCATTTATAAGGACCAGATACATCAACATTTGGGAAATGCCTTAGACATTCTCCCAAGCCTGGATATACAATTTGACCTGGTATTCATAGATGCCGACAAACCCAATTACCCTGCTTATTTCGACCTTATTATAAACAAATTAAAACCAGGTGGAATTATTTTGACGGATAATGTGTTGTGGAGTGGAAAGGTGATTGAGAAAATAAAGGAAGATGACGAATCTACCCGCGCTTTGGTAAATTACAATACACTGATTGCTGCAGATGACAGGATTGAAACAATTATGCTTCCCATAAGGGACGGATTGAGCATTAGCAGGTTAAAACTATAGAAAAGCCCTGCATTCAATTTTTTCGTGCACGAAAATTTTTCCTCTTTTATCTTCCTTTTTTCCAATGAAAAACAACAAAGAACATAATAAAAAAGGGTAGAAAGGGATCCAGTGTTTAAAATTGGTTACAAACACCTGAAAGGCATCATAAGATTCGATTCCTAAATTGTTTAATTAATGAACAATTCACGATCCTACTTATTTAATTGCTAAAGCACTAAAATTTACGCTTAACCGAGCCTGTAATTTCTTCGATATCTTCCTTGACTTTACTGATCTCTTTTCTTACATCTTTGGAAAAATCGGTATCTATGCCCTGCTTTTCTGCGCTTTTTGTTATTTCTTCCTTAATATCATTGGATGCATTTTTAAGCGTTCGCATTCCTTTCCCCAAGCCCCTGGCTATTTCCGGAATTTTGTCGGCACCAAAAACCATGACCAAAATAAACATTATAAAGCCAATTTCGGCACCACTAATAAATAAAGGAAGTGTTATCATAGTATTTAAAATATAACTACAAATTTAATTTAAAAAAAGAAGCCGACTCATAAAGTCGGCTTCTTTTTTTTTAAAGAAAAAAAAATTAATTTCCTGCGTTTTCTTTAAACTGCTGGAACTTATCTTCTTTGATTTGCTGCGGCCAGCTGTTGTTATCTAAATCTACATCGGCAGTTTCTAAATTTGGATCTACCACAATTTTGGTAATTTCCTTATCACTAGCGATCGCCTTGCTTACCTCCCCGTCATTTTTACGCCATATCTGCACGGGATATGTTACAGTTTCAGCAGTGCCATCAGCATAAGTGTACTCCACTATTATCGGCATTACCAAACCTCCCGGTTTATTGAATACAATTTCATAAAAATATTTAGGGTTTTTCAGCCTTGCCCGTTCTGCGGGGGTGAAATTATCCATAACATACTCATTCAATTTAGGTGCATTTTCAAATGGATTTTTACCCTTCATATCAGCCGTGTACCCTTCGCTTCCTTCTTCAACAACATAAACTGCATCAATACTCTCGGGATCCGAAACTCCATATTTCTCTAAAAAAGCTTTGCCTTCCTTGGTAACCTTATCAGTGACATAATATTTTTTTACTTCTTTTATTCCAATATCTACGTAATCTGTACCATAAAACCATCCTCTCCAGAACCAGTCAAGGTCTACTCCGGAAGCATCTTCCATAGTCCTGAAAAAATCTTCAGGAGTTGGATGTTTGAACATCCAGCGTTGCGCATAGGTTTTAAAAGAATAATCGAATAATTCCTTTCCCATCACCGTTTCCCTCAAAATATTAAGTGCTGTGGCTGGTTTGGAGTACGCATTGTTTCCCAACTGAAAAACATTCTCGGGATTGGACATAATTGGTGTAATATATTTTTGATCACCTTTCATATAAGGAACTACCTTAGAAGGAATTCCTCTTCTGGAAGGATAGGTTTCATTAGGACTAATGGCTCCTGGATACTTTTGTCCAAATTCCTGTTCTGCGAGATATTGCATAAAGGTGTTCAAACCTTCATCCATCCATCCCCATTGGCGCTCATCACTATTCACGATCATTGGAAAGAAATTGTGTCCTACTTCGTGAGTTATAACGCTTATCATTCCGAATTTCACCCTGTCACTATAGGTACCGTCCTTTTCCGGACGTCCATAATTCCAGCAAATCATAGGATATTCCATTCCCTGATTTTTTGCATGAACAGAAATAGCTTTATGATATGGGTATTGAAAGGTATGTCCGGAATAGGATGTCAAAGTATTGGCTACAACTACAGTAGAATACTCTCCCCAAAGCGGGTTTCCCTCTTTAGGATACAAGGAAACAGCCATTACATCCTTGCCCATAACATTCACACTCATCATGTCCAAAATAAATTTTCGGGAAGTGGCAAACGCGAAGTCACGAACCATTTCAGCTTTGAACTTCCAGGTTTTCTTTTTATCTGAAAATCCTTTTTCCGCTGCTTCTACTTCTGCTTGTGTGACGATGACCACAGGCTTATCGTAAGATTTCTTAGCCTGCTCAAATCTATTCATCATTTCTTTGGAATAAACTTCCTTTCTATTCTGAATTTCACCTGTTCCGTCTAAAATATGATCTGCAGGAACTGTAATATTAACTTCATAATTTCCAAAAGGCAAGGCAAATTCGCCATTACCCCAAAACTGCATATTTTGCCATCCCTCAGCATCGTTGTAAACTGCCATTCTTGGGAAAAACTGGGCTATTTCATAGGCGTTGTTACCATCCTCAGGAAAATGTTCAAATCCGGATCTTGCACGGTTAACAACGTGATTATTAATATTGTACCACCATTTTACAGAAAACGAATAACTTTCTCCTGCCTTTAGAGGCTGAGGCAAATCTACCCGCATCATAGTGAAATTGATAGTATAAGGAAGAGGCTTTCCATCTTTTGAAACTTTTTCAATATTGAATCCGCCATCAAAAGGTTCGTCCATAAATTCATTAACAAATTCCCCGGGTTTAGAAACCGGTGAAATGCCATTGCCATCTTTTTCAAGAGCGGGCGAATTTTTGGAACGAATATTTTGATCTAATTGCAGCCATAAATACTCCAAATCGTCCGGCGAATTATTATGGTAAGTAATTGTTTCAACTCCCGTTAATTTTTGATTTTTGTCGTTCAGCTCGATATCCATTTTGTAATCGGCCTGGTTTTGATAATAAGCTTCTCCCGGGGCTCCTGAACCTGTGCGATACTGGTTAGGAGTGGAAAATTCGTCATAAAGTTGCCTAAATTTGTTTTGATTGGTGTGGCCCATTTCCTTAATTTCTTCCTTTGGAATTACGCCATCCTGGGCATAAACTCCTGCTGAAAGAATTAATAAAAACACCAACATTGCAGATTTCAAATTTCTCATTATTGTTTTTCTTGTTTTTTAAGTTGCTAAAAATAAGTATTTATAAGTATAATACAATTTATTGACTCATTATTTACTGAAAATTAACAGATCCTCATCTTTGCCATTTGCCAAAATCAAGCTCTTGGTCTCCCCCTTGTACTCAACATGCACAAGGTTTTTCTGTTCGCTGAACATATCAATTAAAACGGCATTTTTAATCCCTATCTTTTTAAATTCGGGGACATCAGGTATCTCTAGATAAAAAAGCAGTTCATCATTTTCATATTCCTTTCCTATATAATTCAACTTATAAGGCTTTCCGTCCAATTCAACTTCCATTTTTTGAGAGAGGTATTTTTTAATATAATCCGACACCTCCTCACTATCGCCATTTTTTGATAGATGAATGGATCCATCATACCTTGTTTGAAGTAATTTTTCAAGGTCATCAATAAAAACATGGGAAATGATCTGAAGGCTTTGTGCCTTTGCATTGTATTCAATTTCAGTGACGCTCACATAGAATTTATGTTCTGTTTTAAATGAGGAAAAGCCAATAAAAAGAAGGAGTAACGCTATTTTAAATTTCATAAGTTGAATAGAAAATTCGAAAATGCTTTTATTTCGAAGTTATTTTGAGATTTTCAATTAAAAACTACAAAAAACGTTCCAAAATAATTAAATATTTTTCGATAGATCTCCCCGCTAATCCAATTTGATAGCATTATAGATTTTGCTTTGTTCAATTAGAAATTCTGTAAGAGC
>Ga0307487_1002104_pt1 | contig 13177 bp, 10 predicted proteins | sample CBIW12metaG_FD_203665 | JGI IMG/M metagenome (GOLD analysis project Ga0307487, IMG submission 203665) | Sea-ice brine microbial communities from Beaufort Sea near Barrow, Alaska, United States - CBIW 1.2 | ecosystem: Environmental > Aquatic > Marine > Coastal | place: USA: Alaska | collected... | reverse complement strand
AGAATATGAGTTTACCAACAATAGCGTGGTGAGTTTTGAAAATGAAAACCTGCTTTCCTTAAAAATGGAGACATATAGCTACTGGGGCGGTGCACATGGCTATGGGAGCACCTCTTATCTCAATTTTGATAAAGAGACCGCAGAAATGCTAACTACCGAAACATTATTAAAGGACGAAGGGAAATTTAAGAAATTGGCAGAGCGTATGTTTCGCGAACAGGAAGCAATACCTGTGGACGGCAATATTAACGAGACCGGTTTCTTTTTTGAAAATGACACTTTCAGCCTACCTCTTAATATTGGTTTTGAAAACGACCAACTTATATTGATATACAACCCGTATGAAGTGGCCGCTTACGCGGAAGGGCAGATCACAATTAAAATCCCGAAAGCAGACGCAGACCCTTTTCTTTCCGTGCGTTTATAGCCCGTTTAAGTGCGGAAATAGAGCCGTGATGAATCCCCTCATGAAAATTATTGAAAATAATAGCCTCTTCAACGGTGTTCAACGTAGAGCCTGAATTCGCCGTATATTTTTTATAATCTTTGAATTTTCCATTGTTATAATCAACTCTGGTCTGTTTTATTGAAGCTATAAGTTTTGATTTCAGGTACATTACATCGGCCATCTCGACATTTCTAGTTGGTTTTGTGCCTTTTTTGTAATTCGTGATCCATTCCTCTGAAATTAAAGGCGTTTGGCCAGAAAAAACATAAACATATAGTTGCTGATGCGCGAGGGTATGTGCTATGTTCCAGAATATATTATTGTTGAAATATTCAGGGATTGCGTTCAGTTCTTCTAAGGAATGAGTCTCTAGATAACCTGTAAGTATTTCGTGATTTTTCAATGTAAGATCCAACGTGTATTCCATTGTATAAAATTTTTAATAAAAATAGGCTTTCCGTGTGATATGCCCTTATTTTGCAACCTTAACAACCTTTTAAAAGTCATATCATCTTGAAAAAAATATATTACCTTTCCTCCTGCGGTACCTGCGGTCGCATTATTAATGAAATTGAGCTGCCTTCGGCTTTTATTAAACAAGAGATCAAAACAGATCCCATTACCAATGAACAATTGGAAGAACTGTATAACCTTGCCGGCAGTTATGAGGCGCTTTTCAGCAAGCGTGCACGTCTTTATAAAGAGCGCGAACTCAAGAACCAGAATCTTGATGACGATGCCATGGGCAATCTTATATTAGAACATTATACATTTTTAAAACGACCGGTTATCGTAAATAATGGCGATATTTTTATAGGAAACAGCAAGAAAACGGTCGCTGCAGCAAAAGAAGCCATTCACCGCGACGATAAGGAAAAGTAAAAGGGGAGAATGTGGATACTGTAAAAGCTCGGTCTAACAAAAAGGCTCCATTTCATTTGCCCAGTCTTAGAATAAGAATTCAAAACACCTTAAACCCTTAAAAAACGGCTAAAAAAGCTGAATTATTGACTTAAATGTTGCGGTTTTTTACCTGTACTACGTGTATCCCCTTTCATGATCGTTCTAAAATCGGAAGTTTTATCGAGTTTTAAGAGGTTGTTTAAAAGGGCATCTGGAGGCGTTATAAGTTTTCGGGTTTTCAGATCGATCCATGCAGCCATCATTTCGCACCTAGCGAAGTTATTGCCCTGATCATCATAGAAATTATGTAAAAATTCAAAGAACTTACCATCTTCCGCAAGTCCCTTTAACTGGAGGGAAACCTGCACCGGTTTTCCTGAAAACACTTCTTTAAAGTAATACATGTGTTCGTAAAAAACCACCGGCCCTAAGTTGAGTTCAGCCATTTCTTTCTGTCCAAAACCGCTTTCCGTCAGATAACTCATACGGGTGTGGCTCATAAAATTAATGTAGGCGGTATTCGCCAAGTGGCGGTTAGCATCTATATCGCTCCACCGTATATCAAAATCCTTTAAATACATTTGCTGTTTTAAGTTTAAAAAATCAAAGGTATTGATTTTACCTTCTTAATTCTGTTTTAAATACCTTAACGGTTTTGCAGGCCTAATCGCAAGGGTTACATTTACACTTAGAAATGCGCTTTTAAGTAAAGGAAATCTGAGCTAGAGGTTTTTTTTTGGATACATTTAAAAGAATACCCTTCTTTTCATTTTTTTGACGGGCGCGCTATGATATACGCATGATTTCGGTTTGGCACACTTTGAAATTGATTTTCGTGATATGTTAAACGAGAAAGACCGCCCAAAGCCTATAGAACCTAAAGACGATATACTGTATTAATGCCAATAGTGCCCTCTACTTACAAACCCTCAGGAATTTTTAAAAATGGCCATTTTTCAACCATTTTCTCTGCAAAATTGAGGTATGTACAGGGCGTGCAGCAAAAGCGGCAGCGCATGATTCTCAAAGACGGGGATTTTGTAGATATAGATTGGAGTTTTTCAGAAGCTGAAAAAGAAGCGACAAAGATCGTCTTTCTCCTTCATGGTCTTGAAGGAAACGCGCAACGGCCCTATATGCTGGGCCAGGCAAGAATTTTAAACAAGAACGGCTACGACTGCGCAGCGATTAACCTGCGCGGTTGCAGTGGCGAGATCAACAAAGCTTATTGCTCCTACCATTCTGGAGCTACAGAAGACCTTGCCGAAGTGCTTGATGCCATAGCAATTAAGCGTAAAAACGCGCAACTTTTTCTGTGCGGTTTCAGTCTGGGAGGTAATATTGTATTGAAATATCTAGGTGAAAAAAGAACCAGGCCACAGAAGCTACAGGGGGCGGCCGCCATTTCAACCCCCGTGCATTTAAAAAGTTCGTTGTTACTTCTGGGTACTCGCCAAAACAAGATTTACCACTGGTCATTCTTAAAGGGCCTTCGGAAAAAATACCGGCTCAAAATGATGCACTTTCCTCAACAAATGAATCAAAATATCCTTAAAAGGATCACTGATCTGCGCCTTTTTGATGAATTATATACGGCACCGGCAAACGGTTTTAAAACCGCAGCAGATTATTATGAGAAAAGCAGCAGTCTGGCATTTTTGCCAGATATTCAAGTACCCACTTTACTGCTCAATGCTGCAAATGACACTTTTTTGGATGTCATATGCTATCCCAAAGAAGCAGCGAGAAAAAACAAAAAACTAACTTTGGAAATTCCTGAATATGGAGGTCATGTGGGCTTTCATCGCTATGGGGAAAATTATTACAGCGAACAACGCGTTCTTTCTTTTTTTGAGGAAAACCAATAAGACTGCATTATTTAACAGGCAATTAGCTCTAGACAATAAAGCTAGGTTTGACTGGGGATAATTTTCAAACTCCGTCCCCTGGATCAGAAAAATCAAGAACCGACCCGCCTGATATAAATTGGAAATTTATTGTTCATATTAAGGTAAGCTTCGGGAAATCAAAACCTTTGGATAAATTAAAATCCCTCGAGGATGGAAAACTTTAAAAAAGCGTTGCAAAGCGCGTAATTCTTCAGTATATTCGAAGTTAATTTGTAGAGACTTGTCCCTATCTAAAAAACGCTCATTGCGGGCAGGTAACGTTAACCGAGATTAAATAATTTTATTCATGAAAACCCTTAAAAAACTGGCGCTTGTAGCTTTGGCCTTCACCCTGATACACTGCGGAAATTCTGAAAAGAAAGAAAAAGAACAGGTGAAGATGCATTCTAACAGCTCATCAGCAACTTCTTCAAAAGAAGATGCCAATGTAACCGAAGTCGTTCTGCTCGCCACAGATCAAATGCAGTTCAATAAATCAGAAATACGCGTTCCTGCGGGCAAACCCATTAGATTGACCCTGCGTCACACCGGCACGATGGACATCAAGGTTATGGGTCACAACTTTGTACTGCTTACTCAGGGAACAGAAATTCCCGCTTTTGCCAATGAAGCCGCAGGAGCTGCAGAAAATGATTATATTCCTGAAAATACAGACGCCATTATTGTACACACAAAATTACTGGGCGGCGGTCAGTCTGACACTATAGATTTTGATGCCCCTGAGCCGGGTACATATGACTTTATCTGTAGTTTCCCTGGCCATTACGCGTTGATGAAAGGTAAATTTATTGTGGAGTAAGTCTTACAAATCCACTTTTTATATTTTAAAAATTGGCTGATTCCTTGGTGATATTCTTGGTTTCGGCCTATTTTTTATATTTAATGGAATAAAAATCGAGATCATATTATAATCCCCTCCCAAGAACCTTTATCATTTATTCAGTTTTAAACTATTAACATGCACGTTCCTTACCACATGTTCCTGTAAGCAAGGTGCCAAGAACGATACTTTGCAAATAACAAAATCTCAGGAAGCACAATATATTAAACGCGGGCTCAACCCCATACAGCGCTATGGTGAGCTACTCGTAGATGTACAGATGCAGCGCGTTTTTCCAGATGGAAAAACCTTTGTCGACTGTATTCCAAAAGAACCTACAGACAGTATTTTAAAAAAGTATAGGGAGCAGAAAGACACGCCTTCTTTTGACCTAAAGGAATTTGTACTCATCCATTTCGAACTGCCCGAATCGCCCACTACAAGCTTTGTGACAGACACCACGCGTACCGCCGCAGAACACATCAACGCTTTATGGCCCTTTCTTACCCGCAATGCAGATGAAGTTGTTCCCGGCAGCCGTATTGCACTCCCCAATAAGTACATCGTTCCGGGTGGCAGGTTCCGTGAGGTTTATTATTGGGATTCCTATTTTATTCTCTTGGGCCTCAAGGGAACGGGGAATGAAAATCTTATGGAGCATATCGTAGACAATTTTGCCCACCAAATTCAAAAATTTGGCTTTGTACCCAATGGAAACCGCACGTACTATTTAAGCCGTTCACAGCCACCGTTTTTTGCCGAAATGGTGCACTTATTGGCTTCCATAGGAGATAAAAGGGCAACTTTTTTAAAATATAGGGAACCACTGGAACATGAATATGATTTCTGGATGGAAGGCGTCAAAAAACTAAGCGCTGGAACTGCTGATGAACGGGTGGTAAAAATGGACAATGCCAGTGTACTCAACCGCTTTTACAGCGATACCAGTGCCCCGCGGGCAGAAAGCTATCATGAGGATGTGACCGCCGCCGAAGAAGCCCCTCAGCGTGCTGCCGAAGATGTTTACCTGAATATCTGCGCCGCTTGCGAAAGTGGCTGGGACTTCAGCAGTCGCTGGTTTGCCGTGGCGGATAGTATCACAACCATTAAAACCACCCGCATAATCCCCGCAGATCTCAATGCGCTTTTGTACGCTATGGAACAAACACTGGCAACCATGAGGACATTTGCCGGTGACCAGAAGGGTGCCCAAGAGATGGAAGATGCTTCCGCAAGGCGAAAAAAAGCGGTGGACACTTATCTCTGGGATGCAAAAACTGGAATTTATCAGGATTATGATCTGGATAAAGATGCATTCACGCAAGTACCTTCGCTAGCGACGGTCTACCCACTATACGTTGGCATGGCATCACAAGCACAAGCTGACGCGGTGGCCGATGCTTTAGGGGAAAAATTCTTGCAACCGGGCGGTTTAACGTCTACCCTAAATGATAATGCCCAGCAGTGGGATTACCCCAACGGATGGCCACCACTGCAATGGCTTGCCGTAAGAGGCCTGGAGCGTTATGGCAAAACAGAACTTGCTGAACAGATAAAAACAAGATGGCTCACCCTTAATGAAGAGGTATATAAAAGCACCGGTAAGATGCTTGAAAAATATAATGTTGTTGATACCGGCCTCTTGGCCGGCGGGGGCGAATATCCCAATCAATACGGGTTCGGGTGGACCAATGGCGTTTATCTGGATCTAAAAAAGAATTAGCGTAATTTTAGCGGTACGCGCAGCTCCGAAATTTTAGTATCGTTGAGCGCGAGTGAAAGCGTTTTGATACAAATTTTACTAAAATCGCCATAATTGCTGCTTAATTGGGATAAATGAAGGGTAAGGAACTTTTACAGACGATTTCTAAATTTCTTAGGGGCACTAATTTTATAAAAGGGCTCCTCCTTACTTCGGCGGCATTTAGCGCTCTGGCCCTTTGTACCTATTTTTTCAATGTTACCGTGGGAAGCGGTGCTGCAATTGGTGTTTTACTGGTTTCGGCAAGCGATATCCCCGGCAATAGGAAACATCACTTATATGGTATGGGTACCGCGCTCGTGCTCGCCCTTGTCAATTTTGCCTGTATTCATCTTTCACTTCAGGTAGATTATCTGGTCATCCCGGCCCTGGCCGTGCTGGTTTTCTGTAATGCGATTATCGCGGTATACGGGTTTAGGGCTTCCCTGGTATCTTTTGCCGGTCTTCTTGCACTTGTTCTTAGTTTTGCGCACCCACAGACGGGAGCGGCACTTTTCCACAATCTAATTTACATCTTTCTGGGCGGGTTGTGGTATATAATACTGGCATCCATTTTCCGCAGTTATCAGACTAATAAATATAGCATAGAGCTCATACAGAACTGTATGGGGCACACTTCAGAATATCTAAAAATACGTGTTTCTCTGTATAGGGCCAAGGATCGAAAAATGGTTTTTGACAGGTTGCTCAGCCTTCAGCAAACCATTACCACAGACCATGAAGATATTAGGAATGCGGTAATGACGCAGCGACAGCAATCTGGCGCGACAAGCTCAAAGAGAAAACAATTATTGCTTCTCATAGACCTTGTGGATATGCTTGAACTGGCCACCGCAAATCCGGTAGATTATGAAGAATATGATCAAAACGGAGACGCCTACAAAAACGTACTTCACAAATTTGCCGCAGTAATCGAAAAAGTGGCCGAACGTCTGGATACTTTTTCGGAAAAAGGACTTCCGAAAACCATTCACGACGATGATAAGTTAGAAGAATATCTACAGCATGCGGCCACTGCGATTGAAGATTATAAGAAGGAACACGGTGTACTTACCAACCCAAAAAATCTACTTATCCTTCGAAACCTATACGATTATACCGAAAAACAGGTGCAAAAGCTCATTTCCATAAAACGGGTCTTGAGTGCCCAGGGAATCGAAAATAGACCAGTGCTTAAAAAGGAAGAGCAATATCAATTTATCTCACAACCAGAATACGGCTGGGATGTGCTTCGGGAAAACCTTTCACTAGATTCGCCCATTTTTAAACATGCCATACGCCTTGTCATCACCGTACTGGTGGGTTATCTTCTGGGATCTATTTTTTCTATACAGAACGCGTACTGGATCATTCTTACCGTTATTGTAATCATGCGCCCCGGTTATGTACTCACTAAAGACAGGTCTAAACAACGTGCTCTGGGCACCGTAATAGGTGGTGTTGTGGCGGTAGGTATCGTGCTCCTTACCCAAAATACGATTATTTACGGCATACTCATTTTTATAAGCATGACGATGGCCTTTAGCCTGATACAACATAATTACAGAACGGCCGCCGTTTTTATAACGTTGACGCTCGTTTTTGTATATGCGCTGTTAACTCCAGATGCGCTTGGCGTTATTGAATACAGGGTTTTTGATACACTTATAGGTGCCGGTCTGGCAAGTATGGCCAACCTTTTATTGTGGCCGTCCTGGGAGAACCAGACTATTCGCCAGCAGGTGATTGACACCATTAACAGTTCGCAGGCCTACATTACTGAAATAGGAAAATTCTACGAAGATGACCATAAACTGGAAACCGCTTATAAACTCGCCCGTAAAAAGGCGTTTGTAGATATCGCCAACCTACATGCGGGGTTTCAACGTATGACGCAAGAACCAAAATCCCGTCAGATCAGAACAAATGAACTATATGAAATTGTGGTTAACTGCCACACACTTCTGGCAGCGTCTGCATCACTGGGTACTTATATTCAGATTCACCATACCACGCAGGCTTCCGTCGATTTTAGGGACAGCATAAGCTCCATTAGCGAAAAACTGCTCAATTGTAGGGCAATTATATTGGAAGAACATGAGTTAAATGAAGGTAATGATAAATTGTTCAATGATGCAAAATTGAACCTCAACGCGCATTATGACGACTTGACCCAGCAGCGCAACAAACAGCGTGAAGCAGGAACAGTTGCGAATCATCCTGAATTCAGGGAAAAACTGAAGGAAGCGCGCGTGGTTATCGATCAGTTAGAATGGATGTACAACGTTTCTCAAAATCTTTGCAACGCTTTAAAAGCATATAAAAAGACCTGAAATACGGCAATTTAATACCAAATTTGACTGTTTTTGACTGTTTTTGGCTGTTTTCAATGAAAACGGAGCTATTTTTTAGAATTGTTTGCTCTTAGATAGAATTCAATTACTGCTTGCTCGCCTTTTTCATAAATAAATTTCAAGATATTCTAGCTGCCATTTTTTCTAACATTCCCAAATGACTTGCATTGTCGAGTTTGAACGTATTTAGATTGATGCAACTTCGCATTTTCAAAAGATAAAATCTGCGTTCATCCTAAAACTAAAAAAGGAGCCGCAAGGGCTCCTTTTTGTATAAAATCCATTCATTTCATATTTCACACTATAGGGACATAATTTTGCCACCGCCCGCTTCTTCCAAAGGTAGACATCCTATAAATGCTCCCGGTACAGGGTCGTACCAAAGCACATTTTCACCTACTGCCTCACTGTTTTTCCACGCCCATACGGCCTTGTCACGTATAGCGTTCAGATAACCATAGGAACTTGTCTCCGTATCTATTTCATCTTTCTCCGGTTTCTCGGGATCCTGTGTTGCAGATAAGCGCTCATCATATTCCGCGCGTTTTTCTTTTTCAGCACCTAAATATTTGGCTACCATTTTTTCAAATTCCTCTGGCTTTCCATCCACGATATCCTTATTGAATTCGCTCTTAAAATTAATGGCAAAAGCATTAGCCTGTGATTTAAAGCTGTTACGCTCCTCATCTTTGGCCACTTGATCCATATAGCTATCTATAAACTGGGCGATGTTAAGATCGCTGGCGCCGGGGGTATCATCTTTGGGAATGATGATATCGAGAACATGCTTTAAGGCATACCCACTACTGGCCGTAAGAAATACCGGTTGCCAGTCTGGATCGTTTTTACAGCTTTGCAATAAACTGAAAACCGAAGGGGCCACTACTACATAACCAGCTCCAAGTCCCAGGTTCTTTAATAAATCTCTTCTTTTCATCATTAAGAATTTTTCTCGTTTTTAAATTGATCAGCCGCATGTTTTGCTGCCCGCGCGGTCATCGCCATATAGGTAAGTGATGGGTTTACGCAACTTGCAGAAGTCATAAAAGAACCATCGGTTACATATACATTGGGCACCGTGTGCACTTGGTTGTTACCATTGAGCACGGAGGTTTTGGGATCGCGGCCCATGCGGGCGGTCCCCATCTCGTGAATCCCCAATCCAGGAGCACCGGGATCATCCATCGGCTTCACGTCTTTGAAACCTGCTTTTTTCAGCATATCCATTGCTTGTGTGACCATATCCTTACGCATTTCCCACTCGTTTTCTTTCCATTCTGCGTCAAAGGTAATGGTGGGCAAACCCCATTTATCGAGCTTATTATAATCCAGTTCCATTTTATTGTCATGATAGGGAAGGCATTCACCAAAACCCATCAGTCCCATTTGCCAATCTCCCGGTTTAGAGATCGCCTTTTTGAAATCAGATCCGTAATTGGCCTCTGCGACCGCTTCAGACCAGTCACCGCGGCTGGCACCTCCCTGATAACCATAACCACGTTTAAAGGAAGGCTGATCAGATTCACCTCCCACATTTCTAAACCGTGGGATATACACGCCATTCGCGCGGCGGCCTTTGTAATATTTATCTTCAAAACCATCATATCTTGCGGTTGCGCCAGCCTTAAAGTGATGATCCATAATATTGTGCCCTAACTCGCCACTATCATTCCCCATACCATTAGGGAAACGGTCGGATTTAGATTGCATCAATATGGACGCTGATGCAATGGCCGAGGCACACAAGAAAACTACTTTGGCCTTAAATTCCATTTTTTCATTGGTTTCGGCATCTATTACTTTCACACCGGTCGCCATTTTGGTCTTATCGTCATACATCACTTCGCTGACAATACTGAAGGGTCTCAACGTCATATTTCCCGTACGCTCTGCCGCTGGCAATGTAGAGGAATTACTACTAAAATACGCTCCAAATGGACAGCCTCGCATACAACGGTTCCTGTACTGGCACGCAGAGCGCCCTTCGTAAGTTTTATCACCCGTTATATGCGCGACGCGACCTATTGAAAGTAACCGGTCCTTATAGTTCTGCGCAATATTTTGTTTGAGGTGGTCCTCTACGCAATTCAATTCCATGGGAGGGCCAAAATGGCCATCGGGCAATTGTGGAAGCCCTAGCTTTTCACCACTTACCCCAATATATTCTTCTACTTTATCATACCATGGCGAAATATCACTATAGCGAATGGGCCAATCTACGGCAACGCCTTCTTTTTCATTGGCCTCAAAATCAAAATCGCTCAAGCGATAACTTTGGCGGCCCCACATAAGTGATCTTCCGCCCACGTGATATCCACGCATCCAGTCAAAACGCTTTGTTTCGTTATAAGGGTGTTCAAGGTCATTTACAAAAAAATGGTTGTGCGCAGCACTGGTGGTATAACCCGTACGCGCTTGCTTCAATTGCTTTTTTTCTTCCTCTCGGGGCAATTGTCCTTTGAATTCAAAATCCCATGGATCCATATTCATGGTAGGATAATCCTTAATGTGGCGTACCATACGGCCGCGCTCTAGAACAAGGGTTTTAAAACCCTGTTCACACAACTCCTTTGCGGCCCAGCCACCGCTAATTCCTGTTCCTACAACGATAGCGTCATACATTTCCTCTGGTCTTGCTTTGCTCAAAATCTAATGGGTATTTGAAATTTTTTGATATTAATGGTACCAAATATATAAATTAAAGTTACTTTTTTACGGAATACACAAAACTATAATTTAAAAAATGCATAGTTTTAACACCTACATGTATACTTTTGTCCACCCAATACTCATAAATCGATTTATCTCATGAAAAAATCAATATTCCTCTTCGTCCTTTTTATGGCGTTCTTTAGCATTTCCTGTAAAGAAAAAACCAATAAAGCACAGACTCCCACAACGGTAGATCCTACCGTTACTAAAGAGCCGTTCTTTAAAATATCCCTGGCAGAATGGTCTTTGCACTCCCCCATTATGGAAGGCACAATGGATCCACTGGATTTTGCCCAGAAAGCCAATGAAATGGGTTTTGAAGGTATAGAATATGTAAGTCAGCTTTATACAAAAAAGCTGGAAAGCTATCCTGATCAGAAAACCGCCATGGATTCACTTGTTAAAACGTTAATGGCAAAAAGTGAACAGTATGAGGTTGAAAATGTCCTTATAATGATCGATAATGAAGGAGATCTTGCCTCTTCGGATAGTAATGTGCGCGATGAAGCGGTCGAAAAGCATAAAAAATGGGTGGATGCAGCCGCAACCTTAGGCTGCCACGCAGTGCGCGTAAACCTTCACGGTGCAGAAGAGGAGGAAGAATGGAAAAAAGCCTCTATAGATGGCCTGACCAAACTTGCTGATTATGCAGCCCAGAAAAACATTGAAGTTTTAGTAGAAAACCACGGGGGTTTTTCTTCAAACGCGGTCCTACTTATGGATGTCATGAACACTGTTGATCGTGATAATTGTGGTACCTTACCTGATTTTGGTAACTTTTGCATTGAACGCAGCGATGATGGCTGTGCCAAAGAATATCCGCGTTATGAAGGCATTGAGCAAATGATGCCAAAAGCTATGGCCGTGAGCGCAAAGTCCTATGCTTTTAATGATGCCGGCGAAGAAACCACGATGGATTATACAAAGATCATGCAGACCGTTAAAGATGCCGGTTACACCGGTTTTGTAGGGATAGAATATGAGGGCGACCAACTTACTCCCGAAGAAGGCATAGACCGCACCAGAGAATTATTATTGAACACCGCTGAAAAACTAAACTAACGTATTTATGAAATTTCTTACACGCGCTCAACTTTCTATCATGTTCTTCCTGGAATTTTTTATCTGGGGAGGCTGGTTTGTAACCTTAGGCACCTTTATGGGGCAGAACCTCAACGCTTCAGATGTGGAGATAGGAGCTGCTTTTTCAACACAATCCTGGGGTGCCATTGTTGCCCCTTTTATTATAGGTCTCATTGCAGACCGCTATTTTAATGCAGAACGCATCCTTGCCGTACTGCATCTTATAGGCGCAGTCCTTATGTATCAAATGGCCAATACTGAAGATGTCTCGGTATTTTACCCTTACGTACTGGGTTATATGATCGTTTTTATGCCCACGCTCGCACTGGTAAATTCCATTGCTTTTAGACAGCTTAAAGACCCCGCAAAGGAGTTCTCTTTCGTCAGGGTCTTTGGCACTATTGGCTGGATTATCGCTGGCCTATTTATAAGCCTCCTATTTGCTTGGGACAGTAAGGTAGGCATTGCAGACGGGATGCTTAAAAACACCTTCCTAATGTGTGCCATAGCTTCGGCGGTACTTGGTATTTTTAGTTTTACATTGCCTAAAACACCTCCCGTAGTACTGAAAGGGGAGAAAGCGGGGATCAGGGAAATACTTGGCCTTGACGCGCTGGCTTTATTGAAGGACCGAAATTTTTTGGTGTTTTTCCTTGCCTCTGTCCTCATTTGTATCCCACTGGCGTTTTACTATCAGAATTTGAGTCCGTACCTTACCGAAATTGGCGTTGAAAATTCTACGGCAAAAGCTTCCATCGGGCAGGTTTCCGAGGTGCTTTTTATGCTTTTGCTACCATTTTTCTTCAAAAAATTTGGCGTGAAATATACTTTGATCATCGGTATGGCCGCATGGGCGGTACGGTATTTACTTTTTGCCTACGGCGATGCAGATGAACTTGTTTTTATGATTTTGATAGGCATTGCACTGCACGGACTTTGTTATGATTTCTTCTTTGTTTCCGGCCAAATCTATACCGACAGTAAAGCAGGTCCAAAATTTAAAAGCGCTGCGCAGGGCCTTATCACACTGGCGACTTATGGTGTGGGGATGCTCATTGGCTTTCAGGTTGCCGGCGCAATTACCGAAAGCAACCTGATCAGCGACGGCGTGCACGACTGGAACAGTATCTGGACATTCCCTGTTCTTTTTGCCGCGGCGGTCATGGTCCTTTTTCTTATCTTTTTCAAAAATGAGCGTATCGAACC
>Ga0307487_1002103_pt1 | contig 13183 bp, 10 predicted proteins | sample CBIW12metaG_FD_203665 | JGI IMG/M metagenome (GOLD analysis project Ga0307487, IMG submission 203665) | Sea-ice brine microbial communities from Beaufort Sea near Barrow, Alaska, United States - CBIW 1.2 | ecosystem: Environmental > Aquatic > Marine > Coastal | place: USA: Alaska | collected... | reverse complement strand
ACCTCACCCTCTCGGCCGCTCGGTATAAGTCGCGCCAAAAAGGTGCGGCTGGCCGATTGCGCCGGTCCGACGAACAGGGTGAGGGCCAGGCCCGCGGTCCAGAACACCACTTGGCCGCCATCGTGGAGAAAGAACACCACGAGGCCGCTCACGAGCAGACCCACGAGAGCGGTCACAATCACCGGCTTGGCTCCGAGCCGATCGTCGAGGGCGCCCACGCTCATTGTGGCAACCCCGGCCACCACATTGGCGCAGATGGCAAAGATGATGACCTCACCGGCGCTGAATCCGAAAACGGATGCCGCCAGCACACCCCCGAATGTGAACACGCCGGCCAGGCCGTCGCGAAAAATAGCGCTCGCCACCAGAAAATACACGGTGTGCCGGCTTGTGCGCCATAGCCGGGCAACATCGCGCCCGAGCACCACATAGGAGGTGAAGAAACCCACCTTCTGGCGCCGCACGGACGCTGGCGCCCGATACTCCGGCACCCGGAGCAAAACGGGAAGGGCCGCCAAGCCAAACCAGACTGCTGCGAGCAACATTGACACTCGCACGGCTAGGCCGTTCTCGCCCGTTACGCCGAAGAGGCCAACATCGGGTTGGATAAAACCGAAGTACACCACGAGCAGGAGCACGATGCCGCCCAGGTAGCCCATGCCCCAACCGAATCCGCTTACTTTGCCGATGGTGCTGGGGGTAGAGACCTGGGCCAGCATGGCGTTGTAGTTGACCGAGGCGAACTCGAAGAACACGTTTCCCGCTGCCACAAGAAAGAGGCCGAGCACGAGATAGCCCGGGGAGGCTTGAACAAAAAACATGGCGGCGGTGATCACCACAACGATGAAGGTATTCACGCCGAGCCAGAATTTGCGACGGCCAGAGGTGTCGGAGCGCTGGCCAGTAATGGGGGCGAGAACGGCCACGAACACTCCCGCAATAGCGAGCGCCCAGCCCAATTGTGCGGAGATGATGTTCTTGTCGCCGAACGATGACCCGGTGAGGTAGACGGTGAACACGAAAGTCGTCACGACGGCATTGAAGGCGGCGGACCCCCAGTCCCAGAATGCCCAGGCCACGACCCTGCCTCGCGTCACGGCGGTGCCAGCGTCTACGGTGTCTGCAGCGACAGTCTTGGACATAGGCCTAGATTACTGTCCTCGGGTAAACAGCAGGGTTGGCAGAACTCGACGTGTGCACTTTTCAAGAGTTGAGTCACTCACACTCAACTTTCAGCTGGAGAAATTGACACGGACTGATTCGGTCTGAGAGACTTGAGTCATCGAGGCTCAAGTCTTGAGATTACTTTGCAGTTTCACTTCGCCCCTTATTGAAGGAGAACAACCCACATGGCTCGTGCAGTAGGTATTGACCTCGGAACCACCAACTCGGTGGTGGCCGTGCTCGAAGGTGGAGAACCCACCGTCATCGCCAACGCAGAAGGTTTGCGCACCACCCCTTCGGTGGTTGCATTCACCAAAGATGGCGAGGTTCTCGTTGGAGAAACCGCCAAGCGTCAGAACGTCACCAACGTTGACCGCACCATTTCCAGCGTCAAGCGCCACATGGGCACCGACTGGAACGTCGCTATCGACGACAAGAAGTACACCCCGCAGGAGATTTCGGCCCGGATCCTCGCCAAGCTCAAGCGTGACGCTGAGCAGTACCTGGGCGAGAAGGTCACCGATGCCGTGGTAACCGTGCCCGCATACTTCAACGACGCTGAGCGCCAGGCCACGAAGGAGGCCGGCGAGATCGCGGGGCTCAACGTGCTGCGCATCATCAACGAGCCCACCGCCGCCGCGCTGGCCTACGGCCTGGACAAGGGCAAGGAAGACGAGCTCATCCTGGTCTTCGACCTCGGAGGCGGAACCTTCGATGTGTCGCTGCTTGAGGTAGGCAAGGACGACGACTTCTCCACCATCCAGGTGCGCTCGACCTCTGGCGACAACCGCCTCGGTGGCGACGACTGGGATCAGCGCATCGTTGATCACCTGATCAAGCGCTTCAAGGAGACCACCGGCGTTGACGTGTCGAAAGACAAGATTGCCAAGCAGCGCCTCAAAGAGGCCGCTGAGCAGGCCAAGCGTGAACTCTCGTCCAGCATGTCGACGAGCATTCAGCTGCCCTATCTCTCGCTGACCGAGAATGGCCCGGCCAACCTCGATGAGACGCTCACCCGGGCGCAGTTCGAGAAAATGACCGAGGACCTGTTGGCGCGCACCAAGAAGCCCTTCCAGGACGTCATCCGCGAGGCCGGCGTCAAGGTGGGCGACATTGCCCACGTTGTTCTCGTTGGTGGTTCCACCCGCATGCCCGCCGTGTACGAGCTCGTCAAGAGCGAAACCGGCGGCCAGGACCCGAACAAGGGCGTTAACCCGGATGAGGTCGTCGCTGTGGGTGCCGCACTGCAGGCTGGCGTACTGAAGGGCGAGCGTAAAGACGTTCTGCTCATCGACGTCACCCCGCTGAGCCTCGGCATTGAGACCAAGGGCGGCATGATGACCCGGCTCATCGACCGCAACACGGCTATTCCCACCAAGCGCAGCGAGACCTTCACGACGGCAGACGACAACCAGCCGTCCGTGGCCATTCAGGTCTTCCAGGGCGAGCGCGAGTTCACCCGCGACAACAAGAACCTCGGTACCTTCGAGCTCACCGGCATTGCTCCGGCACAGCGCGGCGTTCCGCAGGTTGAGGTGACCTTCGACATCGACGCTAACGGTATCGTGCACGTCTCTGCCAAGGACAAGGGCACCGGAACCGAGCAGTCGATGACCATTACGGGCGGATCTTCGCTCGCAAAGGAAGACATCGAGCGTATGGTTCGCGAGGGCGAAGAAAACGCCGCCGAAGACAAGCGCCTGCGCGAAGTGGCCGAAACCCGCAACACGGCTGAACAGCTTGCGTACTCGATCGAGAAACTGATCAAGGACAACGTTGACAAGCTGCCCGAAGACGTCAAGACCGAGGTGCAGGCCGACGTCGACGCCCTCAAGTCTGCGCTCGCCGGCGACGACGAAGATGCGGTGAAGACCGCCTTCGACAAGCTCAACGAGAGCCAGGGCAAGCTCGGCGAAGCGATCTACAAGTCCAGCCAGGCAGATGCCGAAGCTGGCGCCGATGACGCTGGCACCGACGAGGCTCCTGCGGAAGAAAACACCGACGAAGATGTTGTCGACGCGGAGGTTGTTGACGACGACGAAGACGAAAAGAAGTAGGCCGCTACCATGGCTGACCAGAAACATCCAGACAACGACGCTTCTGCTGCGGGGGTGCCCGAAGACGGCACCACCGCGGCGGGGGCGCCCGCGCCCGATGACGTGGCACCCGATTCGGTTGATCCCGAGGGTGACAGTGGCGAGGAAGAGCTGACCGTTCAGGACATTCTGGACGCAGTGGAGCTTGAAACTGAAGACCCCACGAGCGAACACCTGGCTGATCTCAAACGGGTAACCGCCGAATACGCCAACTATCGTCGGCGTACCGAGGCCAACCGTGCCATCGAAAAAGAGCGGATAACCGGGGACGTTGTGAAGTCCCTGATTCCCATCCTCGATGACCTCTACCGTGCTGAGAAGCACGGCGATCTCGTGCCGGACTCCGCCTTCGCCACGATCGGTGCCAAGTTGCGCGGCAGCGTTGAACGACTTGGCCTCACGGCATTCGGAACGGTGGGCGAGCCCTTCGATCCGTCTATGCACGAGGCAATATTCCAGACTCCGAGTGCAGCGGTAGACACCGAAACCGTCGCTGAAGTTGCCGAGACTGGGTACTACCTCGGTTCCACGCTGCTGCGCGCGGCGAAGGTCGTCGTGCAGGTACCGAGCGATGGCTAGCCAGGACTGGTTCGACAAAGACTTCTACAAGGTTCTCGGCGTATCGAAAGATGTCACCGCGGCCGAGTTGAAGAAGGCGTACCGCAAACTGGCTCGCCAGTATCACCCGGACTCCAACCCGGGTAACCCCACCGCCGAAGCAAAGTTCAAGGAATTGAGCGAGGCCCACTCGGTGCTCAGCGATGCCAAGCAGCGCAAGGAATACGACGCCGTTCGGGCTATGGGCAGCGGGGCGCGGTTCGCCGCGCCCGGCGGCCGGGCCCAGAGTGGCGGTTTCGAAGATGCCTTTGGGGGCATGTTTGGCGGCGGAAGTCGGCAGCAGGGCTACAACTATGAGCAGGGTGGCTTCGACGATATTCTCGGGGGCATGTTCGGCCGTGGTGGTGGTGGCGGCGGGTTTGGTAACCCGTCGGGGGGCTACCGTGGGTCAGGTGCTCCGACGCGCGGCCGTGACGTTGTCGCGTCGACGACCATCGACTTCGTGACGGCTACTCAGGGCGATCAGGTCAGCCTGCAAACGCAGGATGGCCGGCCCATCAAGGTCAAAATTCCTGCTGGAGTGGCCGACGGGCAGAAAATTCGTCTGCGCGGCAAGGGGCAGCCCAGCCCCGACGGGGGAGCCGCGGGCGATATCGTGCTCTCGATCACCGTGCGCAAGCATGCCGTATTCGAGCGCGAGGGCCTGAACCTGCGCGTGAGCGTGCCGGTGACCTTTGTTGAAGCGAGCCTCGGTGCGACGATCGAAGTGCCCACCCTCGGGGGGGCGCCCGTGAAACTGCGGGTAGCTCCGGGCACACCCGGCGGCCGCGTTCTGCGGGTTAAAGGCCGCGGTGTTGCCACTGCCAAGGGCACCGGCGATCTTTTGGCCGAAGTGCAGGTTGCCGTTCCGTCGCATCTGTCCAAAGATGCGGAAGAAAAGCTCATTGCCTTCGCCGAGGCGCTGCCTAAAGAAAACCCTCGCGATGAACTGATCGCGCGGGCGAAGGGCTGAACATGGACGAGACTTCCCGGGTGTTCGTAATATCTATGGCTGCGCAGCTTGCGGGGATGCACCCGCAAACTCTGCGCCAGTACGATCGTCTGGGGCTCGTCAGCCCGGAACGCACCCCCGGGAAGAGTCGGCGCTACTCGATGCTCGACGTGGCAAAGCTCCGTGAAATCGGGGAACTGGGCTCGGAAGGTGTGAGTCTGGAAGGCATCCGTCGTATCCTCGAACTTGAGGACCATGTGCGCGGGCTCGAAAACCGAGTGCGCGAACTTGAATCAACGCTCGCTGACGAACTGCTAAATCGTTCGGGCCGCCGCGTTTTCGCGGCGGGCTCGGAGGGTGATGTTATTTCGATGAAGGCGGGCACCCGCACCAGACGCAGCAACCAGGTTGTGATCTGGCGTCAGCTCAAGCCCTAGCCAACTGGGGTGTTTCGAGTTTTAGAGTACGAGCTGGTGTGCACCGGCACCACTTTCAGGGGGAACCATGTCCGGATCGAAGGCGTTCGACCAGTCCGCACCGCTTACGAAAAGCACCACACACCCGCAGTCGAAAGGCACCACTTCAAACGTGAACGATTTCGATTTTGAACGTCTGCGTCGTCGTCCCGATATTGAGGCAGAAAATTTGTTCGCCGTCGATGCGAGCGATCGTCTCATTCTCGACGAGGCTGCCGGTGCGCTAGCCGCCTATCGGTCGGATGGTGTGGTCGTGATTGAGGACCGCTACGGTGCTCTCACCCTCGGCGCCGCTGCGCTTCACAATGCCCGCGGCATTCGCGTCTATCAAGACGCCCTCTCTGGCGAGTACGCCCTTGACTCGAATGCTTCGGGCGTGAGCCTAACGGATGCCTACCGCTCGCTTCCGCTTGGTGAAGCGCTACTCACAGACGCCCACGTTGTGCTGCTGCAGTTGCCCAAGAGCCTGGACGCGCTCGATGAGATCGCCGGGGCCATTGCCCGTTATGCCGCTGACGACGTTATTGTCTTTGCCGGGGGCCGCATCAAGCACATGACCGTGAGTATGAATGAGGTACTGCGCCGCCACTTCGGCGCCTTGAACGTGCGTCCGGCCCGCCAGAAGTCCCGCGTACTGATCGCCTCGTCGCCGCTATCGAGCTCGGCGACCGATTGGCCGCACACCGAGACGCACGATGACCTCGACCTCATTGTGCGCGGACATGGCGGGGTGTTCGCGGGAACGAGTATTGATATTGGTACGCGAGCGCTGCTGGAAGTGCTCGACCGCATGAAGCCCGATGCCGAACGTGCCATCGACCTGGGTTGTGGCACGGGGGTGCTGGCTGCTGCCCTGGCCGCGCAGCGCCCGCTCCTGCAGGTGCTGGCGACCGATCAGTCGGCCGTGGCTGTGGCATCGGCTCGCGCTACCGTTGACGCCAATGCGCTCGCCGATCGTGTGAGCGTGGTCCGTGCCGATGGCCTGTCTGGCCAAGCCGATAATTCGGCCGATCTCATCGTGCTGAACCCCCCGTTTCATATCGGGGCCTCGGTGCATGCTGGCCTGGCGGAGAAGCTGTTCGTTGACGCAGCGCGGGTGCTTCGGCCTGGCGGTGAGCTGTGGACGGTGTGGAACACCCACCTCGGTTACCGGCCGATGCTCACGCGGATTGTGGGATCGACCCGTCAGGTTGGCCGCAACACCAAATTCACCGTAACGGTGTCGGCCGGACGCTAGCGGTCGCAGTGATTTTTACGCAGTCCCGGGCTTTGGCCGCAGATCTTGGGGCACCTATTGGTGTTCGGCCAGGGCGCGACCGTTTAACACTTTCAGCTGCCAGGTGGCATCGATGGTGTCGGCGGCACGGTGGTGGTGCACGAGGTTGAGTGTGGCATTACTGATGTTTCCGATGCGTTCGGCAAGCGCATGCTCCAGGCTTAACCGAATGAGCGTGCCGTGCGCAACGACAATGATCCGAGCGCCTGGGTGCTCGGTAGCGAGTTTATGCAGGGCCCCGGTGCCGCGGGCGGCAACGTCGTGTTCGGCTTCAGCTCCGTGGAATCCGCCGGGAAATCGCAGAGCGTCGAGCTCTGCTCCCGCGCTGAGCCCCTCAGCCGGCCCATAGTTACGCTCGGTGAGGCCGAGCAGGCGGCGACAAGCGGTAAGTCCAAGCTTGTGCCCGATCAGGTCGGCGGTTTCGGCAGCGCGTGACAGCGGGGAAGACACAATGAAGTCCCACTCGTAGCGTGAGAGTGAATCGACCACCTCGGTGGCTTGGCCCCGTCCCACGTCGTTCAGGGGAATGTCAGTGGCACCCTGAATGCGCAGGGCGGCGTTCCAGTCGGTTTGGCCGTGGCGGATGAGGGCGAAAGTCGTCGTGGTCACGCTTCTATTGTGCCCTGACCGACTGGGAGTGTGCGGCGCTACCAAGGCTGCCCGGTATTGGCTGCCAGAGGCGGGCAGACACCGGGCAGCGATCGGTCAGGCGGCGTCGCCCCCGCCGAGGTAAGCGGCTCGCACCTCGGGCAACTCAATGAGTTCTGCCGGGGTGCCCGACAGGGCAACACGGCCACGGTGCAACACGGTGGCACGGTGCGCAATTTTGAAGGATGCGCGCACATTCTGTTCCACCAGCAGTACGGCCAGCTGCTTCTCGCTGCAGAGGCGGGAAAGCACCTCCATGATCTCGGAAACAACCTTTGGCGCCAGTCCGATGGATGGCTCGTCGAGCATGATGGCGGTGGGGTCGGCCATGAGACCGCGCCCGATCGCCACCATCTGTTGCTCGCCGCCCGAGAGTGTTCCGGCCGCTTGAGCCATGCGGGACTTCAACCGAGGGAAGAGTTCCAACACAGCGTCGACATCGCCGTGGCCCTTCTTCGTCCAGGCTCCGAGCATGAGGTTGTCCCGCACGGACAGGGTCGGAAAGCACAGTCGATTTTCGGGAACGAGGGTGAGGCCGAGGCCAGCCATCTTTTCCGTTGGCTTCCCCGCGATCTCGCGTTCCTCCAGGGTGACCGATCCGCTGGTGGGCTTGATGAGCCCGCTGATCGCGCGCAGCAGGGTGGTTTTTCCGGCACCGTTCGATCCGACGACCGCCAGAATCTCGCCGCGGGCGACCTCGACCGACACATCGTGCAGCACCCCGAGTTGGCCATAGCCAGCGTGGAGCCCGGATACTACGAGCGTCATCAGTGTCCTTCCAACTCGGTCAGTTCGGCATCAGCCTCGTCGACATCCGTGCCGAGGTAGGCAGCGATGACCGCGGGATCATTGCGAACGTTCTGGGGTTCTCCGTGAGCAATGAGCACACCGTCATCCAGCACCGCAACGTGGTCTGCCAGGGACATGACCTGCGCCACGTCGTGTTCGACGAGCAGAATGGTGAGGCCGGCGTCGCGAAGACGACGCAGAAGCTCGGCCAGCACGTCGCGTTCGGCGCCGGAGAGCCCGGCCATGGGTTCATCGAGTAGGAGCAGGGCCGGTTCCGCGGCTAGTGCACGGCACACTTCCATCATTCGTTGCCGACCAAAGGGGAGTGCCCCGGCTTCTTCGTGGGCCACATCCGTCAGATTCATCGACTGCAGGATATCGTGGGCGACATCGCGATTTGCTCGCTGTTCGTGGGCCTGCAGGCCGAGCATGCCGCGCAGAACGCCGGCTTTGCCCTGACGGTACCGCCCCATGTACACGTTGCCCACGACGTCGGTCGAGCTGAAGATCTGCAGGTTCTGGAACGTTCGAGTGAGTCCGTGGCTGGCGGCAACGTGCGGTTTGCGACCCGAAATGGTGCGACCCAGAAACTTCACGGTACCGCTTGTCGGTGCCAGTGCACCGGAGATGATGTTGAAGCAGGTTGTTTTTCCGGCGCCGTTTGGGCCAATGAGGCCCAGAATCGTTCCCGCGGGAACCGTGAGGTCCACGGAATTCAGTGCAACGACTCCGCCGTAACGCATCGTGAGACCGGAAATGTGCAGGATGGGCTCTCCGGGCGCCAGCGGGGCGCTCACCCGGGGCAGGGCGGCAACCACGGTATTGATCGCGGTCTTGGTGTTGTCACCGGTAAGGGTGTGCACCGCTCTGGGGGGGAGTTTAGCCAGGATCCAGCGCCACAGGGCAGAGGTGGCCTGAACCAACCCGCCCGGCAGGAGGAGAATAACCAGAACCAACACGATGCCGTAGCCGAGCAACTGCACTTCACCGGTGGCACCCGGAATGAGTGCCGGAATGAGTTCGCTCATGCCTTCACCGAGAAATTCGATCAGGAAAGCTCCGGCGAGGGCGCCCCAGACGGAACCGAGCCCGCCGATGACGACCATGAGGAGAAACTCGACCGATACGTTGAAGCCGGCAATCTGCGGGCTCACGATCGCGACCTGATAGGCGTAAAAAACGCCGCCCAAGCCCGCGAAACCGGCAGAGAGCACTAACACCTTCAAACGCAGGGCATAGGTGCTGACCCCGAGGCTTTCGGCTGCGAGTTCGGAATCATTGACCGCCGAAAGCGCACGGCCGGCGCGGCTGTGGGTCAAGTTGAGCGCCACGATGAGCCCGAGCACGACGAACGGCGTCACGAACCAAAAAAACAGCCCGTTGTTATCAATGGGAATTCCGAACACAACGGGTCGACCAATGCCGAAGATGCCCGTGGTGCGGCCGGTGAAGTCCCATTCCCGAGCGGTGATCATGACGATAAAGCCGAGCCCGAGAGTGGCCAGCGCCAGGTAGTGGCCGCGCAGCCGCATGAGGGGAAGGCCTACCAGTAGTGCCACGAACATCGCGGCGAGAACGCCGGCGATAGCCGCGACCGGCCCGGAAAAGTCGAACTTGGTCAGCAGGATGGCGTGGGTGTACGCGCCGATACCAAAGAACGCGGCCTGGCCGAGGCTTACCTGCCCGGCCAGGCCCATCAGGAGGCTGAGGCCGATAGCCGGCAGGGCAAAAATCATCGCGAATACGGCAACGTTCATCATGGACGCACTGGCCGTGAACGGAATGATGATTGCTACGACGATGAGAACGGAACACCCAATGACGGTGCCGCGGTTGGTCGCCCAGAATCGCTTACGGGGGGTGAGATTACCGACGAAAGTCGGAGCAGTAGAGTCTGTCATTTGCTTTACACCCTGACGGCTGTGGGCTTGAGAACGAGTCCCTGTGTTCTGAACGTGAGCACAAGAATGAGGATGAGGAAGGCCACTCCGTCGCGCAGCCCGGAGGCAACGTAGCCGGCGACGTACGCCTCGATGACGCCGAGGAGCAGCGCGCCAACAATGGCGGCGCGAAACGACGAGAATCCACCGAGAATGGCGGCCACGAAGCCTTTAAGGCCGAGCAGCAAGCCTCCCGACCAGAGCGACAGGGCGATGGGGGAGGAGACTACCCCGGCAACGGCCCCGACGAAGCCCGCGATGGCGAAGGCCATGATGGAGGCCATCATGGGGGAGATCCCCACAATGCGAGCGGCGATGGGCTGTTCGGCGCAGGCACGCAGGGCTTTACCCCAACGGGTCTTTTCGTAGAACAGCATGATGCCGCCACCGACCACGACCAGGGCGCCCAGCATCCACAATTCTTGTGAACGGATGCTTACCCCGCCGATGAGCAGATTCTCACCCGGAAAGCGTGGGAGGCCGCGGGCCTCCGGACCCCAGACCAAGAGCATGATGGCCTGGAGCAGGATCGACACGCTGAGCGTGACAATCATAGAGAACAGGGTCGTGAGGTTTTTCACGCGGGCGATGATCAGGCGTTCCATGGCAATGGCGACCAAGATTACCGAGAAAATTGCCACGAGAATTGCCACGATCAGGGGCATTCCCGCCGCGGTCAACCACGTGGCGCCGATGCCCGCAAGCATCGCAAATTCGCCCTGGGCAATGTTGACGATGTGCCGCACGGTGTAGACGGCAATCAGGCCGACGGCCAGCAGGGCGTACACAGATCCCTGTGAAAGCCCTGCCACCGTCAGCTGTAGAAAATCTACGACCATCGTCAGTCCTTGAGGAGGGTCCAGCTGCCGCCCGTAGCCTCTGCGAGGATCAGTGCGTCTGCCGTAAGGCCGGAGTGGTTATCGGGGGTCATTTTGTAGACTCCGGAGATTCCGACGAATTCTGTCTGCTCGAGTTCATCGCGCAGGGCGTTGGCATCCGTGCCGACCTTTTCGAGCGCATTGACGGCGATGTGCCAGGCGTCGAAAGCGTGGCCACCAAAGGTGGACGGTGCCTCGCCGAAGGCCGCGGTGTAGTCAGCCTGGAACTTTTCGATGACCGGGCGTTGGGGGTTGTCAGCATCGAGCTGCTCGGTGACGAGCAAACGGCCCATCGCCGCGATGACACCGTCGGCCGAGGGGCCGGCAGCGTCGAAGAAGGCCTGGTTGGCGATGCCGTGCGACTGGTAAACCGGCTTGTTTACGCCGAGCTGAACGTAGGCTTTCTGGGCAAGGCCGGCGGCGGGGTTGATGCCCCAGATAATGACAGCATCGGCGTCAGAAGAGCGGATGTTCGTCATCTGAGGGGTGAAGTCGGTCGCGCTCGGCTCAAAAGCTTCGGTCGTAACGAGGGTGATTCCTCGATCGGCGCCGAGCTCGGTGATGTAGTCGGCGATTCCTTCACCGAATCCGGTGGCGTCGCGAACGAGGGCCAGCTTGCTGTAGCCCTTCTTCTCCGCATCGTTCAGGATGGACTCCAGCACGGTGACGTCGTTCTGAGTGGTTTTAAAGACCCACTTGGCGCCATCGACGATGGCAGCATTGGCGGCAACAGAAATCAGGGGAATTTCGGCGGCTTCAGCGAGGGGACGCATGGCGAGGCTGGGGCCGGTCCGTGAGGCACCGATGATCAGGTCAACATTTTCGCTCTCAATGAGCTTGGCGGTCGCTTTGGCGGCGCCGTCTTCGGTGGACTGGTCATCGATGATGATGAGTTCTACGTCACGACCGTTGATGCCGCCCTCTGCTTTGAGCTGGTCGGCCAGCATCTGGAGCGTGTTCTGTTCCGGCACGCCGAGGCTGGCGCCCACACCCGTGATGTCGAGCACGGCACCGATTTTGATGGGGCCGGAGTCACCCGACGGGCCGGCGTCGCTGGAGCCGCCGAGGTTGGAGGTACTGCATCCGGCCAGGACCAGGGCCGTTGCGATGGCAACCGGCGCGAGAAGGCGCATTCGGGACTGTTTCACTGAAGATCTCCTCTTTGAGAGTTAGGATTTGAATTAGTTACCGAACAGTCGGTAACTAAACCTTTGTTCACACACTACAAGTCGCCCCAGCGCACTCACAAGCTCTGGGGCGTAGTTCGCGTAACAAGTGCGTGACGGTTTGCCTTGTGCAGGCCTACGCCAGAAGCTCCCGAATGTCGGCAGCGGTGAGCGCCGCACCCTGCGGTGCGCCGTCGGTCATGACGCTTTCGAAGAGCCGGGCCTTGGTGGCCTTGAGTGCCATCACCTTTTCTTCGATGGTGTCCTTGGACACGAGGCGGTAGACCATAACGTTCTTGGTCTGGCCGATGCGGTGCACGCGGTCGACAGCCTGGGCCTCGGTGGCCGGGTTCCACCATGGATCGAGCAGGATGACGTAGTCGGCCTCGGTGAGGTTCAAGCCGAAGCCACCGGCCTTGAGACTGATGAGAAAGACGGAGGTGGTGCCCTCTTTGAAATCATTGATGGCTTTGGCGCGGTTGCGCGTTTTGCCATCGAGGTAGGAGTAGCTGATGCCGGCGGCCTCAAGTCTCTCTCGCGCCTTGCCGAGGTACTGGGTGAACTGGCTGAAGATCAGCGTGCGGTGCCCCTCGGCTACGGTGTCTTCGAGAAGTTCCAGGAGGGCGTCGAGCTTGGTGGAGGGAACGCTGTCATATTTTTTGTCGTAAAGGCTCGCGTCGAGACTGAGCTGGCGCAGCATGGTGAGCGAGCGAAAGATCTCGAATCGGTTCGCGTTCATGTCTTCGATCAGGCCCAGTACCTTTTGACGCTCGCGGGCGAGGTGCATGTCGTAGACCTTGCGGTGTCGGGGATGGAGGTCCAGTTCCAGAACCTGCTCCTGCTTCTCGGGCAGGTCGCTGGCCACTTCGGCTTTGGTGCGGCGCAGCATAAAAGGGCGAATGCGGCGGCGCAACTGCGCCAGCCGGTCGGCGTCGGCATCCGTTTCAATGGGTTTCCGGTAGTAATCGGTGAACCGGCTCGGGCTCGGGAACAGGCCGGGCGCGGTGATCGAGAGTAGTGACCACAGCTCCATGAGGTTGTTCTCCATGGGGGTACCCGTGATGGCGAGCTTGAACGGGGTGCGCAGGCGACGGGCACAGACGTGCGCCTTACTCTGGTGGTTTTTCACAAACTGCGCTTCGTCGAGCAATAATCCGGCCCAGTCGCACGCGTTGTACTCCTCGAAATCGAGACGAAAAAG